>Ga0210019_1002217_pt1 | contig 19160 bp, 13 predicted proteins | sample CryGeyCG2114_020_2_FD_183969 | JGI IMG/M metagenome (GOLD analysis project Ga0210019, IMG submission 183969) | Groundwater microbial communities from aquifer - Crystal Geyser CG11_big_fil_rev_8/21/14_0.20 (SPAdes) (version 2) | ecosystem: Environmental > Aquatic > Deep subsurface > Groundwater ...
GATGCAATGCCGCATGGTGGCACTCTGACTATCGAAACTGCTAATTTTTCCGTGAATGAAGCGCTGGAGATTCCGGCAGATTTATATTCTCCCGATACTGAGGAAAGGATTATTCCCGGTGATTATGTGGTGGTAAAAATCCGTGATACGGGAACAGGAATGTCGCGCGAGGTTCTGGAGCAGATTTTTGAGCCATTTTATTCCACCAAGGAAATAGGTGCGGGAACGGGGCTTGGGCTTGCCACGGTTTATGGTATTGTTAAGCAATCCGGCGGCTATATTTTGGTGAAGAGTAAGGAAGGTGAGGGCACGGAATTTCAGATTTATCTAAAAAGCGTTGATCCGGCAGATTATGCGGAAAATGAGCCGGTGAAAGAAAGAAAATCCTTGGGTGCAGATTTAACCGGTGAGGGTACAATTTTATTGGTTGAGGATGAAGTGCCGGTACGGATTTTTGCCTCGCGGGCGCTGTCAAATAAGGGTTATAAGGTGTTGGAGGCGGATAATGCCGAGGCGGCTTTGGATGTGCTGGATAAATATGAAGGTGATGTTGATCTGATTATTTCGGATGTTATCATGCCGGGGATGAACGGGCCGGAAATGGTCAAGGAAATCAAGCAAACCTATCCGGATTTGAAGGTGATATTTATTTCCGGCTATACGCAAGATGCCTTCGCCGATTTTGCCGATAATGCTGAAGAATTGAACTTTTTGCCCAAGCCATTCACCCTAAAAGACCTCGCAACGGCGGTAAAAGAGGTGATGAGCAAGTAATTTTCAAATTTTACTTGCCAAATGGCTGTAATATTATTAATTTCCTTTCCCGTGTTCCTCGGTAGCTCAGTGGTAGAGCAATCGGCTGTTAACCGATCGGTCGTTGGTTCGAATCCGACCCGAGGAGCCATTTAGGACGTGAAGGCGAATTTAAGAACATATCAAAGGGTTTTCTCGTTACATACACTAGCTTTCCAGCGTTCATAGATAAGTTCGGAAATAGAATAGTGATAATTCGCCTCTTTTCCTCCAGTTCCGAACTTTTGAATAAATCATGCGCTTTTGATGCTAATGCGAATATTGTGCCTAGCGATTTGTTAAAGCTATCATCGGCATTTGTGAGTCTTTGCAACCTAACCTCTATATTATGCCTCTCAGCTTGCAAGTCGGTCATCATGTCGTCATATTCTTCTTTTGATATATTAGCATCTAAGAATAGCTCTCTGGCTCTTTTACTGCGTGATTGAATGGTCTGGTATTGCTCTTGCAGCTTCTTAGCTTGCCCGACTTGTTTACAAGCTCCTTAATAGCTCCTTCTTCTTTTGGAAGTATGAAGTTAGATATTTTTAAACTCGACTTTGTTTGTCCGCTAGGATCTTTCCTTTTTTACCCTGTGAATTTCAAGATATAAGGGCTTTATATGAGGTAGCATAAAGCTGTTGTAAATCTTAATTTTCATCAGTATTTATAATGACCGCTTGACTTTTAAGTTAATTTACATTAATCACCTTGGTATTTGCTACCCTTTAATCACTAAGTTTGAGTTATAATAGATGCATGATATAGAAAAACTCACAGGAAGTTCACCTCAGAGCACTGAGACAGATATCTCTGAATTACGAAAGAAGATTTGGGCGGCTAGAATTAGAGGCAATGTAACACAGGGAAGTTATAAATCTGATTTGAACATGATTGCTGACCCTGTATCACTAGCCTTATTCAAAGGACGTCTTGATTTATTGGAGAAATATTTACAGGAAGGTGCTAATCCCAATGCCAGAGTGACATTCGCAAACAAATCAGGTCAGAATTGGAAGGTGAAAGATTACACCTCAATATTTCCACCATTATATTATGCGGTACAAAGAAACAACCTAGAAGCAGCAGAATTATTGCTCAAGTATGGAGCAAACCCTAATTACATATTGATGGATGGACGTGATGAGCTTTTCGCTCAGCCAGGAAGAGAATACGATGAACAAGATCACAAATTAAATCCGGATGACTATCCAGGAAGCACAATATTATTTGACGCTGTAAGCCACGAAATGGTTGTTTTACTTCGTAGGTATGGTGCAGACCCTAATTATGTAAATGGAGACGGTGAAACACCTCTTACATGGTGCGCAAAATCGCAAAATCCGATGGCAATCACCGGATTCTTAAATGCTATCAAACTCCCTGACGATAAAATAATACCGCCTGCAGATTTAGATAATGAAGCTAATCATTATATAATGGATTTACTGGTAGAAAATCTACAGCAGCATTGCTTGCAATATAGATTTAGCCAAAGTGAGACCTTGGAGAATTGCATAAATACACTAAAAGAAGCTATGCTATTGCTCGCAGAAGCAGTTCATGAAGATACATACGAAGACCCAAAAATAATTGCTATAAGACAAGGTTATAGTTTAGCCTTGGCATCACTAGAAGAAAGGCTTGTAATGCGCCCTGCAGAACAGCAGGCGGATTACCCAACACTTAAAATTGTGGATATTGATAATGACACAGCACAACCAGAGCCAGAATCAAATTATGACTTAATTCTTGAATGTGAAAATTTTTCAGAATTTCTGGCTAGATTCAAAGCTAAGTACGAAAAAACAAATGCTGAAATTGCTATCGCTATGGGCAGCTTTGAGTCATATGTCGTCGCTATTGAGAAAGGATTGATTGTACCGAGCGAAGGGCAATTAGCTGGTTTCGCAAGGGAATTTGCACCAGAAATTGGTGACATATCAGAGAATATCGCTTTGTTAGCAAAACCATCAAGAATTAGAATTGAATCTTCTGCCAAAGAACACAGCAATAAAAGATTCAATATTATCAGGGCACTATCTGAAATAACAACCTCAACTCCTGTTTCAGGATTCACCTCAAGCTTCCTTCAGCATAATAATGGTGAACTAAGTAATGAGGTTTTTCTTATTAATGAAGTTGCTGATGCTAGTAACACACTCTCAAAAGGTAGAATAAATAATAAACTTAAAGATGACAGGCAGGGCTTTGAGAAACGAGGACAAAAGGTAATCGCCCTCAAAAAAACATCTATATCTTTCTTTGAAGAGTTTTCTAGAGTCTTAGCTGATGTTTGTGCACCTGACGATGATAATTTAAGGGAATTTATCGCAACGATAACTGGCGATATTGCCTTTCACAGGATAGCCAAAAAAGATTTCGTTATAATTCTTGATGAATATATAGAAAAAGTTAGAGAATCAGGTGCAATTTACTCCGAAGAGGTGTGTTGTCATGATTTCTTTTCATATCTAGCGGAAGAATGGGGAACGAGTAGAGATAAATTAGCTGTTTTATTGGAGGTTAACCTCTTCAATATCTTTAATGGCGTGTGGTTAAAGCCCGGAGGCAAAGATAGCGGAGGAATCTTTAGCAATATAGTCTCAGGAATTGAATCGGTAAATGGCAAGCCTCTGACCAGAGAAGCCAGAGCAAAACTAAGTAGTATAAGGCATGGTAACATACTAATCGGAACAGATGAAGAAATTGCTGACTATGCTTTAGCTATATTATCTTCGGAAAACCCAGCCATAGAAGATTTTGCAAAGAATCCTGTAGCGAAGTACATTCTTGAAGAAATGCCAGCTCAACAACAATTTGAGCCCGAAGGAAAACTTGATAAGAGCTTAGTTCCAACTGCACTTCTACACCTCTTGATGCAAGCACATGGTACAACTCTAACAAAATTCATGAAGGATTGCGGTATTTTGTTTAAAGATGAGAGGAATTTTACGGTTAATACTGCCGCCTTCGCTTCTGGCCAATATCCCTTCACTATATTCATGGAAGGTGAAAAAAAGGGAGGGTTTGTAGGAAATAGAGAGAGTTACGCCTTAAGGACTGCAAATCATTTCTGCTCTGGAGATGAGGGTTTGCAAAAGAAGTTAATTGCTGGGTTCTTGACATTGCCAAAATTTTACGAGCCGCCAGAGTTGGCAGATATGTATCTAGAAGGCGAAATAACATTAGGAAGAATGGCAAAAATCCTCATGATGCAACAGGGTGAAAGCTACAAAGACTGGGCAAAAGTTATGTCACCAGAAGCACCTTTCTCAGCAGAGGCTCAGAAGATTGTTGAAAGAGACCAGTTTGTTACAATTCCTAGCAAAGCTAGGACATTAGCCAAACATGTTGCAGAAAAATATTACCCTGAAGAAAATTTAGCCGACGAAAGAAAAGAATGCGAAGAAACAACCTTCTTAGCTCTTCAGGGAAGATTAACTAATATTACAACCAAAGATATTGAGCGCGAAATTGATATAATTTTTAATCGAGTTAAAATAAAAGATGAAGAACGGCTGTCAGTAATAGCTAGTAAATTACCAGCCCATAAAGCTATAATTGCGTCTAGAGAAGACAGCACTTCAGAAGCTGCTTACGAGGGAAGAGAAGCGGCAAAAATATATGACATGATGGTCAAGTGCACTTGCGGTATATTCCATGCAGCAGGTCAGGAGTTTAGAAACGGCGTTGTGTATACGGACAGAGATGGCACAAAAACTACTATTCATGAAAATTATCGCTCATTGCTGAGAGATAAAAACTTGTCCAGCTTGCCTGTTCAAGCTCATATGGCAGTAGCAAAAAGAGGCGGATTAAACAAAGAATATCAGAAAAAATATTTCTGGATAGCATCTGGAAAAGGGCACAATTATGACCCAACATTGATTGGTAGTCTTTTGGGACAAGACCCCGCACTAATTCCTTCAAATTCACGCTCTAAACTAATTCGTGAGTTAAGAGAGAATAGAAAGTTAAGTAAGACCGATATATGGCAAGAAACCGAACAAACAGAGATGTCATACACATTAGTAGAGAAAAAGGGTTTTATTAGGCCAAGCGATAGAGCAAGAGACTCTAAAGTAAAGGATATGGCAGATAGCTTGGTGCCAGAAACCTTCCCTGCCCACAGAGATTTTATACGTCAAATGCTTACCACCCCTCCTTCTAAAGAATTAGTTAGAACTACATCTGGCGATATCCTCTCCTTCTAAAGCTCCGGAAAAGAAACCATGATTAGCATTGATATTACCTTATGAATATTCATCAATTTGTTTTATGGATTTACCTATTGCCACAACGCATTAAACGGCAGCAGATAAATATCTTTATCGTAAGCGATAACGCGAGGGGTATTGCAAATCACGATGCCGCACAGGAAGTCTTTGCCCGTGGCCTGCTGTAATTCTTTGATGCCGGCTAAATCCTTGTCCGTAATATTTTCTGCATTTTTAACTTCCACAGCTACCAGCTTGTGCTGACGCTCCAGTACGAAATCAATCTCGCGGCCATCGTTGGTGCGATAGAAGCTGATGTCAACATTATCGCCGTTGGTATGATTCGCTTTGGTTAATTCCGACAGCACGAAGTTTTCCAGTACATGCCCAAAGCGCTGTGGCTGGCTTTTTGCCAAATCTTCCGGCGTTGATTGCAGCAAATGGCACAGCAACATGGTGTCGTGGAAATAGATTTTCTCTGATTTAACCAAGCGCTTTGTAATATTGCGATACCATGGCCTTAAACTGTTGGTGACAAATGTGTTGTTCAGCAAACCACGGTAATTGCGCGTAGTCACGGCATTAATGCCAATTTCACGGCCAATGCTGGCATCATTAATCAGATTGCCTGCGCGTGCCGCCAGCGATTGCAGCAACACCGGCATATATTCGGCTTTTTCCAGATTATAAATATGACGCGGATCTTCCAGTGTAATTTTCTGGATATAGTTTTTAAACCAGCTTTCGGCCATTTTATCAGACATGTGGGTAAGTTCAGGAAAAGTGGCCTGACGCATCATTGCGGTCAGAGATGCGGTTTCAGCTTTAATTCCGCTAAAATCTTTTGCAAAGCACCGCTCCAGAAAATGTGATGGTTTGCCGATAACTTCCGCAACACTCAGCGGCAATAAGGTTAAGGTTGCCATGCGCCCAACCATCGCATCGGCAAGTTCGGGAATTGCCATCAGATTCGCCGAGCCGGTCAGCAGATAGTGACCATTGGCCGAGCTATCACCGCGCAATGCGTCCTGACGCTGCTCATCTACCAGCTTTTTTAAGGGGCGGAATAATTCAGGCACCATCTGCACTTCGTCAATAATCAGCGGCGTGCCGGATTCCTGCACATAGCCAAACGGATTACGCGTGGCAGCGGCGCGTTCCAGTGTGTCATCAAAGGTGATAAACTTCGCTTTAAAGTCCTTTGCTAGCAGTTCTTTTACCAGCGTCGTTTTGCCAGCCTGCCGTGGGCCGTTGATATACACCACAGGAAAAGACTCTAAAGCCTCTAAGATTAAGGGCTGTAATTGGCGTTTTATGGCTTTCATTAAATCCTCTGTGCATTCTCTTTGGTTTCACTAAAACCATTATATCTTTTCTAAAATCGAAAAGCAACTTTATATTTGAGGGAAAGGTAGGGGTGTATGGTTGCCGGTTTGAATCCTAAAGACGGATTCAAATTGAGATTGCCCCCAGCCGAACCACGAACGATGTCCAGCCAGCGTGATGTGGGCGCGCTGGCCATCGTTCGTTCTTGAGTCACCTCACGCCGCCAGTCCGAAATTGCGGCGGATAACTTGGACATGCGTTGCCAGATCGAGCACCTCTTCGTGGCATTCCTTTCGCATTTGGTATAGGATGGGGAGCCATTTTATATAAATCATAAAAAGCGCTACAGCGCGTATGAATTTATATTAAAATTTATATTCCGGATGAGAACGAAGTTCGACCACGAGGGCAACAGCCCGAAGTAGGGGGAGGGCAATTTTTTGCCCGACTCAATCCGACCCGAGGAGCCATTTAAAAACAAAAGCCCCTTTTGGGGCTTTTTTTGTGAGATTTTGGGCGTTTTCACCATATCTGGGAAATTCATGGACAAAAAAGCCTCATTATTCGCTGCAACCGCCATTCTGCACAGCCGCATATGTAATCTTACTTTAATGTAAATGTAACTAAAAGTTAATATTTCTTTGCTATTGTGGAATATTAGGGTTAGGCGAATTTTAGTTAGATAATAGGGGGTGATTTTGCCGGAAAATCAAGATGATGCGAGGAATGCCCAAGCAGAAAGAATTAAGCTGAGATCGGAGGTAATTGAGCAGCTTATAGCTGAAGGTAACATTGATGATGCACAAGGCATGGCTGCTGCAACTAATTTGCAACTGGCCGGAATTGGTCATAATGAACGGTTTGAGATAGTAGGCGGGAAGTTAACCACGCAACCTCCTACTTCAGCACCAGCGCAAAGCGTTGTTCCGCATAGGATGATTTCAAATGGCGGGAATCTAATGTTTTCATTCAGTCCTGATGCAGACAATGCTCAGATAGTGAATTTTATGCGAAATGAGCTGGATACTCCGCCGGGGCATTATGATATTTCACAAACAGAACAAGCTGATGGCAGTGCGGTTCGCAATGTGTGGACAGGTCTGGATGAAGCCAAGGAAAGGGTAGAAGCAAAAATGCTGGATTGGGGCGGAAGGAACATCCCGCCTGAGAATTGGGAGGGGTTGTCAGATGCGCAAAAACAGCAGGCGCAGGCTCACCAACAAGGTAGCAGCGTGCCTTCATCACAGCCGCAAAGCGCGGAGGCGGGGCACAATCCGCGTGCGAGTTATGATGAGTTGAGAAATATTAGTCAGCATTTGTTTGATAAGCTTCCGGGGACGGAGGTGCAAATTCATCTGGGTGGTAATTTAGTTGTTAATATTTTGCCGGAAGGAAATGTGGATGATGTTACGAGAAGGTTGAATGGATTTGTTAGGGATGGGGTAGAAGTTCGAGCAGCATCAGCGGATGGTGTCACAAGTTTTACTCTCGCCCCGCATGAGATGAAAGCGGAATTTCGGGCAGAAGCGGCGCTAAAACCATTAGGTGTTAAGATGGAGTCGTTTGAACGTAAAGGGCAGGTTATGCACGGGTTGCGGATTCCCGTAGATGTTAGTGCGGCGCAGATATCTGAAGCTTTGGGGCTGGATAGAGAAATTAAATATGTGAATATGACGGGTGAGACTGGGACTTTGATATTAAATGGAGATGAAGTTTCTGGGTTGCCGGAGCGCATGGCAGCGCAAGCAGGTGGACAGCCAAAAGGCATGCGAAGCACTATGCGTCCGAGAGGGGGAGAAGCTGGGTTTGTGGATGGCCGAGTGGTTTCTGATGCTGTGGATGTCGGAAAGAAAGCAGTAGATTCAATGACTTCCTCCAGAGCGTTGAGCGGGGGCAATGCCCTTGCAGGTGCAATCGAAGCAGTGGGTTCAGCCGCAAAAGGGGATGTTGGCGGAACTGTTGTCGGTGGTACACAAACGGCTCTCGGTACATTAGCAGACAAGCTTGCCGCAAACGGAAAAGCAGGATTAGCCACCAAGGCAAATATTGCCGCAGGTTCTATTGCGGCGGGTTATCAGGGAATAAGAACATATCAGGAAACCGGAGATTTGGGAGAAGCTGCCTTAGCAACCGCAAAATCAGGAGCCGTCACAGGAGGTTTTGCAGTGGGTGCATCCGTAGCACCCAGCGCTGTTGGTACAGTCGTAACTTATGTGGGAGGAACTGCTGCAGGAACTGCCGCTGCTGCCGGAACTGCAACCGCTATTGCCGTAGGTGGTTCGGTAATTGCTGCGGGTGCCGGAGGATATGCGGTGGGCAGTGTATTAGAAGAAAAATTGGGAGTATCTGAAAACACAGGCGGGCTTTTGGATGCAGCAGCAAATCGTGCAGAAATGGCTGGTGCAAGATTTGGAAAAGGCGCTGATTTACTCGGTTATACAAATTTAAATGATATCGCGAATGAAATCCGTGGAGATAGTGATGCATTCCAAGTCAGAGATGTTTCTCCTGCTGAGTTGAGAGCGAAAATGGCAGAAATGCGTGATGAAGCTCAGAATTTGGATGGTGGTGGTTTTAGCGGATGGGTGCGCACTAAGCTTTCGGGCGGGGAGGATTTCTCGGAGAAGGGTAATGCACTAAGAAAGCTGGATTCGGCTGAAAAAGAGCTAAGCATTTATGAAAAATATTATGAAAAAGAAAAAGCCGCAGAAAAAGAACAGCAAGCACGGGGGCAAGGCTCTCAGGCAAATTTAGAGAAAGCAAATGAGCAGGCAAAGGCAGTTGGCGCGGCAGGAAGTTTCGCTGCAACAGGTGCGCAAACCGATGGGCTAGATTCTCCGGATACAACAGCACCGCAAATCGCGGCAGCGCGGCAAGCGGCTATTGATAATGGGCGGGCATAATAGCTTTATCCACGTACCAAAAGTTCGATATTTCCACCAATCGCGGCAGTGTTGATGGTGGTGGTTCTTTCCGTTAGGAAACGCAGCAGATAATTTGGCCCGCCAGCTTTGAAGCCTGTGCCCGACATTTTTTCACCGCCAAATGGCTGCACGCCGACAACAGCTCCGGTCATATTTCGATTTATATAAATATTCCCTGCTTCGATTATTTCAGCAATATTTTCGTAAGATTCATGGATGCGGCTATGCATGCCAAAGGTCAACCCGAATCCGCTATTATTGATTTCTTCGATAACATCTGAGAGTTTTTTTGAGTCATATTCGATTATATGTAGGATTGGCCCGAAATTCTCTTTTTTCAGTTCGGAAATATTTTTGATTTTCCAGATTTGCGGGGCGAGAAAATGCCCGCTTTTTTGAACATTGGCGGTGATATTAAGCTTGCCGATGTTTTTTGCAAATTTAGCTAATTCGGTTTCATGTTTCTGGAGATTTAGGAGAGCATCAGCATCAATCACGGGGGGAATGTCGCTGGCAAAATTCCACGGGTCGCCGACTTGCAATTCGGTCAATGCGCCGGAGATTAATCCGATAGTTTCTTTGGCGATTTCCTTGGGCAAATATAAAACGCGGAGTGCCGAGCATCTTTGTCCGGCGCTGCCAAAGGCGGAATTTATCACATCATCACATAATTGTTCGGGCAGGGCGGAGCTATCGGCAATCATGCAATTTTGCCCTCCGGTTTCGGCAATAAACGGGATGATTTCACCTTCCCGTTCGGCGAGGGCGCGGTTGATATATTTTGCGGTGGCGGTTGAGCCAGTAAAGCATACGCCTTTTATTGCAGAATTGTTGACTAATGCTGCGCCGATAACGCTGCCTTTTCCGGTGAGGAGTTGCAGGGCGTTTTTTGGGATTCCGGCCTCATGCAAAATTTCCGTGGCGAGATATGCAATAAGCGGGGTTTGCTCGGCAGGTTTAGCGATAACAGAGTTGCCACATGCAAGCGCGGCGGTGATTTGCCCGATGAATATCGCAAGCGGAAAATTCCACGGGCTGATGCATAAAAATGTGCCTCGCGGGTGCAGGCTCAGTGAGTTTGATTCTCCGGTTGGGGAGGGTAAGACAAGCGGATTGGCGATTAAATTCTCGGCTTGCTCGGCATAATAATTGCAAAAATCAATTGCTTCGCGCAATTCTGCAATTGCATCTTTGATGGTTTTTCCGGCTTCGCGAATCAGCAATGCAAGAATTTCCGGCTGGTTTTTTTGCAAAAGCTTTCCGGCATTGCGCAGAATTTCCGCTCTTTCATGCACATTAATTTTCTTCCATTCAGGGAAGCTTTTTGCAGCAATTTTTGCGGCGGAATCGGCATCTTTTTCGGTGGCTTGTTTGATTTGCCCGACAATTTCTTGTTTGCGGGCAGGGTTGTGAACCTTGAGCATTTCACCGGAAAATTTGTTTTTTATTTTCCATTCTTTTTCGGCATAAGGCAGAAGTGAATTCTTCAATTTATCCATTTCTGCGCGATTGCCATAATCCACACCAAGCGGATTTTCGCGGCGCTCGCCATATAATTCTGAAGGTAGTGGCAGGGTTGCATTGTGCCGCCCACCCAGTTCTCGCGCTTTGGCGATTGGGTCTTGCAGAGCATCTTCCACGGGGATTGATTTGTCCATTATCATATTGACGAATGAGCTATTTGCGCCATTTTCCAACAAGCGGCGGATGAGATATGCCAGCAAATCCTCATGTCTGCCGATGGGCGCGTAAATGCGGCAGGGAGTATGTTTTACAATCGGTTCATAAAGCTTTTCACCCATGCCGTAAAGGCGTTGGAATTCATATTTTTTATCACCTGCATAAGATTGAATCGCGGCGATTGTATGAGCGTTATGAGTGGCAAATTGCGCGAAAAATAAATCATCATTATCGAGGATTTTGCGCGCGCAGGCAAGATATGAAACATCGGAGTGATGCTTGTTGGTGAAAACCGGATAATGTTTCAGGCCATGGATTTGCGCGTGTTTTATTTCCGAATCCCAATATGCGCCTTTGACCAAACGAATCGGGATTTTGCAATTTGTGAATTGCGCTAGTTCCACAAGGAAATCCACGGTTTTCCATGCGCGTTTTTGATATGCCTGTAACACAAAACCGATTCCTGCAAAATCTGCAAAATCCTCATCAAGCCGCAGTTTTTTGAATAATATAAGCTCGATATCAAGGCGGGTTGCCTCTTCTGCATCAATCGCAATGCAGATGTTTTTTTGCTGCGCGGCTTTGACCAGTTCTTTTAATTTTGGATAAAGTTCTTTCTCCACACGTTCGAGCTTCAGCAATTCATAACGCGGATGCAGGGCGGTTAATTTTATCGAAATACTAGGGCGCGAATATAAATCATCATTTTGCGGATGAGCATCGGCAACTTGCCCGATGGCGTTTAGATATGAATCGTAATATTCTTCCGCTTGAGATTGGTTGCGTGCGCCTTCTCCCAGCATATCATAGGAAAAAATATAGCCTTGTTTTTCCAGTTTTCTGGCTTTCTCAAGCGCGGAATTAATTGTTTCACCCATCACAAATTGGCGGGCAATGATGTGCATCGCGGTTTTGAGGGATTTGCGGATGACAGTATCGCTGCTTTTATTTGCCATTTTTCGCAAAGTGCTAAGCGGGTGGTCGACTTTTTCTTTGGTAAAATTTATGGTTTTTCCGGTTAAGAGCAGCGCCCAGCTTGAAGCGTTGACCAAAAAAGAATCGCTGTGACCAAGATGTTTTTTCCAATTTGTATCATCAAAAGTGGATTCAATCAGCTTATCGGCAGTTTCACGATTCGGGATGCGCAGCAAAGCTTCGGCAAGGCACATGATGGCAACGCCTTCTTTTGTGCCCAAATCATATTCAGTCAAAAAGGCCTCAACACTAACACCCATACCGGTTTTGCGAAGATTTCCGACCATTTCGCTGGCCTTTTTATGAATTTTTGCGGAGTGTTTTTCAAAATGCGCAAGCGTCGGCAGCATCTCATTTATGCAATCAACTTCACGCGAGAAAGCATGTGCGCTGATTTTGTGAAGTAGTTCATCCATGGAAAACAGCTTAGCAAAAAATGGCTAACCTTCAATGGCTCAATCAGTTAGGGTGGTTGCTACCAAGTGAGTTTTGGTTCGCGTGCGGCTTTTACTTCATCAAGGCGGCGGCGCGGAGTGGAAATCGGGTTTTGCCTTAAACTATCGGGGTTGTTTTTCGCAATCTCGGCAATTTCACGCATTACGGAAATAAAGCCATCTAAGGTTTCCTTGGTTTCGCTTTCTGTCGGTTCAATCAACATTGCGCCCTGCACAACAAGCGGGAAAAATACCGTCATCGGGTGGAAGCCGTGCTCTATCAAGGTTTTGGCGATGTCCATTGTGGTGATGTTATATTCACGCTGGAATTTATCATTGAGCAAACATTCATGCATGCAATGGCCGGGGAATGGCACATTATATAAATCCTGCAATTTGGATTTTACATAATTGGCGCTGAGTACGGCATCTTCGGAGGCTTGTTTAATGCCGTTGCCACCATGCGCGAGCATGTAGGAAAGGGCGCGCACTGCCATGCCGAAATGCCCTTGGAAAGCTTTGATGCGGCCAATGGATTTATCGCATTTATCAATGAGGTGATAATTGCCATTTTCATGCACTATTTTCGGTACGGGTAAATATGGAGCAAGTTCCTCGGTAACTACAATCGGGCCAGAGCCGGGGCCACCACCGCCATGCGGGGTTGAGAATGTTTTGTGGAGATTGATATGCATAACATCAACACCAAAATCTGCGGGTCTGATTTTTCCGGCAATCGCATTAAAATTCGCGCCATCGCAATAAAAATACGCGCCGACTTCGTGCAGCATATCGGCAATGATTTTCACATTCGGGTCAAATAATCCGCAAGTGCTGGGGTTGGTCAGCATAAAAGCGGCAACATCTTCATTGAGATTTGCTTTGAAAACTTCCAAATCCACCAAGCCGTTTTTATTGGATGGGATGGTTTTGGTTTCATAGCCGCACATAATTGCGGTGGCTGGGTTTGTGCCATGCGCGCTATCGGGAACAAGCACGATTTTGCGCTGGCGGCCTTTTTGCTCATGCGCTTTGTGGATGACCATCATTCCGGCAAGCTCGCCATGTGCTCCGGCGGCGGGGTTCAAAGTTACTCCCGAAAGGCCGGTGAGTTCTTTTAGCCAGTTTTGTAATTCATATATCAATGCCAGAGCGCCTTGCGTGGTTTTTTCGGGCTGCAATGGGTGGAGGTTGGCAAAGCCGGGAAAGCGCGCGAATTTTTCATTATGACGCGGATTATGCTTCATCGTGCATGAGCCAAGCGGATAAAAATTGGTGTCGATAGAATAATTTTGCTGGGAGAGGCGGACGAAATGGCGCACAATCTGCGGCTCGGAAAGTTGCGGCAGACCGATTGATTCTCTGGCAGAAGTTCCGGTGCGGTTTTGCTTAATTTCGGCAAGCGGTAAATCCACCGCGCTGCGACCCGATTTGCTCAATTCATTTAATAGCGGTTCTTCAACAATTATCATTTGCTCCCCAAAGCTCCCAGTTCCCGCGCTAAATTTTCTGCATATTTTTCAATATCTTCTGCGCTCGTCATTTCAGTTGCGGCAACGAGGATTTTATTATTCTCAATTGCAAGGCCGCCAATGATTTTATGCTCAACAAGATTATTGATTATTTGCTCGGCATCGCCGTTGATTTCCATCAAAAATTCATTGAAGAAATTATCATTCAGGATTTTCACGCCTTTTATCTGTGCGAGTCTATCAGCCAGTTTGCAGGCATTATTATGATTTGTGCGGGCAAGGTTTTTGAAGCCTTCTTCACCCAGCAAGCTCAGATGAATTGTGAATGCCGTGGCGCATAAGCCCTGATTCGTACATATATTAGAGGTCGCTTTTTCCCGCCTGATATGTTGCTCGCGGGTGTTCAATGTCAGCACGAATGAGCGTTTGCCATCGGCATCAACGGTTTGTCCGCATAAGCGTCCCGGCATTTGGCGCACATGTTTTGAACTACAGGCGAAGAATCCAAGATATGGCCCGCCAAACATCATCGCATTGCCGATTGATTGCGCTTCACCCACCACAATATCGGCGAGAGTCGGCGGTGGCAAAAGCCCTAGCGATACGATTTCATTGATGACGACAACCAGAAGCGCGCCCTTCTCATCACAAGCTTTGCGCAAATCTTCAAGCTCGTGGATATTTCCGTAAAAATCCGGAGTTTGGACGATTAGGCAGGCGCAATTTTCATCCAACTCATCGCTGATGATTTTACCGTCAAATCTATCAAGGTAGGTTTTTAATGTATCGAAATAATGCGGATGCAGCTTGCCATGAATTTTGACGTTATCTTTTTTGGTGATTCTTTTTGCCATCAACATCGCTTCCGCCACTGCCGTTGAGCCATCATACATTGAGGCATTGGCGATTTCTTGTCCGGTGAGGGCGGCTATCATGCTTTGAAATTCAAATATCACCTGCAATGTACCTTGTGAAATTTCAGGCTGATATGGGGTGTAGGATGTCAGGAATTCCGAGCGCTGGATTATATGGTCAACACTTGCCGGAATATGGTGGTAATAGCTGCCTGCACCGAGGAAAAATGCGCCGTTATGGGCGGCATGATTTTGCGCGGCATAGGCGCTGATGATTCTTTCAACCTCAATCTCACCTTTGGTTGTGGGCAAATTTATCGGGTTTTTCGGGAAGCATTCTGCGGGAACATTTTCATATAAATCATCTATATGAGAAGCGCCGATGCTGCCCAGCATTTCCTTCCTGTCATCTTGTGTGTGGGGTAAAAAACGCATTATACCCTATTCGCTGATATGGTTTTTATATTCTTCAGCAGACATAAGCGCTTCCGCATCATCGGAATTTGCCGGACGAAGTTTGACCAGCCAGCCGGAATCATATGGTTCTGAATTTACGGATTCGGGGGAATCAGCCAAGGCGGTGTTGACTTCCACCACTTCACCGCTAAGCGGTGCATAAACATCGCTGGCAGCTTTGCAGGATTCCACCACCACAAATTCCTCGCCTTTTTCAACTTTGCGGCCAATTTGCGGTAGTTCAACATAAACCAAATCGCCGAGCGAGTTTTGTGCAAAATCAGTGATGCCAATAGTTGCAACATCACCGTCTTTTTTTACCCATTCATGGTCTTTAGTATATTTCAAATTTTCAGCTATATTTGTCATAATGTGTTTCTGTATGTTTCTTTATTTCTTTGTTCTCGGTTCAATAAAATTCAATTTATGGGTTTTGGCCTTTATTTTCCTACCTCTCAGCTCAACTTCAACTTCAGTTCCGGCCTCAGCAAAGCTAGTTTTAACATAGCCTTGTGCAATCGGTTTTTCTAAGGTTGGGCTGTAGCCGCCGCTAGTTATAACACCAATTTCGCTGCCGTCCAGAGCAAAAATCTTTGTTCCTTCACGCGCAATTGCTTTGTCCATAATTTCTATTCCCACGCGCATTTTTTGTGGTGTAGGGAAGTTTTCACGCTTATCTTTGGCAACTACCCATTGCAAATTGGCCTCTAGCGGGGTGGTGTTATCGTCAATATCATGTCCATAAAGCGGATAGCCCATTTCCAAACGCAAACTATCACGAGCACCCAGACCAATTGGTTTTAAATCCGGATTCTTAAGCAATTCTTTGCAATATTCTGCGGCTTTTTCGGATGGGATTGAAATCTCAAACCCGTCTTCGCCAGTATATCCCAAGCGGCTGATAAAAACATCTCCGGCAAATTTGATGGTCATATATTCTTGACCCCCCTCTGTCCCCCCTACAAGGGGGGAGGTAGATGCGGGGGATAAAATTGCTTCTGCTTTTGAGCCTTGGATGGCAATTAGCGAGCGTTCTCTGAGTGGGGTGAAAGTTAGGGAGGCGGGCAAATTATCCTGAATGAATTTCTCATCCTTCTCTTTGCAGCCAGCGTTATATACCAAAAAGAATTTATCATCCGCTAGCTTGGTGATGATTAAATCGTCAATAATTCCGCCGTTGGAATTTAGCAGAACCGTATATTTTGCCTTATTAAGCGGAGTTTTGGAAAACGGGGAGGGGGTGATTTTTTCGAGCAATTCAATTGCGCCTTCGCCCTCCAGCATTGCTTGCCCCATATGCGACACATCAAAAAGTCCGGCATGAGAGCGCACCCATAAATGCTCGGATTTGATGCCTTCCGTATATTGTACGGGCATTTCGTAACCGGCAAATTCTACCATTTTGCCGCCTAATTCTTTGTGTAATGTATTTAATGCTGTTTGTTTCATGCACGCACTATAATTTTTGCGCATTGTTATTCAATGAAAAAATATATTGACAAAACTATAATAATATTTAATACTAAAACTAACTATAAATATATAGTTATAATAAACAGCAAATAAGAGGGTAATATGAAATTCAACAAAATCATATCAGCAGGTTTAATCACAACCATGCTGGCAACTACAGCCTGCTCAAGTTCGCCTTATAATGAGTATGGACAAAATAATCAGATTAGAAAAACCGAAATGGGAACTTTGGTTGGTGCAGCCGCAGGTGCATTGGCGGGCGCGCAATTTGGTAAAGGGCGCGGAAGATTGGTCACAACTGCAATCGGAACATTGGCAGGTGCTGCAATTGGCCATGAATTCGGCGTTTCAATGGATAGGGCAGACATGGCCTATTATGAAAGAACCGCAGGGTATGCGCTGGAAAGTTCCCGCATCGGTAATACGACAACATGGAGAAATCCGGATTCGGGGAATTATGGTACGATAACCCCAACCAATACCTATCAGCAAGCTGATGGCAGATATTGCCGTGAATATAACCAAACCGTGACTGTTGGCGGCAGAACCGAACGTGCATATGGTCAGGCTTGTAGGCAGCCCGATGGCACTTGGGAGATTATATAGCCTTCCATAATTTCACTTCTACTTCGTTAAACTGCGGTCTCAGCCTCGGTCATGTATGCTTATATACATTCCCTCATCTTCGCCTTGTTTGCCTAGTATAAGTTGAAATTATGAATGGCCATTTTATTGCGTTCAAACGGCGCTAACTGCTATTTTTCTTGCGGGGATTCTTCTTTTACCACTTCAAAATCAGCATCTATGAATTCCCCTGCATTTTGTGCGGGGGCGGGGCTTTTTTGAAAAATCGGGCGTTTGAAGATATAAACCAGCGGGATAAGCAGCACTGCCACAATCGCAAAAACAAAGGCAAAGGAAATCAGCGCGGCGAGGGTAATCAATACTAGTATAATTATCAGTGCTTTTCTCAATGTGCTCATTCTTATTTATCCTCGCGGGTGGGTTTTCTTATATCCGGCGGTTAATCGCTTTGTATCAATATGGGTGTATTTTTCCGTAGTTGCAAGTGATTCATGCCCTAAAAGTTCCTGAATGCTGCGTAAATCTGCGCCCTCGGATAGTAAATGCGTGGCAAAGCTGTGGCGGAAAGCGTGCGGCGTTATATAGTCCGGTAGGTCGTATAATAATCTGATTTCACGCAGCTTTTTCTGGATGATTTCGGGGCGCAAACGCTTGCCTTTTTCGCCATAAAATAATGCCTCGCCGTAATAGGGTATGGTGGCGGCATATTTTTCCAAAGCGGCTTTAACTCTTGGTAAAAGCGGGGCGATGCGTTCTTTGTTGCCCTTGCCATGGATGAGGAGATTATCGGATTTTATGTCACTACGATTGAGGGAGAGCGCCTCGCTGATGCGCAGCCCGCAGCCATAAAGCAAAAATAAAATGGATTTATCGCGCAGCTCAACCCAATCATCTTCCGGCAAATCTTCGAGGATAGCGATAATCTGCTCAAGATTGACGGCTTTTGGCAATGGACGTGCGCGGCGCGAGATTTTGACTGCCTTTATTGCCGCATTCTTTAGGAGATTTTGTTTTTCCAGATATTTGTAGAAGTTGCGGATGGATGAAATTGCGCGGGCATTGGAGGTTTGCAAGAATTCACCGGATTGGCGTTTGGCAATCCATGCACGAAAATCCATCACTTCAAGTGATTGCAAAAGCGGCAAGCTGATTTCCTCAGATTTATAATCTGCTAAAAAAGCCAGAAAATATTTGAGGTCGATTGAATAGGATTCAACGGTTTTTGCGGAATAATTCTTCTCATCAGCGAGGTAATCCTGCCAATTTTGGATGTGGTTTTGGAACTCACTCATAGAGTGAGTTTAAACCTTCTATGGGACAGTGTAAATTAACTAATTGTTGGCTTCCTACGCAACTTGCTGGCCGGTTTTTTTCCAGTCATCCAAAAATGCCTGCAAACCTTTGTCGGTTAGCGGGTGGTTGATTAGCTGGTAAACCACGCTTGGCGGCAGGGTGGCGACATCCGCACCGATGCTTGCTGCTTCCAGCACATGTCCGGGGTGGCGAACCGAGGCAACCAGAATTTCAGTGTCAAAATCATAATTATCATATATTTCGCGGATTTCAGCAATTAAGCCCATTCCGTCTTCGCCAATATCATCCAAGCGTCCGACAAACGGGGAAATGAAACTTGCTCCGGCTTTGGCGGCAAGTAAGGCTTGCGCGGCAGAAAAGCAGAGTGTCACGTTGGTTTTGATTCCTTCCTCGGAAAAATGTTTGCAGGCTTTTAGGCCTTCCCAAGTTAGTGGTAATTTTACCGTTACGTTTTTGGCGATTTTGGCTAAAGTTTCGCCTTCCTTAATCATCTCATCAGCTTCGGTTGCAATAACTTCGGCACTGACTGGCCCTGTGATGATATCGCAAATTTCCTTGATAACTTCTTTGAAGTCACGTCCTGATTTCATAATCAGTGATGGGTTGGTGGTGACGCCGTCAACCATGCCCAAATCGTTCAGTTTTTTGATTTCTT
>Ga0210019_1002218_pt1 | contig 19148 bp, 17 predicted proteins | sample CryGeyCG2114_020_2_FD_183969 | JGI IMG/M metagenome (GOLD analysis project Ga0210019, IMG submission 183969) | Groundwater microbial communities from aquifer - Crystal Geyser CG11_big_fil_rev_8/21/14_0.20 (SPAdes) (version 2) | ecosystem: Environmental > Aquatic > Deep subsurface > Groundwater ...
TTCATAGCCGGCAGGCATAAGATATTTGCGTGCTACTTTCCGCATCCGACTCTTGATGCCGTCAAAAGCCCTGCCACCGAAGGCGCCAAGCGCCGGGGTCTTGTAGATGGTGTCGTGCGCCATTTCCGCCCAAGCATGATTGAGAATGGTCTGAATCTGGATTTCGCACCGCATGTCGGCAAACCGTGCATATTCGGGCAAGGCTATGCGCTCTGCTCGAAGTCTGACGAGATAGTGATTGGAAATGTAGAGGTCGGCCGAATCTTCTGCCTCGTGCTGGGGATGGTGGAGCTTGACTTCAAGCACGTCGAAATTCTGTTGGATGATGCCGGAGTTGATGAGCCGGGTAACGTCACCGTTGGTATAGAAGATAACGCGGCAACCAGCGAGATCCTTAATGTCGTTCTCAAGCGTCACTGTTGCAGTAAGACCACGTTCATCAAGCTTCTTCAGCAACGAGGATGGTAGTTTTGCACGATCCTTTACCTGCTGAAGCCGATAACCTTCCTCAGTACTGATTGCGGCAGTCAGGATTGAAGCAACTGTCTTAGCAAACGAAGCGTACTTCGCTCGACCTTCGCGCTCGTATTCTTCAAAGTCCATTAGCTGCAGCCTTTAGGAAAATGCTCAATAAGGATTTTAGCGGCATTCGAGGGGAGCGTCGCAATTTAGCTGGAGTGGCGTTCAAAACAGTAGTAGGGATGGGCTTTGAATTGTGGAAGACAAAATGATTTGCGTCGACAGACCGCCACGGAAGATTTATTACGGACGGCGCGCGAACGTCGGCTTTTCAGCGCATAGCGGTAGTGTCAGGGTGTTCGGATTACGGCAGTTATGGCCGAATTTCTGTCCGTCACATCCTCGGCCTCAGCCGCCTGTCGACATCCCTTCTTAGAATGGCCGCTAACTAGCAGATTGCAGTCATCTTCTTGCACAACCATTTACAATAGCATCCGCAAAAACACATCAGCCACTGAACCTCAGTCGGCAACGAGCTGGACAAATTACACAGACAAGACGCCCCATGAATGCAGTAGAAATCGAAGAAGCCATATCGGACCTGGCCCTTCAGCCCTTCGACGCGGCTGAGTTCCCGTTTGCGTTTCTGGCCGCCTTTGGCAATAAGGACACGGCGCTCAAGCGCCTGCGTACCGGCAACAACAATGCTTCGGATGTGCCTGGTGGCGTACTCCAGCGCAACAACATCCATATCGCCGTGTGCGAAGCTGGCACAGTGGGCGAAGCCCTCAAGGCGTTGCGCGCCAGCCCCGCCACTAGAAAAGGCAAGGCCAAGTTCATCCTCGCCACCGATGGGCAGTCCCTTGAGGCCGAAGAACTGGCTGGTGGAGAAACCATCGCCTGCGCCTATCCAGACTTCCCCAACCATTTCGGCTTCTTCCTGCCGCTGGCCGGCATCTCCACGATCAAGGAGATCAAGGACAACCCTGTCGACGTGCGTGCCACCGGGCGGCTGAACAAGCTATACGTCGAACTGCTGCGCGAGAACCCGGACTGGACGAAGGACGCGCGCCGCGCCGACATGAACCACTTCATGGCGCGGCTGGTGTTTTGTTTCTTTGCCGAAGACACCGACATCTTCAACGGCGATGGTCTGTTCACCCACACCATCGAGCAGATGGGCGAGCGCGACGGCACCAACACCCATGAAGTGATGGAAACCATCTTCCGCGCCATGAACATCAAGAGTAGCGAACGCGCCAATGCCGAGCCCCGTTTGCCGAACTGGGCCAATGGCTTCCCCTATGTGAATGGCGGCCTGTTCTCCGGCAGCACCGAAGTGCCACGCTTCACCCGCATGGCGCGCACCTACCTGATACACGCAGGCAACCTGAACTGGCAACAAATCAATCCGGACATCTTCGGCAGCATGATCCAGGCCGTGGCCGATGACGAGGAGCGCGGCGCATTGGGCATGCACTACACCAGCGTGCCCAACATCCTCAAGGTGTTGAACCCCCTGTTCCTGGATAATTTGCGCGCGCAGTTGGCAGAGGCGGACGATAACAAAATCAAGCTGCTGAATTTGCGCAAGCGCATGGCGCGCATTCGCGTGTTCGACCCGGCCTGCGGTTCCGGCAATTTCCTGGTCATCGCCTACAAACAGATGCGCGAGATTGAGGCGGAAATCAACCGCCGCCGGGGCGAGTTGCACTTGCGCAGCGAAATCCCGCTGACCAACTTCCGGGGCATTGAACTGCGCGACTTCCCGGCGGAGATCGCCCGCCTGGCGCTCATCATTGCCGAGTTTCAGTGCGATGTGCTGTATCGCGGGCAGAAGGATGCGCTGGCGGAATTTCTGCCGCTGGATGCGCAGAACTGGATTGTTTGTCACAACGCTTTGCGGCTGGATTGGTTGAGCGTTTGCCCCCCCACAGGTACGGGCGTGAAGATGGTCGGTGATGACTTGTTCAATACGCCGCTGGATCAGGCGGAAATCGACTTTAAGAATGAAGGCGGTGAGACGTATATCTGCGGCAATCCGCCATATAAGGGCAGCAAGTGGCAAACCGACGAGCAGAAGAGCGACATGTTGAATGCATGGCTGAAACATACGAAGCTCGCGAAGACAACGGATTACGTCACAGGGTGGTTCGCCAAATTTTTGGACTACGTTGATGCCGAGCCGAAAGCTGTTGGTGCATTTGTGGCAACCAACAGCGTTTGTCAGGGGCAGCAGGCGATTGATGTGTGGCCAGCGGCATTTCAGCGTGGGTGCGAAATCCGCTTTGCCCACACCTCCTTCAAGTGGGCCAATCTTGCCAGCCATAACGCGGGCGTTACCGTGGTGATTGTCGGTTTGTCCAAAAAATCAGCCGTGCCAAAGACGCTGTACCAAGATGATTTGGTAAAGCAATGCTCCGCGATTAGTCCGTATCTGGTGCCTAACAGCTTGGCCTATGTGCGTAAAGCCAATGAACCCATTGGTGTGCAGTCTCCTATGCTGTTCGGCAACATGCCGCGTGATGGCGGGCATCTATTCCTGGATAGTGACTTGGCTGCAAAGGTCATGGCTGAAAATGCAGCAGCGCGGCCTTTTATTAAGCGGTTCGTCGGATCGGATGAATTGATTAACGGCAAGCAGCGGTATTGCCTGTGGATTGAAGATGACGAAACGGAGGCCGCGAAGAAAAGCGATTTCATCGCACAGCGACTGAAGCTGGTAGCAGAGAATCGCAGCAAGTCTGAGGCTGAATCTACTCGCCAATTTGCTAGGCAGCCGCATCGCTTTGTCCAGATCGCAGGCTCTGCAAAACACACGGTCATCGTCGTGCCGCGTGTTTCGTCCGAAAATCGGCCATATTTGCCCGTCGATTATTTGACATCCAACTATGTGGTTGGCGACCGAAACTTCGCCCTCTACGATGCCCCCCTATGGAACATGGCGCTCATCGCCTCGCGCCTGCACTGGGTCTGGATTGGCACTGTCTGTGTGCGACTTGAAATGCGTTTTTCGTACTCCAACACCCTCGGCTGGAATACTTTCCCCGTGCCCTTACTCACCGAGCAAAACAAAGCCGACCTGACCGCCTGCGCCGAAGCCATTCTGCTGGCACGAGAAGCGCATTTCCCCGCCACCATCGCCGACCTGTACGACCCGGATAACATGCCGGAAAATCTGCGCCACGCCCACGAGCGCAACGACGAAGTGCTGGAGCGCATCTACATCGGCCGCCGTTTCAAGAACGACACCGAGCGGCTGGAAAAACTGTTTGAGCTTTATACCAAGATGACGGCGAAGGTATCGATATGACGAATTCTAGCCCGCCTGAGAACCTTCATGCTGCCCACGGAGATGCAGGACTAAAACAGAGCCGTGAACTTGCAGACAAGATAGATCACTGGCTAGAGCTGTTTAATGCGGAACTATCGCAACAGGAGTTGCCTCTCTCTCAGCGTCCATTTCAGGCGCTCATGATGCTGTTTCGTGAAGGTGCTATCGAGGTCAAGGCGGGTGAAGAGCGAGTCGATCAACCAACAAACATCGCAAAAAACTGGGAAGAGCCCTGGTTTCGGGTTCTGTTTGACGCCGTAGAATATTGGTATTTTGATAAATACGGCTCACCCGCCATGAAGGCTAAAGGGACGCCCCCTCTTATTGGTGCGGTGATGATTCGAGACATGCCATTCATCATCGCTGCTCCTGCTAATAGGACGAGAGTTGAAGAGGAAGGCGAACTTGCCTGGATGTATTTCGAGGAAGGGCTTGGGGAAGGCGAAGAAGCAACTTCTTGGATCGTTGATGGCCCGGATCTTTCAAAACTCAATGATGAAGCCCATGCGTTAGTTGCTGCCGAAGCGAGGCGGACGGTCGAAGTTTTGCGATACCTTGAGTTCAGGCGTGTGACTTTTTGCTACGACGGCGATCATGAGGTACAAAAGCTGATTCAATCGACGCTGACCTATTTGAAGCAAGCAGCAGAGCGCTTGGTTTCCTTTCAGACTCCTGAGATAGGCCCGGCTTGGTTTGATTTACAAATGGCCAACGAGGCCGCCCTTAAGGCAGTGATTCGCAAAGAAACCGGATCGCAACCGATGATTCATCCGCTTGTTGAATTGCTAGCACTTGCAGGCAAGCACGGTGTGACTTTCGATGCCGCCAAGCTTTCCACGTGGCCTTCCTTCAAGGACATTAGTAATTGGAGGTACGGACAAGGAAGTCCACTTGGAATCACGGAATTGTACTTTGCTTATCGGCTGACACTTGAGTTGGTTCAAGCCGGTATGAATCAGATTGCTCCGTCGATAAAGCCCGGGTTTGGCCTCTTGCTCAGGTATTCACCTTGGAGAACGAAGGATGCGGCTGGAAGATTTAGAGAATAAAGATGGTGCCTATTCTTGAATCGCTCAAACACGAGCGCAACGACGAAGTGCTGGAGCGCATCTACATCGGGCGACGCTTCAAGAACGACACCGAGCGGCTGGAAAAACTGTTTGAGCTTTATACGAAGATGACGGCAGCGGCTAAGTCCAAACCTGCAATGAAAGCAATAAGGGGGTAAGAAAGCATGAGCGAGCAAACCAGCAACCCGACTAACGCCTACACCGTGCCGTCGGTGTCCATCACCACGGCGCACACCGGCGCATCCAGCAAAGCCAACGCGCTGGGGATGCGCGCCATGCAGGAGCGCGCCTATGCCAAGCGCGGCGAGCAATATCTGCTGATCAAATCGCCACCGGCATCGGGCAAATCTCGCGCGCTGATGTTCATTGCGCTGGACAAGCTCAACAACCAGAGCTTGCAACAGGCCATCATCGTGGTGCCGGAGCGTTCCATTGGTGGCAGCTTTGCCGATGAACCCCTGAGCCAGTACGGCTTCTATTGGGATTGGCAGGTCGCCCCGCAATGGAACCTGTGCAACGCCCCCGGCGTGGACGAGCCGCGCGTGGCCAAGTCCAAGGTGGATGCAGTGCGCAAGTTCCTTGAAAGCACCGACAAGCTGCTGGTCTGCACCCATGCCACCTTCCGCTTTGCTGTGGAAGAGCTGGGCGTCCAGGCATTTGACAACCGCCTGATCGCCATCGACGAGTTCCACCACGTTTCCAGCAACCCGGACAACAAGCTGGGCAGTCAGTTGGGCGCGTTCATCACACGCGACAAGGTGCATCTGGTGGCGATGACCGGCTCCTACTTCCGTGGCGACAGCGAGGCGGTGTTGGGGCCGGCGGATGAAGCCAAATTCGAGACGATCACCTACACCTACTACGAGCAGCTCAACGGCTACCAGTGGCTCAAATCGCTGGACATCGGCTATTTCTTCTACACAGGCGCTTACGTTGATGCCGTCACCAAGGTGTTGGACCCGGCGTTGAAAACCATCGTCCATATTCCCAATGTGAATGCCCGCGAAAGCCTCAAAGATAAGGAGCGCGAGGTGAACGAAATCATGCACGGCTTGGGCGAATGGAAGGGTATCGACCCGGCCACCGGCTTCCATCTGGTGCTGGCCAGTGATGGCCGTATTCTGAAAGTGGCGGACTTGGTGGATGACAGCGATCTAGTGATGCGTTCCAAAGTGCTTACTGCCTTGAAAGACCCAGCGCAGAAGAATAACCGCGACCATGTGGATATCATCATTGCGCTGGGCATGGCGAAGGAAGGCTTCGATTGGATATGGTGCGAACATGCACTGACCATTGGCTACCGCAGCAGCCTGACCGAAATCGTGCAGATCATTGGCCGCGCCACCCGTGATGCCGAAGGCAAGGAACGTGCGCGCTTCACCAACCTGATCGCCGAACCGGCAGCAGAACAGGCCGCTGTGGCCGAGGCGGTGAACGATATGCTCAAGGCCATTTCCGCCAGCCTGCTGATGGAACAGGTGCTGGCCCCGCGCTATGAGTTCACCCCCAAGAACAACGGCCCGAAGGACGGCTTTGATTACGGTGAGGAAGGCTACAAGGACGGCGGCCACAACATCGGGGTGAACACGGACACCGGCCAGATTCATGTGGAAATCAACGGGCTGACAACACCGCAAAGCCCTGAGGCTACGCGCATCTGCAAGGAGGACTTGAACGAAGTCGTCACCAGTTTTTTGCAGGAAAAAACCGTGCTGGAACGCGGCTTGTTCGACAAAGAAAATACGCTTCCAGAAGAATTGACCCAGTTGCACATGGGCAAGATCGTGCGTGAGCGCTACCCGGACTTGAGCGATACTGACCAAGAGGCCATTCGACAGCACGCAATTGCCGCCATGAATATCACCCAGCAGGCCAAGTTGGCCTTGGCACAGGCAGATGCAAATGGCGGCATGGCGCAAGGTAGCACGGCATTACTGGATGGGGTGCGCAAGTTTATCAATGTGCGCGACTTGGACATTGACCTGATTGACCGCATTAACCCCTTCGATGCGGCCTATGCGGTGCTGGCGAAAGCAATGGATGAGAAATCGCTGCGTCAAGTGCAGGCCACCATTGCCGCCAAGAAGGTCAGCATTTCGCGTGACGACGCGGTTGACCTTGCCGCACGCGCCAGAACTTTCATGAGGGAACGAGGCCGCCTGCCAGACATCAATTCTTCCGATGCTTGGGAAAAACGCATGGCCGAAGGCGTGGCCGCTTTCAAGCGTTACAAGGATCAGGAGTTGGCGGCCAAGCAGAGCGAGGCAAACAATGGCTGAAATTGACGAAGACGAGCTGCTGGCTGATCTTGGCCTTGAAGTCACCCCGCTCAAGGTCTCCAGCCGAACCCCGCGCGAGGAACGCATCATCGCGGGCTTTGAAGACATCCTGCGCTTCCATCAAGCGCATGGTCGTGTCCCGCTGCATGGCGAGGGTCGTGACATCTTCGAGCGCCTGTATGCCGTGCGCTTGGATCAGCTTCGCAAGTTGCCAGACGCGCAAACCCTGCTGGCTGAGTTGGATGGCCCAGGTCTGCTGTCTGGGGCGGCAGCGGCTCCGGCCAATGTGGATGAGTTGGACGAAGACGCTCTGCTGGCCGAGTTGGGTATTGGCGATGAACCTGCCGGTCAGAGCGACATCACCGTGCTGCGCCATGTGCGACCCTACGTCGAAATTAAGGCGGCTGAAGAAATTGCCAACCGCACGCCCTGCACGGATTTTGATCACTTCAAGCCTTTGTTCGAGGAAGCTGGAGCTGGTCTCAAAGCTGGTACCTGGATGACCAAGCCCTTCGTTAAGAACGCCAGTATTGAGCTGGGGGATTTCTTTATTATTGGTGGACAGATAGCTTACGTTGCCGAAATGTGTGAGGGCACTAAGACCAAGGATGGGCGCGACAACCCACGACTGCGAGTCATTTTTGACAACCAAACCGAGAGCAACCTGTTGCTGCGCTCACTTTCGCGTTCGCTATATCCTGACGGAAACACACCCGTGGGGCGCCGCCTTATCCGCAAGGACGACGGCCCGCTGTTTGGTAACGCGGCGGAGCCTGACGACATCGAAACCGGAACCATCTACGTGCTGCGCAGCCTGTCCAGCCATCCATTCGTCGCCGAGCACCGCGAGTTGATCCATAAAATTGGCGTAACCGGCGGCAAGGTAGAGACACGCATCGCAAACGCAGAAAAGGATGCCACCTATCTATTGGCCGACGTGGAGGTGGTCGCCACCTACAAGCTCCACAACTTGAATCGCACCAAGCTGGAAAACATCTTCCACCGCTTGTTCGGCGCAGCTCAACTCGATTTGACCATTGAGGACCGCTTTGGAAATCCGGTGAAGCCGAGGGAATGGTTTCTGGTCCCGCTCCAAGTGATTGACGAAGCGGTTCAGCGCATCCGGGATGGGTCAATTACCGCAGTTGTCTACGACCCGAAGACGGCTCAGTTGGTAGGCTGAGCGTGTGCAGAATTCTGTGGCATTTCTTTGACAGCTCCGCATTCCAATGCTGACGATCCTCGGGCTGACCTTCCGGCAGCTTTAGCTAAGATAAGGCAGTCAGGTTATGCGTCATAGCGTTGGATAGACAATCTTTTCATTTGATTGACTGAAATCATCAGCCCAAAGCAATTTGATCGCATGCTTTCTTTTTGTCCCCATATGAACGGCGGCAATGAGTTCAACAGACTGATGAGTATCAAGAACTTCAAGAGGGAATTTCTCGCCAATTTCCGATTCGATGATGCAGTCATTTCCTTCTGGAAATTCAACCGCAACATTCCGAGCTGAAACCTTGCCTTTATTCCATATCTTCAGTCGATAATTGCTGCTGCCAAGTTTTATAAACGTTGCTCCAAGGTCAGCTTTTTTGTCTGAAATTGATTCTGCGTCTTCCTTTTCAAGCAGGCGTTGATTCAGCTTCTCTTGGCTTTCGAGGAGAGATTTCTGCCGATCATTGAACTGGACAGTTTTCCATGTGGCATACGCTGAGAGTAAGAAAGCTAAGCCAGCAACGACATCGCTTGGGGTAAGGGAGATAGGCATTATTTGATCTTAATGAATTGGCTTCCCTTGAAAGCAGAAGCAAGTTTATTTTTAAGCTCAAGATCTAGATCCTTTGTAACCTCTTTCTCAATTTCTTTTATGTGTTCATCGACATTTTCGCTGTTTTCGCGGATTAGATCATCACGAGTAATTTCTCGGTTACATGACGCACATGTGAGCAACTCGGACTCGCCGTCGTCTGGCTTCGAGGAGGAAAACTGTGTACTGCCGCACGTTGGGCATAAGAGAGTAACAGAGCGATTGTATTTTTCAGAATCCACAGTAAACCTCTGTCAGTAAACCTCCGACGATTGATATGACGCATAACGTGGAGGTGACCGGCGCTGCGCGGCTTTATCGCGCAGCGTCCAGTGACTGAAGGGAACGGGGTCGACCGCCGGGTTGGACGTCACCTTGCTACGAACTCGCGTTTCGGATTCGTATTGCCTCATCAACCGCGTTTGAAAGGTGCTGTGCGATCCACGCGTATCGTTCCTGACTGGTGGTGCCGCCAGGGTTGTAGCACTTAACCAGCGAAGAGAGCGGCTTCTTGCTAGGTCCATGGGTTATGTGATCAAACGGGTTTTCTCCCGCAGCGACGGTCTCTCCCATCCGATTTTTCAGCCCATGAATCCTGATTCCGACCACGCCAAGACCATCTGTCCAAGACTTAATGATCTCGTGGTTGATCCACTTTCGCTTGGCCGTGGAAGCTCCAACGAGAACAATTGTGCAGGTTCTACCTTGCATTTGTTCCGCGATCCAGCGCTTGATTTTCTCGTCTTGATTAGCCCCACTGGCGATCGACTCCCAGTCGTTGTCTTTGGCTGGTTGATTGCCTTCGATTGCTCCGATCTGACGAACAGTGGATGCCCGCCAGTTGTCTGGTTCGTAATGAAAGCTATAGAAACATCTCCGTGCCATTTGGCTCCTCCCTTCAGCGATTATCGAACAAGGTACATCAGAAAAAGCATGACGACGGCGAGGCCGGCGTAGTAGATAACGAGGGTTCTTGACAATACAGCACCCAGCCATGTGTTTCGCGACTCGTTAGCGAATGGCCTTGTATCCATTGAGAAGTCGATCTTCGTTTCGTCGAGCATTCGCACGTAGTCATACAGCGCCCGAAACTTGCGCTCTTGACTTAAAAAGTAACCATCCAACGACCAGAAGATAAAAAGTGGGAAATAGGCAATCAGGATGTAGAACTGATTTGAGTCCTTGGCTGCCAGGGCAAATAGCGCGGCAATCAACGTGATGCTCCAGCCCTTTAAAAGGAACAAGTTGCCAGCCATGCGATTGACCGCTGCTTGCACAAACTCGAGGTGTTTGTGCTTATCTGATTGCGAACTTGTATCCATGATTACCTTGGTAGGTTGATAGTGACGCCCAACGTGCGAATTCAGCGGACGGCAAAATGCGCAGCTTTTTGACGGTCCGCTGGAATGACTTGTTGGGCGTCATTTTTCGACCCTCTTACATGTACCGTCAAATGACCAGCCAGACGTAGTAATGGCGAGGGTCTTGCTTAGAGTAGAAAAATATCCTTTTGAGTTGCGTTGAAAGTCATAGATCTGAAGCTGATCTCCAACCTCAACAACGTGCTCAAAATATTCAGTCGTTTGGTTCGGTACCTCCAGCCATACCGATCCATCGGAGTCACTCCACAAGCCCACCCACCACCGATACTCGTGCAATTTCATGAAGATTGTGGCTTGTCGCGAATTGTTCTGAGATGAGATTTCACCGGGGCATTGAAAGCGTGTTTCCACCGCAGAGAAATTGACAATAAAGAGAAACAGGCCGAGAGCCGCGACCAAGAATGCACCCAAGTACTTCAGCAACTTCATAATTGCTCCCTTGACGCCCAACAGTCATTAGACGGACCCATCGGTCCGTATTATTGAAAATAGTGAGGCGCGCATTCTTCTCATAACCAATTGAATAATTGTGAATCACCTGTTTTTGTCTGTCCGCATATGCATAATAGTACGGGCAGGCGCGAATGTCTCCTGCGGGCTGCAAAACGGAAGTGATTGAGGGTGCTTGTCATCGGCAGCTTTGGCCGAGGATGTGACGGACAGAAATTCGGCCATAACTGCCGGTGGCATTCAGATTGGCCAACGACCGGTATGGATGCGTCACCGGCCCTAGATTAGCCAAACTGGAAAAGTGCGTGCGAGGCGACTGACCGGATGGTCAGCCGCGTCTCTGTTGGCTATATCTCAGTTTGTTCTGAAATCTCCAGCGCATCGTCAACTTCAATCCCCAAGTAACGAACAGTGCTTTCCAACTTCGAGTGCCCCAGCAACAGTTGAACTGCCCGCAAGTTTTTTGTTTTCCTGTAAATCAGTGTTGCTTTGGTTCTGCGCATCGTATGTGTGCCATAGACGGTGGTATCAAGACCAATATCTGCAATCCATCGATGAACGATCCTGGCGTATTGCCGAGTTGAAACATGCGGTGAGTTTTGCAGGCGACTTGTGAACAAAAACTGTTCCGACTTCAGATTGGCCTTGGTTATCCAAGCGGAAACCGCATTCCTTGTATCTTCGGTCAGCTCAAACTGCACTGGCCTTTGCGTCTTTTGTTGGATAACCATTGCGCGTGTCAGCATTTGGTTGCCGTGGGCAACGTCCCGGACACGTAGATTCACCAGATCGCAACCGCGCAGCTTGCTGTCGATAGCCAAGTTAAACATTGCCAGGTCTCGTATACGTTTGCCCAGTTGCAGATGAATACGAATGGCCCAGATGTCCTTCAGCTTCAGCGGCGGCTTCTGTCCAGTTAGTTTGCCTTTATTCCATGGTTCGCGGAATTGAGAGGGTTCCATTTCAGACTCCTTATTGATTGAAGGGAGTCAAATTGTGCAGCTTGGACTACTTGTAGTTGGTTGCGGCTTTGGAATACTTATGTCCAGCTCTTCTGAACAAGATGAGTGATGGATGGGCACAAACAGCAGCGACACTTGATGTCGCAGTGAAGTAGACAATGCAATCCATCAATGTTCGTTGGAGCAAGTTATGGAGAATGCAATTGTTACGGGCAAACAGGTGGCGAATGACCATCCAAATTCAGATTCGACGGCTTCTGGAATGTCCCCGCTCATCAGATTATGGTTGCTTCGACTTCTCGTTCCGTTCGGCCTGCATCGCAACTTCATCCAGGAAAAGGAATTTTCCGACATCGACTTGGCTGATGCGCTGGGGCTATGCAATCCGCTCGAACAACCAGACTGGGAATACAAACCGTCCGAACTTCGGATGGCGCTCAGAAAAATGCATAAAGAATCTGAGCAACAGAAGGAGTCGGCCCGACCTCCAGAACGCTTATCGAAAAACATAATCAGAATTCAGAGACTCCTTAACTTGTCTGAGATTGATTGTCGAATCGTCGAGTTTGTTGTGCTTCACCGCCGCGAACCACTCCTGGAGATCATCGATAACCTTCTTGGGGATATATCCGATCGGAAGGTGTTTCACACACTGTCTGTTGTATTGGGATGCACCGAGTTGGAAGTCAGGAAATCCTTGGAGAAAAAAGGGAGGCTTTCCAAATCCGGCCTCATTTCGATAGATCAGAGTAGGAATCGTAGCCTGAAGGGCAAGTTAGACATACTCTCAAGCGAGTTCGTCGACATCATGCTTTCCTCGGAAGCCGACCCTGTTGAGTTGATTAGTGATCGAGTCATTGCATGCGCATTTTCAGAATTGGGGTTGGATGACTACGCTCATATCTCGCGTTCGCTTGAAATCTTGCGCCCTTATCTGAAACACTCCGCAAGAGCTTCGCGTAAAGGCGTGAACATATATATCCACGGGGCACCGGGTACCGGAAAAACGGAACTGGCGAAGGTGCTCGCCAAGGACATCGGGTGTGAGTTATTCGAGGTCGTCACGGAAGATGGCGATGGAGAGCCGCTTGAAGGCGAAAAACGTTTGCGAGTATTGCATCTTGCGCAAACATTCTTCGCACAAAGCAAAGCCCTCATCATGTTCGACGAATCTGAGGATGTATTCAGCGATAGGGGATCCTTCCTCGGAAGCACCGCCCGACTTCACAAGGCTTGGGTGAACCGCGCGCTTGAAGAGAATCCGGTGCCTGTTCTGTGGTTATCCAACTCGAACACGCTTGACCCCGCATTCATCCGCCGGTTCGATATGGTGATAGAGCTGCCGATGCCGCCTAGGCAACAGCGCAAGCAGATCGTTCAGACGATTTGCGGGAACATGGTCACCGCCGCGACTGTTGAAAGGATCTCGGGTGCGGAGAAAATGAGTCCGGCGGTGATTGCCCGCGCAGCCTCTGTTTTGCGTTGTATCGAAGGCGGCATGGAAAGCACCAAGATTTCACCCGCAATCGAATACCTGGTCTCCAGCACATTGGAAGCACAAGGACATCGACCGCTTGACTTGCAAAACGCCAATTGCCTGCCTGACACCTACGACCCAGCCTTTATTCATGCAGACAGTGATCTGTCTGCATTGGCTGAAGGACTGGCGCGAACCAAGACTGGCCGACTGTGCTTCTACGGCCCGCCCGGAACTGGAAAGACAGCATTCGCCCGCTGGCTTGCAGAGCAGCTCAGCCTCCCGCTGCTGGTCAAACGCGCCTCAGACTTGATGGCACCGTATGTCGGCGAGACCGAGCAGAACATCGCCCGAGCATTTCGTGAGGCAGAGCAGAACAAAGCACTGTTGCTGATCGACGAAGTGGACAGCTTCCTGCAGGACAGGCGTGGCGCACGGCATTCCTGGGAGGTCACTGCGGTCAACGAAATGCTGACCCAGATGGAAAGTTTTTCCGGCATTTTCATTGCCTCGACCAACCTGATGGATAACCTGGATCAGGCCGCGTTACGTCGTTTTGACCTCAAGATAAAATTTGACTACCTTAAGCCGGATCAAGCGTGGAATTTGTTGACTCGTCAGTGCGAGTTGATCGGCATCCCCACTCCAGCCATTGAGTATCGGTCCAAACTCACGCGACTCTCTATGCTTACACCGGGTGACTTTGCGGCTGTAGCCAGACAGCACAGGTTTAGACCGGTATCTGATGTTGATAATCTGATCGCATCCCTTAAACTAGAGTGTTCCATCAAGGAAGGCGGAAACCGGGCTTCGATAGGCTTTCATACAGCGAGTTAGCAAAACCGTATCATGCTGTAGTAACTGCCGGGCAGTAAACTGCGCAGATGAGGTCCATTGGTTATCTTTGTGGGATGGCATGGACTTCAGTGAGTGGGGCACAAATATACAAAGGAAAGAATTGAATATGCGCAATCTCTCGAAATCCAAGCTGATCGCCTCCAGGCAATGCCAGAAACGCTTATGGCTGGAGGTACATAGACCAGACCTGCGTGAAGACTCAGCTGCCACACAAGCCAGCTTCAATGTTGGCAACACGGTTGGCGACATTGCCCACCAGATATATGACACAGCGGGAAAAGGTGTGTTGCTGGATGCGCAGCGGGATGGATTCGAGGCTGTATTCAAACGCAGCACCGAATTGCTCTCATCGGATCAGCCCATCTTCGAGGCCGGCTTTGCCGCCAATGGCGCACTGGCCTTTGCCGATGTGATGCTGCCGGATGAGCGGGAAGGCAAGCGCGTCTGGCGCATGGTTGAGGTTAAGTCATCCACTGGGGTTAAGGACTATCACCGCGACGATGCCGCCATTCAGTCCTTCATCGCCCGCAAAGCAGGTGTCCCACTGGTTTCGATTGCGCTGGCGCATATCGACGGCAATTTCGTTTATCCCGGCAATGAGGACTATCGCGGGCTGCTCAAGGAATGCGACCTCACGCCGGAAGCCTTCGCGCACGATGCAGAGGTGAAAGAGTGGATTACAGCCGCCCATGAGACGGTGGCGATGGATTCTGAACCAGAGATCAGCACTGGCGAACAATGTGGCTATCCATTTGCCTGCGGTTTCTTTGTTTATTGCCAATCGCAAGAGCCCCAGGCGGAGCATCCAGTTCACTGGCTACCCAGTATCCGTGCCAAAGCCCTCAAAGAACATATCTCCGAGCACCCGGCGCTTGATCTGCGCGACACACCAGATGACTTGCTGAATGATCTGCAACAGCGGGTCAAAGCGCACACCCTTTCCGGCGAGATTTACTTCGATGCGGCAGGTGCGGTTGCCGCACTCAAAGCATACAAACTTCCTGCGTATTTTCTGGACTTCGAGACCATCCAGTTTGCCGTACCGATCTGGAAAGGCACACGCCCTTACCAGCAGATACCTTTCCAATTCAGCCTGCACACGCTGGAGGAAAGCGGCAAGTTGGAATCACAGGCATTCCTCGACTTGTCCGGTAACGACCCCTCGCGCCCATTCGCAGAATCGCTCATCGCTGCATGTGGAAACAGCGGCGCAGTCTTCGTCTACAACGCAGGCTTTGAAGGTGCACGCATCAAAGAGCTTGCCGAGCGTTTCCCCGAGCTAGCATCCGCGTTGTTGCCAATCAAAGAGCGACTGGTCGATCTGCATCCGATCACCAAAGCGAATTACTACCACCCCAGCCAACAAGGAAGCTGGAGCATCAAGGCCGTACTGCCCGCCGTTGCCCCAGACCTGAGTTATGCGGATTTGTCAGGCGTACAAAATGGCGGCATGGCGATGGAAGCCTATCTGGAGGCCATTCATCCCGATACGTCGCCGGTTCGTAAAGCAGAGATCGATCAGCAACTGCGCGCCTATTGCGGACTGGATACCTTTGCGATGGTTCGTTTGTGGCAATTCCTGGCGGGACGTAACGACTTGAAGCTCTATCAATACTAATCGCCAAGTTTGGCAACAAAATATCAACATACTTTTAAGGATAAAAAATGAAGAAGAGCAACAGCAAGCCAAGCATTGATGAAATCAAAATTCTCGCTGAAAAAGGTGATGCGGATGCTCAATATGACCTTGGCTGGGCATTTTTTAGCGGTGAATCAGTAAAAATGGATGGTGACCTTGCCCGACATTGGTTTCAAAAATCGGCAATGCAGGGACACCCAAAAGGAATGTGGAGGGTTGGCGGTAGCTTTGAAGTGACTGATATTGAGCAAGCTATCTGTTGGTATCGAAAGTCTGCTGATGCAGGTTTTCCTTATGCTCAATGGTGGCTAGGCGTGAAGTACTATAGGGGTGAAGGAGTCGAGCAGGATATTCAACATGCATTGCATTGGTTTAATAAAGCTGCCGAACAGAACGAAGCAGTTGCTTGTAAAGAATTGGGAAGGCTGTATGAGTGTGGTGAGTGCGTCGATCAGGATTGGCAGCTATCCTCATACTGGTATAAGAAAGCAGCGGATTTGTTCTTTGAGGATATGTTGCGACTGGTGCCGCGACCTAAATCTGGAGCGTAATCGCCATTCAAAATCAACCGTGTAACAAAGTTCGGTAACACATACAATTCTGACTGATGTCAAAACGCCCCGATACCCGAGAAACAGCCATCCTTGCCTTGGAGCTGATGCGCCGCATACCGCGCAACCGCACCGTTACAGCCAAAGAGCTTCACGAACAGCTTGCCGACACAGAAGTGGGACGCGATCTGCGCACCATCCAGCGCCAACTGGAAATGCTCAGCGGTTATTTCGACATCGAGCGCGATGACCGCAGCAAGCCTTACGGCTATCGCTGGAAGGAGAAATCACGCGGCATGGCGCTGCCAACTCTTAGCGAGCATGAGTCATTGCTGCTCATGTTGGCGGAGCAGCACTTGCGCAGTTTGTTGCCAGCCGGACTGATGAAATCAATGGATGGATTCTTCACACAGGCACGCAGCAACCTCGCCCCCTATTCCAATGCCAAGCGTGAACGCGAATGGTTATCCAAAGTTCGTGTAGTCAGCACCACCCAGCCGCTGTTACCACCCAAGATCAAACCCGGCGTATTCGAGCAAGTCAGCAATGCGCTGTATGCCAACCAGTGGCTGAGTGTTGATTATGAAAATGCGGCAGGCAAACGAACCCAGGCAGATGTCATGCCGCTTGGTCTCGCGCAACAAGGTGAACGCCTCTACCTGGTATGCCGCTTCAAAGGCTACGACAACGAGCGCAGCCTGGCACTGCACCGCATCATTGCGGCACAGGCATCAGAATTCACATTCGAGCGGCCTAAAGATTTTGATTTGGAAAAATACGATGATGAGGGGCGATTCGGCTTCGGTACCGGCAAGCGTATCAAGCTCACCTTCCGCATCAACAAGGAAGCAGGCTTTCACCTACTGGAATCAAAACTGTCGGAAGATCAGCAAGTGAAAGAGTTGGAGGATACTTACGAGATCACCGCGACGGTAGTGGAGTCGGATCAACTGGAATGGTGGTTGAGGGGGTTCGGGGAGAAAATGTGGGATGTTCAGCGAACACGCTGTTAAATAACGCACAATGAAACAAGCAACATTGGCACAATGATCCAAACTGCAAACGTCACATGACAAGAACCTGTAAATTTGAAGGGAGGCATTAATTCAGATGCAAAGACAATTAGAAAATTTTATTCTCGACCCTAAACTTGCGGAGCTTGAGAAAATCTTAAAGCGGTTTAATATTTTTCGGGCATTGGGCGTGGTGCGAGCAGAAAATAAGCACTCAAACTTTTTTGCATTCTTGTTGGATCCCCAAGAAACCCATCGTCTTGGGGATAAGGTACTAAAAGGATTTCTTGCCAATGCTGTAAGAAATGCCAATGCTGTAAGCAATAAGGGTCTAGGCATTACCCCTCTAAAGGTTCTGTTATCACAATTTTCAGATACTCGCGTGTATCGCGAGGCATCTGTCTCGGGAAGTAAGAATGGAAGAATCGACATATTGATAACAACAGTTATTGATAATCAAAACTGGGTTTTCGTTATCGAAAACAAAGTCGACTCAATGCAAAGTGAGAATCAGCTTAGTTCTTATAGAGAGTATTGCGAGAAAAATTTTTCTCAATCTAAATGTTTGTTTTTCTACCTTACCCCTGATGGAACAGAGGTGCCTGACGATGAAAAGTGGATAACAATTACATATCGAGATGTAATGGAGAGTCTTGAGCCCATAGTAAATGAATTGTCTAATTCAGATAGCAATTCCGATTTCTCTTTTGCGCTACAGAACTATATGGAAATATTAAGGAGCGACATCATGCAAGACGGAGAAAATGAAATAGCAAAGCTATGTCGTGAAATTTACGATCAACACCGCGCAGCAATATCAGAAATTACAAAATATTCAGGTGATGCAAGGTCGGAAGCGTATGACACACTGAGTAAATATATTAGCAATCAAGATGGTCTGGGCAAGCGATATCATCTTGATGGTGCCAATTTGAGATACATCCGATTTGTTGACTCGGACATAAAGAAACTACTTGGACAAAAGTTTAAATTCTTGGATGAAAAAGAAACAAAATCTGGCTGCCCAATTTATTTTTCAGTCATAAATGAACCGGATCAACCTTTAAAAGCCTGCATTTTTGTGAGGCTGGCGGGGTACAACGACCAGCAAAGAAAGTCACTAAACTCGTTGGCGAATCTGATTGATGCAAAGGCTGGTCGAGAGTGGAAACGTACTGAGTTCAAAATGTTTACAAAGGCAAATATGGCCGATGCCAACTTGATTGACGAGGATGATCTTAAAAACAGTTTTAAGCTGTATCTTGAGGAGTATGAGAAATCCATATTTAACAAACTGTCAGAGTCCATCCAAAACATTGGCTGAAAATTAGTTTGAGTGCGGCACTTTATGTCGCACCCCGCTGTTACTCTTCTTTGCGTTGTTATCCGCCAGGTGCGATAACCTTGGATGCATGCCCCATTGGTATCTGCATCCATGCAGGAATAATCAATTTTGAGGGCGCGTTATGCAACAGCCATTTGTCGCAAACCACTGGGATGTATTCAAGTCGATCCCATACCAAAGCACAGGTGCCACAGGGTGGGTCTAGCCATGTAACTGGCGCGTGGTCTGATAAAGAAAGAATCAAAAGCCACCTCGATCAGCTTCGCGATGGCAGCCTGACGCGAGCTCAGGCTTACGACTTATTCCTCAAAGGAAAAGTCTACGGCCTTGGCCCGGCCTACTGGACCAAGCTGCTTTACTTCTTCAGCCCCACTGATGACTTTTACATCATGGATCAGTAGTGTCCGGCAATTTTGTAAAAATAGTTATTTAACGTATTGATCGTGAATTGGAAATAGCATGTTTGTAGGTGTCACCGACTTGAACGAAAATATTTTGAGAAACTGGGATTTTCTCCCCGAG
>Ga0210019_1002220_pt1 | contig 19140 bp, 15 predicted proteins | sample CryGeyCG2114_020_2_FD_183969 | JGI IMG/M metagenome (GOLD analysis project Ga0210019, IMG submission 183969) | Groundwater microbial communities from aquifer - Crystal Geyser CG11_big_fil_rev_8/21/14_0.20 (SPAdes) (version 2) | ecosystem: Environmental > Aquatic > Deep subsurface > Groundwater ...
GAATAGCCCGGCGGAAACCGGCGCAAGCCCCCCGCCCCTGGCCACCCTGATCCAGGCGCGGGGCGGCTGGCGGCTGGCCGCCGTCGACGCCCGGGCGGCGCGGGTGGGACTGGTGCCGGGACTGCCGCTGGCCGACGCCCGCGCCCAGGTGCCCATGCTGGACACGGCCGCCGCCGATCCCGCCGCAGACGCGCGGACGCTGGAAGGCTTGGCCCGCTGGGCCGGGCGCTACACCCCCTGGACCGCCGTCGACGGCACGGCCCCCGAAGACGCGGGCATTCCCGGAGTCGGCCTGTGGCTCGACGTCACCGGCTGCGCCCATCTGTTCGGCAGCGAGGAAGCGATGCTGGCCGACCTCGTCCGCCGCCTGAACGCCGCCGGTTACGCCGCGCGGGCTGGGCTGGCGACGACGCCGGGGGCGGCCTGGGCCCTGGCCCGCTTCGCCGCCGACGGGGGGCAGCCCTGGAAAGCCCTGGCGGCGGGCCAAGAGAAATCGGCCCTGGTGGACCTGCCCGTGGCGGCGCTCAGGCTCGCCTGCGACACGGCCGAAACCATGGTCCGCCTGGGCCTGCGACGCGTCGGCGACCTTTATCCGCTGGCCCGCGCCGCGCTGGCGCTGCGCTTCGGGCTGGAGCCCTGCCTGCGCCTGGACCAGGCGCTCGGGATGCGCGACGAACCCCTGTCGCCGCTGGCTCCGCCTCCGGCCTTCCAGGTCCGCCTGAACTTCCCCGAACCGATCGGTCGCGCGGACGATGTCGCCCTGGCCCTTGATCGCCTGCTGGCGGCCCTGACGGAACGCCTGGCGCGCGCCGGCAAGGGGGCGCGGCGCCTCGACTTTACCCTCTACCGGGTCGACGGCACCGTTACCGGCACAAGCGTCGGCACCGGCCGGCCCGTACGCGACGCGGCCCATCTGGCGCGGCTGTTCCGGGACAGGCTGGACCGCCTGGACCCCGGTTTCGGCATCGAAACGGCCCTGCTGGCGGCCCGCGCCGTCGATCCCCTGGGCGCGGACCAGGGCAACCTGCCGGACGCCGGCCTCCCGGCCACGGCGGACGGCGGCCTCGACCGCCTGCTCGACCGCTTGGCCAACCGCCTGGGCCCCGGCGGCGTCGCCGGCCTGCAGCCCCGCGCCAGCCACCTGCCGGAACACGCCCAGGTTCTGGGACCGCCGGCACGCCCCGCGCCCAGGATCGGACCCGGCACGGGCCCGGCGGCGCCGCGCCCCATCCACCTTTTGCCCCAGCCGGAGCCGCTCGACGTCCTGGCCCCCTTGCCGGGGGGCCCGCCCGCGGCCTTCCGCTGGCGCCGGCGCCAGCACCGCGTCGTCGCGGCCCACGGGCCCGAGCGCATCGCCCGCGAATGGTGGCGCGACCTCGTCCCCGAGGGCGCCGAAGACGACGCCGGGGCGCGCGACTACTACCGGGTCGAGGACGCCGACGGCGGGCGCTTCTGGCTCTACCGCACGGGGCTGGTGCTGCCCGGCAAGGCCCCGAAATGGTTCCTGCACGGGCTCTTCCCATGACCGCAAGGATCAGAGGCCCCCGCTACGCCGAACTGCAGGCCATGAGCAACTTCAGCTTCCTCGAGGGCGCGTCGCATCCGGAGGAACTGGTGCTGCAGGCGGCGACGCTCGGCCTCGACGCCCTCGGCATCGCCGACCGGAACGGCGTCTCGGGCCTGGTGCGCGGCCATCAGGCGGCCAAGGCCCAGGGCCTGAAGTTCCTGCCCGGCGCGCGCCTGGATTTGACCGACGGGATCTCCCTGCTCTGCTATCCCACGGACCGCGACGCCTGGGGGCGGCTGACGGAACTGCTGACGCTCGGCAAGCGGCGGACGGAAAAAGGCGGCTGCGACCTGGCCCTGGCGGACCTCCTCGCGGGCGATTTCCAGGCTGGCCGCGGGCAGCTCCTGATCGTCCTGCCGCCTGCACAAATAGACCGTTATTTTAACATGATATTGGATAAACTTAAGAACGAAGGCGAATTCGATCCGTTCCTCGCCGGGCAGGTCCGCCTGGACGGCTGCGACGCCCCGCGGCTGGCCGCCCTGGCGGCCCTGGCGCAGCGCCACGGCACGCCCCTGGTGGCGACCAACGGCGTGCTCATGCACACGCCCCGCCGCCGCGTGCTGCAGGACGTCCTGACCTGCATCCGCGAGGGCTGTACCCTGTTCGAGGCGGGCTACCGCCTTCAGGCCAACGCCGAGCGCCACCTGAAGGCCCCGGCCGAGATGGCGCGCCTGTTCGCGGACCACCCCGCGGCCGTCGCCCGCACGGTCGAGATCGCCGAGGCCTGCACCTTCTCGTTGGACGAACTGCGTTACGACTACCCCATCGACCCCGCGCCCGAGGGCCGCACGCCGCAGGAGGAACTGGAGGTCCAGACCTGGGCCGGCGCGGCCGGCCGCTATCCCGGCGGCATCCCCGACAAGGTTTCGGCACAGATCGCCCACGAGTTGGCGCTGATCGGGAAGCTCGAGTTCGCGCCCTACTTCCTGACCGTGTTCGACATCGTGCGCTTCGCGCGGGGACGCGGCATCCTCTGCCAGGGCCGCGGCTCGGCGGCCAATTCCGCCGTCTGTTACGCCCTTGGCATAACCGCCGTGGACCCGGCCCGCCTGGACCTGCTGTTCGAGCGCTTTATCAGCGCCGAACGGGGCGAGCCGCCCGACATCGACGTCGACTTCGAAAACGGCCGGCGCGAGGAGATCATCCAGTACGTCTACGACAAATACGGCCGCGCGCGCGCCGCCATGACCGGCACCGTCATCACCTACCGCACCAAGGGCGCCGTGCGCGACGCGGGCAAGGCCCTGGGATTGGCCGAGGACACCATCCACGCCCTGCAGGGGGTGCTGTGGCGGCGGTCGCTGGGCGAAGAGCTGTCAGACGACCGGTTCCGCGACTACGGCCTGGACGCGGCCGACCCCATGGTGCGCCGGGTGCTCGACCTGACCCGTGAACTACGCGGCTTTCCCCGCCACCTCAGCCAGCATTCCGGCGGCATGGTGATGACGCAGGGCCGTCTCGACCGCGTGGTGCCGATCCACAACGCCGCCATGGAGGGCCGCACGGTCATCGAGTGGGACAAGAACGACCTGGACACGCTGGGCATCCTGAAGGTGGACATCCTGGCGCTCGGCATGCTGACCTGCGCGCAGAAGGCTTTCGCCCTGCTGAAATCCTTCCACGGGCGCGAGGTCACGCTCGCCACCGTGCCGCCCGAGGATCCGGCCGTCTACGACATGCTCTGCAAGGGCGACAGCGTCGGCGTGTTCCAGGTCGAGAGCCGGGCCCAGATGAGCATGCTGCCGCGCCTGAGGCCGCGCGATTTCTACGACTTGGTGATCGAGGTCGCGATCGTGCGGCCCGGGCCGATCCAGGGCGACATGGTGCATCCCTACCTGCGCCGCCGCGACGGGCTGGAGGCCGTGGAGTTCCCCTCGGACGAGCTGCGCAGCGTCCTGGGCAAGACCCTGGGCGTGCCGCTGTTCCAGGAACAGGCCATGAAGATCGCCATCGTCGCCGCCGGATTCACGCCCTCCGAGGCCGACGGCCTGCGCCGCGCCATGGCGACCTTCCGCAACCACGGCACCATCCATGCCTTCCGCGAGAAATTCCTGGCCGGCATGCAGGCGCGCGGCTATGCGCCCGACTTCGCCGAGCGCTGCTTCCGCCAGATCGAGGGCTTCGCCGACTACGGCTTTCCGGAATCCCATGCTGCCAGCTTCGCCCTGATCGTCTACGTCTCGTCCTGGCTCAAGCGCCATTACCCGGCGGCCTTCGCTTGTGCCCTCCTGAACAGCCAGCCCATGGGCTTCTACGCCCCGGCGCAGATCGTGCGCGACGCGCGGGAGCACGGCGTCGTGGTGCGCCCCGTCGACGTCAACCTGAGCGACTGGGACTGCACCCTGGAGCCCGGCCCCGCAAGCGAGCCCGCGCTCAGACTCGGCTTCCGCCAGGTCAAGGGCTTGCGGGAAGAGGACATGCAGCGCCTGGTCCTGCATCGCGGCAACGGCTACGGCGATCCGGCGACGGTCATGCGCCGCGCCGGGGTCGGCCGCCCGGCCCTGGAGAAACTGGCCCGCGCCGACGCCTTCGGGTCCATGAAGCTCGACCGCCGCCCGGCGCTGTGGGCCGTGAAAGGGCTTTCCGACGCTCCGCCGCCGCCCCTGTTTGCCCTTTCCCCCGGGGACGCGGACCCCTTCCCACCCGAGGACGCGGCCGAACCCCTTTTGCCGCTGATGACGCCCGGCGAGGAAGTCGCCGACGACTACCGCTCACTCCGCCTGTCCCTAAGGGCCCACCCGGCCGAGGTCCTGCGCCCCAAGCTGGCGGCCCAGCGCTACGCTCCCTGCCGCAACACCCTGACAACCAAACACGGGCGTCACGTCCGCATCGCCGGGCTGGTCACGGCGCGGCAGCGGCCGGGCACGGCCAAGGGGGTCATCTTCCTAACCATCGAGGACGAGACGGCGACCGTGAACCTGATCGTGTGGCCGCACGTGTTCGAGGCGTTCCGCCGCCCGGTCCTGGGTTCGCGCCTGTTGGGCGTGACCGGCGAGGTCCAGCGCGCGGGCGCGGTGGTTCACGTGATCGTTCAGGCAGCCGAGGACCTGGCCGAGGTGCTGCTGACCCTGGACGCGCCGTCCGACGGCGGGGCCGAGGCACGGCGCATGTTCCGCGCCAGGGAGTTTCAATGAGCGCGGTTTCCGCAATGTCGGGAGCGCGCTACACTCCGCCGACCGTTCCACAGCCGGGAAGCCGCCATGGTCAACGCCGCCGCCGTCGTCCTGCACGTTCTTGCCGCCGTCGTCTGGGTCGGCGGCATGTTCTTCGCCTATCTGGTCCTGCGCCCCGCCGTCGGCGGGATCACCCCGCCGCCGGAGCGCCTGAAGCTATGGGCCCGCGTGTTCGGGCGGTTCTTCCTCTGGGTGTGGGCCGCCGTCGCGATCCTGCCGGCCTCGGGCTACGTCCTGATCGCCCTGCAATACGGCGGATTCGCCGGCGCCCCCGTGCACGTGCACTGGATGCACGGCCTCGGCTGGGTCATGAACGCGCTGTTCATCTACCTGTTCTTCGCCCCCTACCGCGCCTTCCGCGCCGCCGTCGAGGCCCAGGACTGGCCGACCGGCGGCGCCGGCCTGACCATCATCCGCCGCATCGTCGCGACGAACCTTGCACTCGGGCTGGCGACGGCCGCGCTCGGCGCTTCGGGCCGGTTATGGGCCTGGGTTCCCGGAGGCTGACCGCGCCCAAACCTTCATTCAAACGCAGCCCGGAAAACAACCAACCGTTGCACCTCGGCACCGCATCAGCCTATTCTCGTTGAGAGGGGAAGCGTCAATCCAGCCAGAAGATCGCGCCTGAATGCTTAGACACTTGACCAATTTGCGCATCTGGGGGCCGCCGACGGTATTTTCGGGGGTCCTCCTGATCTTTGCGCAGATCGACTATCTCGCCTTCCATACGACCGCCGAACTGGTTTCCATCGTCATCGGCTACCTGCTGTTCGCCCTGGCCTGGGAAACCCGCGATCTGTCGGACAACCCGTTCCTGACCTTTCTCGCCGCCGGCTACTTCTGGATATCGACCATCGACCTCCTCCACGCCCTCACCTACGAGGGAATGGACGTGCTTCCGATCACCGGAGCACCTATCGCCACGCAGCTGTGGCTCGCCGCCCGCTTCCTGGAGGCGGTCGCCCTGTTGGCGGCCCCTATGGCAAGCAATTTCAAACTGCATCGCACCCACGTCTTCCTGGCGTTCAGCGTGATCGCCCTCGCCTGCGTGACGGGCATCTTCCTCGACATGTTCCCGACCGCCTATGTTCGCGGGACCGGCCTCACCGATTTCAAGATTTACAGCGAATACGCCATTGTTCTGGTCATGCTGCTGGCGCTTTGGAGCGTACGACGCGCCGGGGACGCGATCGCGGGCAGTGAAATCCCGCTTATCACCACCTCGATCATCCTGACGATCGTCGCAGAGCTCGCCTTCACCTTCTACGTCGGCGTCTATGACCTGTCGAACCTGATCGGCCATCTGCTGAAGGTCTATTCCTTCTGGCTGATCTACCGCGCCGTCGTCGTCACCAACCTGCGAAAACCGTATCGCTCAACCCAACGGCTGGCCTCCATGCGCCACGCAATCATGGAATGCCAGTCCGCGATCCTGCGCAACTCGACCGAACAATCGATCATGCAGTCCTGTATCGACACGCTGGCCGGTCACCGCAACTACGAACTGGTCTGGATCGGCATGCCATTCATGCAGCCGGAAGGGCCATACCTGTCCGCCGTCGCCGTCGCCGGCAAGTCGCACCTGAATACCCTTGCGGGCGAATTGGCGGGGTTGCCGAGGTTCGGTCCGGTCTGGGACGCCTTGCAGAGCGGGCAGGTGAAGACATTCAACATCCGCGCCCGGTCCGGCTCGTCGCAGCAGTGGGCCGAGGCGGTCGCGCAGCACGGCCTTGGCTGCGCCGTTTCCGTACCGCTAATCCAAGACCGCGAGCCGATCGCCGTCCTGACCGTGCATGCGAATGTCGCGAACCTTCTGGAGCCGACGGAGATCGGCCTGCTGTCCGAACTGGCGGCCAACCTGAGCCTGGCTTTGGGCGCGTTACGCACCAAGGAGGAATCCCGCGTGGCGAAGGACGCTCTCGGGGAAGCGGCCCTGAGTGCGATTTACGCGGTCGCCAAGACCGTCGAGAAGCGCGATCCCTACACGTCCGGACACCAGCAACGCGTCGCCCAATTGGCCGTCGCGATCGGGCGGGAACTCGATTGGGACCCCTTCCGGACCGAAGGCCTGCGCTTGGCCGCCGTCGTGCACGACATCGGCAAAATCTACGTCCCGGCTGAAATCCTGAACCGCCCCGGACGGCTGAGTGACGCGGAATTCGACATGATCAAGTCGCACCCGCAGGTCGGCTTTGACATCATGGCGGACGTAAAATCGCCCTGGCCCATCGCCAAGGTGATCCTCCAGCATCACGAACGCCTTGACGGCTCCGGCTACCCGTTCGGCCTGAAGGGCGACGAAATCATCGAGGAAGCGCGGGTCCTCGCCATCGCCGACGTGGTGGAAGCCATCACGGCACACCGCCCCTACCGGCCGGCGCGGGGAGAGGACGCGGCGATCGAGGAAATCCGCCGGGGCAGCGGAATGCTTTACGACCCTGACGTCGTGGATGCCTGTATCAGCCTGTTCGAAGGCAAACGATTCGCCTGGTAGCGGGACGACCGACCCCGGCCCGGATTCTCCGGCCGCCGGACCGGACCCGAGCCCATGCAAAAGGGCCGCCGGGGGGAAGCCGGCGGCCCTGTTCACGCGGCCGCGCGGGCGGCCGAAACGCCTGAACTACTTCTTTTTCGTCGGCGCCGGCTTGGCGGCCGGCTTGCTGGGAGCGGCGGGTTTCGCGGCCGGCTTGGCGGCGGCGGACGTGGTCTTGGACATCTCTGTTTTGCCTCGTAAGGCGCCGGACGGAGCCCGGCGCGAGATACCGGCCCATCGCCGGCAAGGGGAATAAATACCCCATACCGCAAAGACGGAATAATGAAATCTTTTTGATGATTATATCGAAAATATCGAAACATTGGGTCGGTCTTTCCGCGACCGCGGCGCCGACTCCACAGCCGCCTACACCAGGCGGCTCTCCTCGACGATCTCGGAATGCAGCGTGCGGTGCACGGGGCACTTGTCGGCGATCTCCATCAGCCTGGTCTTCTGTTCGTCGCTCAGGTCGCCCTCGAAATGCAGGTCGCGGACGATGCGGTCGAGCTTGCCTTTCTTCGTCTCGCAGGTTTGGCAATCCTCGGCGTGGATCTTGTCGTGGCGCAGGATGACGCGCACCTTGGTCAGCGGAATGTCCTTCATTTCCGCGTACATGCGGACCGTCATGGCCGTGCAGGCGCCGAGCGCCGTCAGCAGAAAGTCGTAGGGTCCCGGCCCCGTGTCCGTGCCGCCCATGGCCTCGGGCTCGTCGGCCAGCAGCAGGTGCCGCCCGCCCACGGAAACCGCGTTCTGGAACTTGCCCTCGCCGGTTTCCTCGACCACCACGGTGCCGGGCGCGGCGTCCGGCGCCACCGGCGGCTTGGCCGCCGCCCCATCCAGGCAAACATAGCGTTTCGCCCAGGCGGCAATGACGCCGGCGACATATTCGGCATCCTCCTTCTTGCTGAGCAGATGGTCCGCGTCGTCCAGGGAGACGAAACTTTTCGGATGCCTTGCCGCCCGATAAATCGCGGCGGCATTCTCGATTCCGACGATGGCGTCGACGGGAGAATGAAAGATCAGCAAAGCCCGTCCCAGGCCGCCGATGGCCTGTTCCAGTTTCTGTGCCTGAATGTCGTCCAGGAACTGCCTCTTGACGCGGAAGGGACGACCGACCAGTAGAACCTCCGCCTCGCCGTTCGCCTCGATCTCCTCAAGAGAGTCCCGGAAATGGTGGGCCACATGGGCGGGATCGGCGGGCGCGCCGATCGTGATCACGGCCTTGGCCTCGGGCACGTTCGCCGCGGCGGCCAGGACCGCGGCCCCCCCCAGGGAGTGCCCCAGCAGCATGGCCGGCGCCTGGAGATGCGCACGCATGTAATCCGCCGCCGCGATCAGGTCACCGACGTTGGAGGAAAAGTTGGTGTTGGCGAAATCCCCCTCGCTGGCGCCCAGGCCGGTGAAATCGAAGCGCAGGACGGCGATCCCGCTTTCCGTCAGGGCGCGGGCGACACGGGACGCGGCGAACACATCCTTGGTGCAGGAGAAACAATGGGCCCAGAGGGCGTAGGCCCGGGGCGGGCCGTCGGGCCGGTCCAGGCGGGCCGCCAGCGTCTCGCCCAGGGCGCCTGGGAAGGATATCTTTTCGCTTGTCGTCATGGCGGCCACCTTTCGTCATGGGAAGTCGTTGATATCAAACCCAGGATGACCATACTACCGCCGCAGCATGAAAGGGCGATATCCGATGGACAAGGGCGATCTCGAGGTTTCGGCGCGGCGGACGGTGTTCCAGGGCTATTTCCGCATGGACGAATGGCGGCTGCGCCACCGCCTGTTCGAGGGCGGCTGGAGCGCCGAAGTGACCCGCGAGTGCCTGGAACGCGGGCATGCGGTGGCGGTCCTGCCCTATGACCCCGTGCGCGACGAGGTCGTGCTGATCGAACAGTTCCGCGTCGGCGCCGCCGCCAGCGCGCCCTCGCCCAATTGGGACGGCGCGCCGCCGTCGCCGTGGCTGATCGAGATCGTCGCCGGCATCGTCGAGGACGGCGAGCAGCCGCACGAGGTCGCCGCCCGCGAGACCCTGGAGGAATGCGGGCGGGAGCTTCTCGCCCTCAAGCCGATCACCTCCTACCTGGTGACGCCGGGCTGCTCGTCGGAAACCCTCAAGCTCTACCTCGGCCGGGTCGACGCGACCGATGCCGGCGGCATCCATGGTCTCGACCACGAGCACGAGGACATCCGCGTGTTCGCCGTCCCGGCCGAGGACGCCTTCCGCATGGTCGCGAACGGCACGGTCAACAACGGCACGGCGATCATCACCCTGCAGTGGCTGCAGTTGAACCACAAGGCGGTGCGCCGGGAGTGGAGCGCTTGAGCAATTTCACCCCGCGTCACCCCCGCGAGGGCGGGGGCCAGGTGTCTGGATTCCCGCATTCGCGGGAATGACGGAAAGTCAGGGGACGAGGCCCCTCATTCCTTGAACCAGGCCGGATTGCGTTTCTCGCGGAACGCCGAAAGGCCCTCGGTCGCCTCGTCCGACTGTCGCTTTTCCGCGTGCAGGCGGGCCAGTTCCTCGGCCGTCGCCTCGTCGATGCCGGTTTCCGCAAGCTCCAGGATCTTGGCCTTGGTCTGCGCCACCGCATCGGGGCCGTTGCGCAGCAGCGCGTCGATGGTGCGCTGCGCCGTGCGTTCAAGCTGCAGGCCCAACGCGACCTCGTGCACCAGGCCCATGATGTTGGCCTGTTCGGCCGAAAAGCGTTCCGCCGTCAGGGCATAGCGGCGCACGTTGCGCGCCCCCATGGCGGCAATCAGCTGCGGCAGGATGGGATGCGGGATCAGGCCCCAGCGGACCTCGGACACGGCGAAGGTCGCGTCGGCCGCGGCGACCACCACGTCGCAGGCGGCGATCACGCCGGTGGCGCCGCCGACGCAGAAGCCCTGGACCACGGCCATGGTGGGCTTGGGACAAGTGTCGAGCAGGCGCACCACCGTCTCCGTGCGCCGCGACACCTCCAGGTTCTCCTCCTCGGACTGCGCGGAAACCTCGGCCAGCCATTTCAGGTCGGCGCCCGCCTGGAAATGCTTGCCGGCGCCCCTGAGAACGATAAGGCGCACCTTGTCGTCGCTGCTCAGCCTGGTGATGCCGCCCAGCAGGGCCTCGATCATGGCGCCGTCGTAGGCGTTGTTGACCTCTGGCCGGTTCAGGGTAACCGTGGCGACGCCGCGCGCGTCTATGTCTACAAGGACCGGATCGTCGGCCATGATGTTCCTCCATTCGCTCTTTTCACGCTTGCATCCCTGTGGCGCCCTCATGGCGTCCCCGCGGGGTCCCTGTGCGGACCCAGAGATTAGCGTCAAGGACCCGCCGGACGGAACAGGAAAACCGCGCATGATCCGATGCCCGCGCCTTGATCGGCCCAGCAGGCGCGGTTATGTTGCCGCAAACCCCAAGAAACCCACGCTGCAACACCTCTAGGGACGGAACTCATACAAATGGACATCAAGAAGGGCCTGGTGGACGCCATCGGGAACACGCCACTCATTCGCCTCACCAAACTGTCCGAGGCGACGGGCTGCGAGATCCTCGGCAAGGCCGAATTCCTCAACCCAGGCCAGTCCGTCAAGGACCGCCCGGCCCGCCACATGATCCTGGAGGCTGAAAAGCGCGGCGACCTGAGGCCCGGCGGCCTGATCGTCGAGGGCACGGCCGGCAACACGGGCATCGGCCTGGCGCTGGTCGCCAACGCCCGCGGCTACCGCACCACCATCGTCATCCCGGAAACCCAGAGCCAGGAAAAGAAGGACATGCTGCGCCTGTGCGGCGCCAAGCTGGTCGAGGTTCCGGCCCTGCCCTATTCCGACCCCAACAACTACCAGCACATCGCCCGGCGCATGGCCGAGGAACTGGCGGCGACGGAACCCAACGGCGTGCTGTTCGCCGACCAGTGGAACAACCTGGACAACCGCAAGGCCCATTACGAAACGACGGGCCCGGAAATCTGGGACCAGACGGGCGGCAAGGTCGACGCCTTCATCTGCGCCGTCGGCACCGGCGGCACGCTGGCCGGCACCTCGACGTACCTTCGCGAAAAGAATCCCAGCCTGGTGGTCGGCTGCGCCGATCCCAAGGGGGCGGCCATGTACCACCTGTTCAAGGACGGCGAGGCCAAGGCGACCGAGGGCGGCTCGATCACCGAGGGCATCGGCCTGGGCCGCGTCACCGCCATCATCGAGGACCTGAAGGTCGAACACCCCTACGTCATCGACGACCAGGAGGCGGTGCCCGTGATCTTCGACCTGATCACGGACGAGGGCCTGGTGCTCGGCGGTTCGTCGGGCATCAACGTCGCGGGCGCCGTGCGCATGGCCAGGGAACTGGGGCCGGGCAAGACCATCGTCACCATCCTGTGCGACGTCGGCACGCGCTATAGTTCCAAGCTGTTCAACCGCGAGTTCCTGAAGTCCAAGGGCCTGCCGGTCCCGGACTTCCTGCCCTGACGTCGCACGGGAGCGCTCCACATGCCCTATTCCAACCCGCAAGCCCTGGTTTCGACCGGCTGGGTCGCCGAACACATGACGGCGCCCGACGTTCGCATCGTCGACTGCACCTATTACCTGCCCAACGATGGCCGCAAGGGTGCCGAGGAATACGGGAAACAGCACCTCGAGGGCGCCGTCTTCTTCGACATCGACGACGTCAAAAATCCTGACAATCCTCTGCCGCACATGATCCCCCCCGCCGAGATCTTTTCCTCGAAGGTGCGCAAGCTGGGGCTCGGCGACGGCATCCGCATCGTCTGCTACGACCACAACGGCGGCGGCATGGCGGCGGCCCGGGTGTGGTGGATGTTCCGCCTGTTCGGCCACGACGACGTGGCGGTGATGGACGGCGGCCTGCCCAAGTGGCTGGCCGAGAACCGCCCGGTCACGGACATCGTCCCCATTCCGCAGGAACGCCACTTCACGGCCCGCGAGAACCATACCCTGGTGCGCTCGATCGACCAGGTTCTGGCCGTGCTGGACAGCAAGCGCGAGGACGTGGTCGACGTGCGCGCCGCCGCCCGGTTCACGGGCGAGGCGCCGGAACCGCGCGCCGGCATGCGCTCCGGCCACATGCCGGGGGCGCTGAACCTGCCCTACGGCGACCTGATGAACCCCGACAGGGACTGCACCATGCGCTCGGCCGAGCAGATCGCCGCGCTCGCCGCCAAGGCGGGCATCGACCTGAAACGCCCCCTGGTGACGAGTTGCGGGTCCGGCGTCACGGCCTGCTACGCGGCCCTCGCCTTCTACCTGATCGGCAAGGAGGACGTCGCGGTCTATGACGGCTCGTGGTCCGAATGGGGTGCCCGCGAGGACACGCCGATCATCACCTGATTCCGCCCCTCAACCCCACCCGGACATCTCGCTTCTCCGGCGGACGCTCCCACCATGACCCTGCCGGACTTCACCGCCACCGCCCTTACGGTCATCGTCCTGGGCCTGTTTACCGGCTCGCTGGTCAAGGGCGTGCTGGGGGCCGGCATTCCGGCCGTCGGCCTGCCGATCATGGTCATGGTGATCGACCCGGCGCAGGCGGTGACCCTGTTCCTGGTACCGGTGGCGATCTCGAACATCTGGCAGATCGTTGAATCCGGCCATCACCGCGAGGCGCTGCGGCGGTTCTGGCCGTTCCTGACGCTGCTGGTGGCGGGCGTGTGGTTCGGCGCCGGCGCCCTCACCTCGCTCGACCCGCAGGTCATCGCCCTCGCCCTCGGCTGCGTCGTCATCGTCACCACGGCGGCGCAGATCGCCACCCCCAACGCGACCTTCCTGCAGCGCCACGGGCGCATCGTCAATCCGCTGGCCGGCGGCCTGATCGGCCTGTGCGCCGGGGCGACGGGGGCCTTCACGCCGATGATCGCCTATTTCGCGGCGATGCGCCTGCACAAGAACCTGTTCGTCACCCTGCTGGCCTTCGGCGCGTTCATGGGCTCGGTGCCGCTCTACCTACGCCTGATCACCGAGGGCCACCTGTCCTGGCCGCAGTTCTGGGCCTCGGCGCTCGGCGTCGTTCCGATGGCCGTCGGCATCACCACCGGCTACCTGATCCGCCGGCGCATCTCGGAAGCGCTGTTCCGCCGCATCGTGCAGGCCGGCCTGCTGATCCTCGGTGCGATGCTGATCTGGCGGGGATTGAATTAAGTGCAAGACATAGGCCACTTGGTGACAATACCAGTTATTGGCCTTATTTGCCGATCATTAGCCGATCATTCCCCTTCCCCGGTAAGCTCTTCCCATAGACCGACATCAACATCGATATACCCTTCAGGATATTCGCGCCCCATCGCGTTGAAGGCTATATCTCCCTCTGCATGAACAGCGAGCACCGCCTGGGGAGGCAGCGCGACCTCAACGTATAAGTCAAAGGCGAACTTTTCTGGGGTCGTGCCCCGCGATCGCCCGAACGTCGCTATGATCGCCCCGCCAGCCATATAGCTATGCTTGGTAGCATTCAAAGGGACAGCAACCTCAATGATCCGCGGCCGTCCAATTTTCAGGAGTGGGTCAGAAAGCGAACGATCACGAACCCACATTGAAGCGACTTCGCCACCCCAACGCTCCATAAGCGGAACGACACCGGAGTTACAAATCGCCAAAGGATGAGAAGTTAGCCAGAATTTTCCCAACCTCGCATCCAACTGATCGCTGTGAAACGGACTTTCTGCAAAGAGTTGGTCTGCCACATCTACGGATAGAATTCCGGAGCTGACTATTGCGTCAAGCCGTTGGCGCAAGGTTTCCGGCGTTGAAACTTGAATTCCGGCTTCCAAGATGTTCTCAACTTCGTCATCGGTGAGGCGCGTGTAGTGGAACGCCCTGATCGTACGCATCTCCATTTGCAGTCCGATCATTTCCTTTAATTCAAGGAAGCCGTGCGCGTACGGATTACTGGGGCGAAGCATCGACCGCCTAGGGTCACGACCAAGATCGTGTGACAAGAAAATTTGCTTTTCCGCCTCGAAATAGCCTGTGATTAGAGGCTCGTTTTCCTCAAGTTGCGCGAGCAAATTGGCATCGAACTTCCGGACCTCCCAGACGTCGATAATGCGCTGGTCAGCAACCGACACATTTGCCGCGTTCGTAGGAATATCGCTGCACATTGTCCTTCAGCAATATTTCAACGTGGGTCAAAACGCCGGCGCGCACTCACGGAGCGCCCGCGCGGGGCGACCGGCTTAATGCGCCAAAATCTGGCTGAGGAACAGCTTGGTCCGCTCGTGCTGCGGGTTCTCGAAGAACGGATTGGGCTCGTTCTGCTCGATGATCTCGCCGCCGTCCATGAAGATCACCCGGTCGGCCACGGTCTTGGCGAAGCCCATCTCGTGGGTGACGACCAGCATGGTCATGCCGGTGTCGGCCAGCTCGATCATGGTATCGAGCACCTCCTTGATCATTTCCGGGTCGAGGGCCGAGGTCGGCTCGTCGAACAGCATGATCTTGGGGTTCATGCAGAGCGACCGCGCGATGGCGACGCGCTGCTGCTGGCCGCCCGAGAGCTGGCCCGGGAACTTGAGCGCCTGTTCGGGGATCTTGACGCGCTCCAGGTACTGCATGGCGATCGCCTCGGCCTCCTTCTTCGGCGTCTGACGCACCCAGATGGGCCCGAGGGTGCAGTTCTCCAGCACGCTCAGGTGCGGGAACAGGTTGAAGTGCTGGAACACCATGCCGACCTCGCGACGGATCAGGTCGATGTTCTTGAGGTCGTTGGTCAGTTCGATGCCGTCGACGAAGATATCGCCCTGCTGGTGTTCCTCGAGCCGGTTGATGCAGCGGATCATGGTCGACTTGCCGGACCCCGAGGGGCCGCAGACGACGATGCGTTCCTTGGACTTCACGGTCAGGTTGATGTTCTTGAGGACGTGAAAGTCGCCGTACCATTTGTGCATGTTGCGGATGACGATGATGTCGTCCGAGCCCTTGGACGACCCGATCGAGCCGGTCCGTTCGGCGGTTTGCGTTTCAGCCATGGTTGGTGGCTCCTCTTAATGACCCGTGTGCAGCTTCTTCTCGAGGTACAGCGAGTACCGCGACATGAGGAAGCAGCTGATGAAGAAGAAGACGGCGACGAAGACGTAGACCTCGGTCGACAGGCCCTGCCACTTGCTGTCGGCCAGCGACGAGCGGCCGATGCCCAGGATGTCCAGCCGGCCGATGACGATGACCAGGGTGGTGTCCTTGTAGAGGGCGATGAAGGTGTTGACGATCCCGGGGATCGAGATCTTCAACGCCTGCGGCAGGACGATCAGGCGCATGGATTGCCAGTACTTGAGGCCCATGGAATCGGCCGCCTCGTACTGGCCCTTGGGGATCGCCTGCAGGCCGCCGCGGATGACCTCGGCCATATAGCCCGAGGCGAACAGGGTGACCATGATCAGCATGCGAACCAGAAGGTCGAAGTTGGTGCCCGGCGGCACGAAATAGCTGAGCATCACCGCCGCCACGAACAGCAGCGTGATCAGCGGCACGCCGCGGATGAACTCGATGAACGCGACGCAGACGATGCGCAGGATCGGCAGGTGCGACTGCCGGCCGAGCGCCAGGCAGATGCCGATCGGCAGCGAGAAGGCGATGCCCGTGACGCCGATCACCACGTTCAGCATCAGGCCGCCGAACTTGTCGGTCGGCACGTATTCCAGGCCGCCGATGCCGCCGACCAGAAGCCAGGCGGCGATGAATGGATAGAGCGCCGAATAGATCAGCCACTTGCCCCGCTGCGGCACCTGGTCGAACAGGATCGGCACCAGGGCGGCGGCCAGCAGCACCACCGACAGATTGACCCGCAAGCGTTGGACTTCGGGATAGAAGCCGTAGATGAACAGTTGCAGGCGGCTGCCGATGAAGGCCCAGCAGGCGCCGCCGGCCTGCGCCTCGCATTCCTTGCGCGAGGCGCCGGTATAGGCGGCGTCGACGAAAAACCATTGCACCAGCGCCGGGATGATCTTGTAGAGCAGATAGATCGCCAGAAGGGTCAGCAGGGTGTTGGTGACCGAGCCGAACAGGTTGGTCTTGATCCAATGGACCGGTCCCTTGACCGACGACGGCGCCGGCCAATCCGGATGCTCGCCGGGATCGTAGGCGTTGGTGAGGCCCGGTGTCATGTCGGGATTGTGTGAATTCGCCATGATCCGCTCCCTTACCGTTCGACCAGCGCGATGCGCTTGTTGTACCAGTTCATGAAGGCCGAGATGACCAGCGAGAAGCTGAGATAGATCAGCAGCACGATGATCATCGTCTCCATCTCCTTGCCCGTCTGCATGAGCGTGATGCCGCCGATGGTGGCGACGATATCCATGTAGCCGATGGCGATGGCGAGGGACGAGTTCTTGGTCAGGTTCAGGTACTGGCTGGCCAGCGGCGGGATGATGACGCGCAGCGCCTGCGGGATGATGACGAGCTGCAGGGTCCGGTTGCGGCGGATCCCCAATGCGCCCGCGGCCTCCCACTGGCCCTTGCTGATCGCCATGATGCCGGATCGCACGATCTCGGAGATGAAGGCCGAGGTGTAAAGCGACAGCGCCAGCCACAGCGCCAGGAACTCGGGCAGCATCACGACGCCGCCCTGCAGGTTGAAGCGGCCCATCTTGGGCATTTCCCAGGTCAGCGGCGAACCCGAGAGCAGGAACACGACGAGCGGCAGGACGACGACGACGCCGAGGCAGATCGAGAACACGGGGTAGATCTTGCCGGTCGCCTCCTGCACCTTCTTGGCCCAGCGGCGGAACAGCACGGCGCCGATCACCGCGACCACGAACGCGACCGTGGTATAGACGAAGCCGTCAAGGAATTCGGGGCGCGGCGCATAGACGCCGCGATTGGAGAGGAACAGGGCGTCCGCCACGTTGATCGCCTGCTTGGGCAACGGCAGGAAGTGCACGATGATGCCGTGAATCAGCAGGATGTGCAGCAGCACCGGCACGTTGCGGGTGAACTCGATGAACACGTATACCAGGCGCGCCGCCAACCAGTTGCTGGACAGCCGGATGACGCCCAGCAGGAAGCCCACCACCGTCGCCGTGACGATGCCGCAAACGGCGACCAGGGCGGTGTTCAGGATCCCCACCAGCATGGCCCGCGCATGGGACGAGCGCGAGGTGTATTCGATCAGCGCCTGGTTGATGTCGTAGGACGCCGGCTCCTTCAGGAAGTCGAAGCTGAACGTCTTGCCCAGCGCCTGCAGGTTCAGTACCGCGTTGTTGATGATGTAGGCGAAAAAGGCGAACAGCAGCGCAATGGTCACGATCTGAATGATGACCGAGCGGGTCTCCTTGTTTCGCCAGAGTTTCAACAGCACGTTGGGCGCGCCCTGTGCTGTCGTGCTTCGTTGTTCCACTGTCGTGGTCACGTCAGCCCCCTGTTGATCTTGTTGGGCGGTCCGGGCCCCGTCGCCCGATCGCCGGAAAGTCTGCCTGGAAACGAAGACGCGCCGGCGGTTGCCCCACCGGCGCGTATGTTTCGTCAATTACACGGGTTGCCCTTCGGCTTACCGGAACGGCGGCGCGTACTGCAGACCACCGTTGGTGTACAGGGCGTTCAGGCCACGTTCCAGACCGATCGGCGTTTTCGGCCCGACGTTACGCTCGAAGATCTCGCCGTAGTTGCCCTGGGCCTTGATGGCACGCAACGCCCAGGCCTTGTCGAGGCCCAGCATGGAACCAAGATCGCCTTCGGCACCGAGCAGACGGGCGACGTCGGGGTTCGGCGGCGATTTCGCCATCTGGTCGGCGTTGGCGGCGGTAACCCCGGATTCCTCGGCCTGGATGAGGGCGAACACGGCCCAGCGCACGATGTCTTCCCACTGGTTGTCGCCGTGACGGACGACAGGGCCGAGCGGTTCCTTGGAGATGATTTCCGGCAGGATCACGTGATCCGAGGGCTTCTCGAAGGTGGCGCGGGTGGCGGCCAGGCCCGAGGCGTCGGTGGTGTACGCATCGCAGCGGTCGGCCAGGTAGTTCTTGCGCGCTTCCGAGCTGTCCTCGATCGGCACCGGCGTGTACTTGATCTTGTTGGCGCGGAAGAAGTCGGCCAGGTTCAATTCGGTCGTCGTGCCGGTCTGGATGCACACGGTGGCGCCGTCCAGTTCCTTGGCGCTCTTCACGCCCTTGGACTTGCGGATGATGAAGCCCTGGCCGTCGTAATAGGTCGTGTGGATGAAGGTCAGCTTCACGTCCACGTCACGCACGAAGGTCCAGGTGGTGTTGCGGAAGATGACGTCGCCTTCCTTGGAGTTCAGCAGCGTGAACCGGGTCTTGCCGGTGGCCGGGATGAACTTGACCTTCTCGCCGTCGCCCAGGACCGCGGCGGCCACGGAACGGCACATGTCGGCGTCGAAGCCCGACCAGCGCCCGTTGGCGTCCGTGAAGGAGAACCCGGGCAGGCCGGTGTTCACGATGCAGTGCAGGATACCACGCGCCTTCACATCATCGAGAGTGCCCGCCTGGGCCCCCGATGCGATGCTGACGGCCGCAACCGCGGCGACAGCAAAACTCGCTCTCTTCAACATATGTAGATTGCTCCCTGGCTATCTGAAATCGGTTTATTACCTTGTTTTCCGCGGACATTCGGCCTGACCGCACCCGCGAATGCTTACAGGCGTAACATATCCTACAAAATTCTCTCAAGCGAGAATGATTGTCGCATTTTTCCGTGAACACGTCGGCTTGGTTCGGGGCGCCGCCAGGGCGGAATCATAAATCGTTAATGCGCTGATGGAGGAACTGGATTCTTATGGCCGGGACAAGGAGGACCGACCATGAGCGTGAGCTTTCTGGATCATACCCGAGACCTCGAAGACCCCCGCATCCCGGGGATGGTGCTCTATCCGCTCGACGAGGTGCTGCTGACGGTGCTCGTGGGCCTGTTGTGCCGGGCGGAGGACTTCGACG
>Ga0210019_1002222_pt1 | contig 19135 bp, 14 predicted proteins | sample CryGeyCG2114_020_2_FD_183969 | JGI IMG/M metagenome (GOLD analysis project Ga0210019, IMG submission 183969) | Groundwater microbial communities from aquifer - Crystal Geyser CG11_big_fil_rev_8/21/14_0.20 (SPAdes) (version 2) | ecosystem: Environmental > Aquatic > Deep subsurface > Groundwater ...
CATTCCTGCCCCCGATCGGAGTCGAGGGCAGGCTCCGGCGGGAATCCATTCTCCAGACTATTTCAACAATCTGGATCCCCGATCAGGTCGGGGATGACACAAAACAATAATTGATATACTGTGATACAGTTTTGTCAAAGACTGTGAATTCTTACATTACTTCTTGGATGGTGTAGGAGATATTTCGGCAGGAGATGGTGTAATCCCATTTTTCATGTTTTGAACAGTCTTTCGGACTTTGTTCCAATTATCAATTCCTTCTTTTGGAGTCACAATATACGCTCCATAATCAGAGTAGCCATCGGTCAAAAATTCATCAGTCAAAACAAGTGTATCAATTGTGTATTGGTTTGAATTTCGAGATTCAAGAAGTATTTTGTTTAGATCAGCAAGCGGAAGATCGGTAATAATATGATTTTCAAGCTCATCCAGAAGGGGGACTATTTTGGGAATAAAACCGATACCCATTACTTTTTTCTTTACTGCTTCAAGTACATTTTGTTGTCGAAGTGCCCGATTAAAATCACCGCCATCTTCAAGCGCATGACGAGAGCGGGCATATTTAAGTGCGGTTACCCCATCCATCTGCATGGTACCGGCATTGAAATGCAGTTCCTCAAATCGACAGGGAAATGCAATTGCCGGATGATCTTTGATGTCTTTGACAAATTGTTCGAGTTCTGACTTTTGTGCATATATATTCTGAGTTTCATCCGCAGTTGCAACTTTATTGATTATTGGTTCAATGAGTGCAAATTCCTCATCTCGCTCACACAGATTATCTTCCTCACCTTCTATAGGGTATTCATAATCAGTAAATGTTTTTTTAACATCGACGTTGATTCCTCCGAGAGTATCGATTGCTGTGATGAATCCTTGAAAATCTATCGCTGCAAATGCATCTACTTTTAAGCCGATCACATCTTCCACAACTTTTTTGAGAAGTCCCGATGGGTTGTCTTCGGTCAGAAGAGAGGTGTCAACATCTGGATAATTTTTTGGAAAAAGACCCATTTGATATACTGCGTTGATTTTGCTGTGAAAAAGCTCATTTTTGGTTGGAACTTTTACCCATATATCGCGAGGAAGGGAGACGAGAATTACGTGCTTTTTCTCCAAATCAAGATTGACTACCATGATGGTGTCGGTCAAATATGTCCCTTCATGAGTACCTCCACCATACCCAAGGAGGAGAAACGTAAAGTCTTTTTTCTCAGCAGGGGCATCTTCTCGTACATGTGGAGAAGTTGTAGTTTCGGTATGGATTTTGTTATAGAAACCAAGAATCCGATACAAAATTGCAACAAATGATATTGCCACGATAATTCCGAGTGCGATAAGTGAGTTGCGTAACAATTTTTTTCTGAGCTCTATTTGATTTAACCTCGTAATTTTCTTAGACATAAGAAGCTACAATTATACTTTAATCTCTCCATGGTATCCTGTTGATTGTGCATTCGTCAACTTCATTATTATTTTGTATAATCATTCTACGAACCTATGAAAATTACGGACAAAGAAGGAAATAACCTATCTCCAATACAAACGGTTGATAAAGTCGTGCAGAGAGGTGATCAAACACTCCTTGAAATCGAGCTTTTTATCCTTACTCTTGTCGGATTGATTCCAATCTCAATAATTCGAACGATATTGTACAGATTGTCTGGAATAAAAATCGATTTCTCATCGATCATCAATATGGGAGCTCGATTGTACAATCCTGAAAATATTTCAATTGGTACAGATTCTGTCGTTGGGGAGGGGGCAATCCTCGATGGGCGTGACAAGCTCACAATCGGAAGTCATGTCGACATCGCAAGTCAAGTCATGATCTACAACTCCGAGCATGATATTCATGATCCGACATTCAAAGCTACAGAAGCACCTGTGACTATCGGTGATTATGTATTCATTGGTCCACGTGCGATCATTCTTCCAGGAGTCACCATTGGGAAAGGTGCGGTGATAGGAGCAGGAGCTGTGGTCACAAAAGATGTAGGGCAGTTTGAGATAGTTGGAGGAGTTCCTGCAAAAAAGATTGGAGAGAGAAAAAATACAAACCCTTCCTATCGACTTCGGAGAAAAGATTTTTTTGATGTCATTTCAAAACTGTTTTAAATTCCTCCAGTCCCTCTCAAAAATACTGCTCTCCACGGACGATACGATGAATAATATGTTTCTTCGATGGTAGGATTATTGTCGGCATCGTATACTTTGTAGTCAAACCGCGCCTTTGATCCCCACGCTGCATAATCTACCTGTTTCACAACTCCGGCTGGCAGAGTAGGGTCATCTTCATAGAGGGACTCTGGTGGAGGAACAGAACCCCACACAGTGACAGGGGATAATTCCACTCTTCTTCCATCCGATCTCCCATAAAATTTGAATTTGAGAATTTTATTTGCTTTGTCAATTTCTGTTTCGATGAGAATCGCTCCTGGCGTATTGTTTCTAAATTTGAAATCAACAGATGGTGTGAAAATAGTCGCATCGAAGCCTGGTTCAGAATCATTCTCATAATATGAGACGCGATATGCATGTGCTGTACGACTGATGATTGGAAGACCAGTATTCAAAGCTGCTCGAAACACTGTGGTAGATACTTGGCATACTCCACCTCCATCTCCTAGTACAGTGCGCCCTTCTTTGATAATGTACGAAGGCTGATACCCAGTGGATGCGGAGATATCTCCGATATTTGAATTAAAGGAAAACGTCGAATCTTTTGGAACAATCAGGCCATTAAATTTCGACGTTGCTAGAATGATATTGTGAATTCGAGATGAGATACTATGGCTATAATCCGAGACCCCTTCACCTATGAGCTCTTCAATCCCAAGATCATTTGCCTCAGCAAGTGTAATCTCAGGCTCTACAATCTCATCTTTCAAAACTACTTGTTTGTTTGGTGTATTACTTGTAATTGTTTGAATTGCGGCATTTAGTTCAATATAAAGCTCTTCTGACTGGATTTTTGTACCATTTTTATGTGTTTTAAATTCGATAACTTTCCCATTTTTAAATGAAAATTGTGCATTTTCTGAAGGATAATTGTATGTTTCTTCTGCAATTTTCACAAACTCAACAATAGGAGTCTTGTCATATTCAATTCCAGATGTAAAAGTAAAGTCTTGAAAGTGAATCGCTGCATTCAATTGTTGAGCAATTCGGGAAGAAAGATTTTCTGATCGACCAATCATATATGCTTGGTCGACTTTTGTATCGATATCTCGCTTGAGATGGAGTTGCTCTCCTGACAATGTAGCAATTTTGATATCCTTATATACTATTTCAATTAAGGCAGTATTAAAGTAATCATCCCTTTTTTCCAATAGTTTCAATGCTTCTTTCTTTGTTTTGTTGCTCATATCTACATTGTCTATGTAGACATGTGGGTAGATGCGATCTCCGGTTTGTGACTGAACTGTGACCCATATTCCCACAAGCACAAGTCCTATTGCAATTATTATTGTGAGTGTGATGATTCCAGATCGTTGTAGTATCGAAAGCTTCTCAAAATATTTCATGTGATAAAAAGAATGTAGTTCCAATGCATGATACAGAAATACATTAATTTTAGTATCATTGATATATGGATGATACTGAAAAGAATGATATAAATCAACAATCATCGCCGTCTGAACCTAAAAACATTAAAACAGAGGAAGTATCAGCCGAAATTGAAAGACCTGAAGAAATATCAGGAAGTATTCCTCCCGACTTTCCGACGGACGTTCCTATATATCAGGAGAGCAATAACAAGGGGATGTTTATCGGCGGGGCTATACTATTTTTCATAGTCGTATTCGGGCTTATCTATTGGTTTTTCTTACGAAATATTATAAACCCGCCAACTTCTACACCTGCTCCCACTTCAAATGAAAATGTAACGCTTACTTACTGGGGTCTGTGGGACGAAGCAGAAATTTTTCAACCCGTTATTGAGTCGTATCAAAAAGAACATCCAAACATAACGGTCAAATACGAAAAAATGTCGCCTGATCAATATAGAGAGCGTCTCATTGCACGAAGTCAAACTGGAAATGGCCCAGATATCTTTCGATTTCATAATACATGGCTTCCTGAGTTGCAGGAGGTGATATCACCACTTCCTGTAGACGTGATGACTGTTGAAGAGTTTAATACAACATTCTACCCAATTCATCAAAAAGATTTAAAAATACAAGATCAATACTATGGTATTCCCCTCATGATTGATGGGATGGTGCTGGTATACAATGAAGATATCCTGAAGCGGGCTGGACTCATAAACCCACCAACCACTTGGGTGAGCGAAGGGAACGATGTGTTTTCTGCAATCAAGCAGTTTACTGTCAAAGATACAAACGGAACAATTATTACGGCAGGAATGGCTATTGGGACAGCTACAAATGTCGAACACTTCGGGGAAATATTTGGCATACTCCTTCTCCTTAACGGTGGAGATTTCAAAGATTTAACCACTCCAGAAGCAGCTGAAGCGCTCGAGCTCTATCGAAAATTTTCAGAAGATGGGTATTGGGATGAGACAATGCCGATGTCAACCACGGCATTTATTCAAGGGAAAGTAGCGATGATTATGGCACCATCTTGGCAGATTATTGATATCAAAAGTCAGGCTCCTGAGCTGAACATCAAGGTCGCTCCAATACCACAAGGATTGGACGGTGCGGCAGTATCAATAGCCAGCTACTGGGTTGAAGGAGTGAATAAGCAAAGTCCGCATCAGGCCGAAGCGTGGGAGTTTTTGAAGTACCTTTCTGAAAAAGAACAGTTGTTGAAAATGCACGAAACACAGTCGAAGGTTCGTCTCTTTGGAATTGCATATCCTCGACAAGACATGGGTGATCTATTGAATGACCATCCGTATTTGAAACCAGTTATAAGCCAGGCAAAGGACGACGTGTATGTCTCGCTCCCACTTACTAGTCGGACGTATGATGGAGGACTCAATGATGAGATAGTGAAGTATATTGAAGATGCGATTACCTCTTCTTCAAAGGGGACTGATTATTCTTCGGCACTTACTACCGCAGGTCAAGGAATAAATGTGGTTCTTGAACGGTTCAAAATAGAGTAAAAAAATTGGATCTTGCTTTGTATTTGTGCTAATATGAGTGGGTATGGGCTTTTCGTTACTATTCTTCAAAAAGAAATCTAAAAAATCTATTTATTTTGGTCTCTATATTACTGATTCTTCTGCGTGTGGTTTTGTATTTGAGGTCACAAACAGTCAGACATACATCATTTCACAAAACACATATAGTCTTACTTCCGGCTTTGACAAAATTCTTGAAGATATCGACAATCTGATCTCTGAGCTTGAACTGAAAACAAACCAACATCTGAGCCAAACGATTTTTTTCTTACATTCGTGGATGATCGATGCAGATACCTATGAAATCAAAGATCCGTACAAAAATATCATCAAACAGCTCTCCAAAGATTTGGAGCTGGAACCGCTCGGCTACATCGATGTAAAAGAAGCTTTGGAGCAGTATTTTCTAGAGAATTCAATAGTGAATACAGTTGCAATCGAAGTAAACAAAACAAAACTCGGAGTGAGCATAATCAAAGGAGGTAGAGTTATCCACGAACAGTATATTGCTCGTACAGACGAGGTTGGAGACGATCTCAATAGTATTTTCAAAGAGTTACCAAAGCACGTGCTTCTTCCAGGCACCATGAAGGTTTTTGGTGACGAAGATAAGGCTGAAATTTCATCAAAACTTGCGGCATATGAGTGGGATAGCGATGTGTTCCCCGAACATCCGATCATAGAAGTCATCAAACAAGATGAGTTAAACCAGACGCTCGTGGAAACATTTGCAAAAGAAATGCTCGGAAATATATCTTCAAATGAAAATGGAGAAGCGCATTCCAAAGAATCTGGACAAGGTCAAGATTCTCAGAACAACACTCATTTTGGATTTGTTGAAGGGAAAGATATATTATCTACTCCAAAGCCACAAGTTCAAGAGTCTTCACCAATCTCGAATGTCACTCTTCCTTTTGATGGAGCGCCAGAGGTTGATGTAGCAAATATTGCGGAAAAGAAAACACCCTTTAGTTCATTAAAAAATATGTTTAGTTCAAAAAATACTTCAAAATCAGAAGGAAGTAGTAAGAAAAAAATGATTATAGTCTCAACAATCATTGCTTTGAGCATAGTTTCCGTTATGGGAATATATGAATATTTCCTTCATACGCTACATATTCGAATATACCTCAAATCAAAAACAGTTGACCAAACATTTGACATTGATATTCCGATCAAAGATACTGCATCAAACGAACTTGCCGTTCTTCAAAAAAGTATTTCGAATGAATATTCTAATAAAAAAAATACGACTGGATCTCGAGAAATTGGTGATAGCGCTACGGGGACAGTGCTATTCATAAGTAAGGACAACACCGAAAGAATATTCCCTCGTGGGACTGAGCTCAAAAAAAATGAACTGGTTTTTCTTACAGACACCGAAGTCAAGGTACCCGCTTCAAAACTGAATGAGAATAACGATGTAGAGACAGGTAAAGCAAAGGTGTCGGTTACTGCAAAGGATATTGGAGAAGTATATAATATTCCAAAAGATACACAGCTTCAAGTAGAATCCCTTCCAACATCACTTTTTCTTGCAATTGCCGAGAATGCTTTCAAAGGTGGGTCAAAAAAAGAGGTCAGTACAATATCAACAAAAGATATGGAAACTCTCAAGTCTGAGGCAGAAAAACAGGCAGAAAAAAACACAGAGAATGTACTTGGGGATCATATCTCAAGTGATGAGATCGTGATTCCAAAACTTACCAAAGTATCGGTTGCAGGAGCAAAATTTTCAGGTGAGGTTGGAGAAGAAGCAAACTCATTATCTATAACCGCTAAGTCTGAAGTAAAATATTTCACAATACAAAAAGATGCGTTGTTAACTAGTCTTCAGGGCTTATTTTCAAAGGAACTGAGTAGTGATTATAAAGTTGACCCTGAAAATATAGAGTATTCAATTGAGAATATTGACGAGAATAAGAACGAAGTTGTCCTGACAGTCGATGCAATTGCAACTACTCACAAAGATATTGAACTTGACAAGGTCAAATCGGACTCTCGACTTCAGATGCTTGGCTCGCTTGAAGAAAAATTGAAACAAAAATATGAAATAGAAACTATTGAGGTGGAAACGTCGTTTGGATGGATGCCATTTCTTTCGTCATGGTCGCCACTATTTAGCAAAAATATCAGCATTAGTACTTCAGTGCGTTGACCTATGGCGCTCACAATATATCGGAAACAAATTCTCTCCAAACGGAGACAACTCGTGCAGTTTGCATCATACATAATTCTTTTTATTGGTGTGAGTTTTTTATTTTGGGCATTCTACCCAATGATTTCTTTTGAACTATATGCAAGGCTATTCTTGAAACGCGTAGCCGCATCTCCACTACCTGAGTCAGAAACTGTATCATCTCTTGAATTTGCACAGTCAGTGTATGCCGATGGACTTTCACTCTCAAACAACCTTCGTGATTTCACCCAAGCAAATGTGTGGTTCCCTGCCTCCAATTTGCCAATTGCACGAAAAGATCTGAATACCGATTCATACACCCTTTCAATTCCTCGACTAAATCTCAGTAATCTCAATGTGAAAGTTGGAGAAAATGATCTCTCTGAAAGTCTTATTCATTACCTACCAACGTCTCTTCCAGGACAGTATGGAAATGTAGCAATTTTTGGTCACTCAACACTTCCGCAGCTGTTTAATCCAAAAGATTATAAATCTGTATTTACTTATCTGCCCAAACTCGAAGTGGGAGACAAAATATATGTTCAGGTAAATGGGGGGAAGTATGAATATGAGGTGTACGACATGTTTATAGTGAATCCAGATGAGGTATCGGTACTCGATCAACAGTTTAACGATTCGATTCTCACGCTCATCACCTGTGTCCCACCAGGTACCTATCTTCAACGTTTGGTCGTCAGAGCTCGACTCGTAAGAGATACTTCTTTATCTTTGAAATAATCCACTTTTTATATACCTATAGTTTTGGTACAATACCGCATGTCAACGCAGACGGCTATATCGTTTCATGTGGTTTATAATTGGATTGTCAATACAATCTATTTCTTCATTTATTTTTGCGCACTATTTGTTGTTTCTCTTGGTGAAGTATTGTACAAAAGCATTTTATATCCGTATCTTTTCACAAAAAATACGTTCTTTACTGCATATTCTTTTATTACAAGTGAGAAACTACCAAAAAATTTTAAAAAAATTACTCAAACAATTTGGAAAATACTCACACTCATCCCGATTCTCGTAAAAAATGCATTCATATTTTTTTTTAAACTGATTGAATCAGGTGTATTCTGGTTTTTATTTGTGGGAATATCTATTTTTCGATTCTTTAAGAGTATATATTTTCGGTATTTTATATATGGGTTTGTTTTCTGTCTTCTTGTTATATTTGTACAAAAATCATATATATTTATCAGCGATCTTCCCTCTCCCAGGTCAATTGGTGAAGTAAATTTTGCGCAATCTACACATTTATATGACAGAAATGGAAGATTATTATATGAAATTTTTCGAGAATTCAACCGAACAAAGGTGGAGGTTCGAGATCTTCCAGATACTATAGTTCATGCTACGATAGCAATCGAAGATGAACATTTCTACAATCACAAAGGCATTTCATTTTTTGGTGGAATACTTCGCGCTGTAAAAGATACTCTTGCCACAAGCGAACTTCAAGGAGGTTCTACTATCACGCAACAGCTTGTAAAAACAGCTCTCCTGACGCCAGAACGAACAGTTGAACGGAAACTTAAAGAGATGGTTCTTGCTTTGTGGACAGAGCAAATTTATTCAAAAGATCAAATAATGGAGATGTATTTGAATCAGGTTGCATACGGAGGTTCGGCGTATGGCGTCGAAGAAGCATCAAAAGTGTATTTCAATAAAAAAGCACAAAACCTGACCCTGAGTGAAGCTGCGCTTCTTGCGGGATTGACTCGAGCTCCTTCAGTATATTCTCCATTTATCAATCCAGATCTTTCAGAAAAAAGAAGAAATCAGGTGTTGAGCCAAATGTATGTAAATGGGTTTATCACGAAACAAGAACGTGACGTTGCGCAGAAAGAGGTTCTCAACATACAACCTCCAACAACAAATATTCGAGCTCCACACTTTGTCATGTATACGCGAACGCATTTAGAGCAGGACTATGGGAGCAAGCAATTGGAAGAGGCGGGTTTTCATGTCACCACTTCGCTTGATCTTGTCATCCAAGATAAAGCGCAAGAGATACTCCAAGAAGAAATACAACGTCTGAAATCTCGAAATATCTCAAACGGCGGAATCATTGTGCTGAGACCTGATACGGGCGAAATACTTGCTATGGTAGGATCAGTAGATTATTTCTCGGAAAAATACGGCGCATTCAATGTGACAACAGCACTAAGGCAGCCAGGATCTACTTTGAAACCAGTGTTGTACTCGATGGCACTTACGCGCGGATTCACCGCAGCCACACGGATTGACGACTCTCCAATCATTTTTCACATCCCAGGAAGTGAGTCATACCAACCGGTAAATTACGATCGGAAATTCCATGGTCGGATTCCAATTCGACAAGCTCTAGCAAACTCGTACAATATTCCAGCAGTGAAGGTCCTTAATACACTTGGAGTCCAGGCATTTGTGGACTTTGCAAAAAATATGGGAATTAACACGTGGGAAGATTCGTCACGATTTGGATTGTCTCTAAGTCTTGGGGGAGGAGAGGTCACGCTTCTTGATCTCACTCGAGTTTTTGGAGTGTTTGCAAATGGGGGATATCGTATAGAACCAAATCCAATAGAATCAATCACAGATAGTAGAGAACGAAAGATTCAGGAACTGTATAGCACCAAAACAAAGGTATTAGATGAAGGTGTTTCTTACATCATTTCAGATATTCTCGCCGACAATAATGCACGACTTCCAGCATTTGGGCCGACAAACTCGCTCAACATACTAGGGTATACTGTATCGGCAAAAACAGGCACAACAAATGATTATCGTGATGCATGGACGATTGGATACACCTCAAAAGTGGTTGTTGGAGTCTGGGTAGGGAATAACGACAGCTCTTCGATGAATAATTCACCAGGATCACTCGTTGCTGCTCCGATTTTTAAACGACTTATGACCTATCTTCTTGAGGAGCATGACATGGCGGGAGAAATTCCCAAACCATCAAACGTCATCGGGAAACCCTGCTATGCGGGGAAAGCAGAATATTTTTTGAAAGGTACAGATTCTCGCATTGGTTGCTATGACACCATATTGAAACCTGGAACTCCTACACCAAAAGAAGAAGCACTGAATTCTCAATAATCGCCAAATTTTAATCTCTTTTAGGGTTTAATTCCCCGACGCTTTGCGTCGAACATGTCATCCTGAGGCGATTAGCCGAAGGATCCATGGATTCTTCTCCGCCAGATGGCGGATCAGAATGACAACGAGATACTCCGACCTGCCTTGCCGGCAGGCAGGCTCGATGCGGGATCCAGATTGTTGAAATAGTCTGGAGAATGGATTCCCGCCTGCGCGGGAATGACAATGTGTGTAAAGAAGTGTGAATTATTACCTTAAGGCTCATCCAGTGTCATTTTTCCCTCACCTTCATTATAATGAACCTATGGATTCCTCATTTACATTTGAGCGGTACGAAATAGATGAAAATAAGAAAGACATTCGTTTTTTTTATACGCTCAAACATCTTGACAAAATTTACAATTTTCAAGAGGTGATATCGCTTCCTTCGATTGTCGAGATAGATGAAGTAGACGGTATGTTTCAGAAAATTCTCCAATCGGCGCATATAGCCCTCGGGATGAGCTACTGGAAATTATTTTGCCCAAAAAAGATACTCTTTTTCACGTATTCGATTTCACCTACTCAGGCTGAATTTTGGACGAAGGTATTTACAAAAGGATTTGGAGAGTTTTACTTCAAAAATTCAATACACTTTGAAGGTCTTGTACATTTCCCATCAGATGCTTCAATTCAGGATATTCCGCAGAGTGTCGAATTGAAAGACAGAAGCTTGGTGGGAATTGGGGGAGGAAAGGATTCTATTGTATCAGCAAGGCTACTACAGAAGGCCAATTTAGAAATTACTGGATTCATTGTCGAAACACAAAAGGATTATCAAGTGACCGACCATGTAGGCGATGCATTACATATCGATACAATATCCCTCAAACGAAACATCGATCCTCAACTATTTGATCTCAAAGCGCTTCCAGAATCGTTCAACGGACATGTTCCTATCTCGGTAATATACGCATGTTTGGGCATACTTTCCGGGTACCTGTATGATTATACAAATATCATTGTGTCAAATGAACGAAGTTCAGATGAGGGAAATATCGAGTATCTTGGAGTTTTGATAAACCATCAATGGAGTAAATCTTCGGAGTTTGAAAAACTATTTCAAAACTATGTGAAAAATACTATAACTCCAGATTTGCACTATTTTTCTCTGCTCAGACCACTTTCAGAGTTGCAGATTGCAAGGATATTTTCCAGAGAGAAAGAATTTCTTCATATTTTTTCAAGCTGTAATAGAAATTTTTCTATAGAAAAAAGCACATCTCGGTTGTGGTGTAGAGCATGTCCAAAGTGTGCATTTGCCTTTCTCATACTTTCAGCATATTTGGAGAAAGCAGAAATCCAAAAGATATTTGGTGAAAATCTGTTTGATAGTAAAGAACTACAACCATTATTCAAACAACTTCTTGGAGAAGAAGGACACAAGCCATTTGAATGCGTTGGAACTCCTGAGGAAGCAAAAGTCGCTTTTTCGATAATTCATGAAAGAGGTGAATTCGAAGACTCGATTGCGGTGAAGAGTTTTGTCCAAAACACACTTCCTTCCATTCACAACTTGAAAGAAATGAAAGATGAAGTGCTTTCGTCAAAACATTCAGAAACTATACCTAAAAAATTTCAATCAGTTATTTCTCAAATACAAAACGTATGTATACTTGATACATTCAAAGGAAAAAAAGTTCTCATACTCGGCTATGGAAAGGAAGGTAAGGCTTCTGAAATATTTATCCAAGCTCGATATCCAGATATAATTCTGGCAACTGCAGACAAATCTCAGTCCGAAAACTATCTTGACGTACAAAATGAATATGACTTTGTCATAAAAACCCCAGGAATTCCAAAAGGATTGGTCACTAAACCATATACGACCGCAACAAACATATTCTTCGAAAACGTTCACAAACATCAAGTGATAGGAGTGACTGGTTCAAAAGGAAAAAGCACCACAGCATCCTTAATATTTCATATTTTGAAAGATGCAGGAAAAGATGTTAGATTAGTCGGAAATATTGGTTCGCCGGGGCTTGAAGCTCTCCTCCAACCGTATTCTCAAAATACGATTTTTATATATGAACTTTCGAGTTATCAGCTTGATGATATTTCTTATTCTCCCCATATCTCTGTTGTTGTTTCCCTCTTTCCGGAGCATATTCCCTATCACGAAACCATTCAAAAATATTTTGAAGCTAAACACAATATTATTCAAAAAGCAGATGCAGATGATATATATATTTACAATGAAAAATTCGAAATTTTGAAATCCTGGGCGGATACATTTTCTGGAATTTCCCTTCCGTACGAAAATGATTTCACGCCATCGCGATCGAAACTTATAGGTACTCACAACCAAGACAATATGAGGGCTGCAGTTACAGTCGCACGACAATTTGGCATACCAGATAGCATCTGTGAAAAAAGTATTTCTTCATTTGAACCATTGCCTCATAGACTTGAAAATATCGGTGAGTTTCATGGCATCACGTTTTATGATGATGCTATTTCGACAGCTCCAGAGTCGACGATTGAAGCATTAAATAGCTTGGGTACTATTGGAACATTATTTTTGGGAGGGGAAAATAGAGGGTATGATTTTCAGTTGCTCATTGAAAAAGTTGCTCAAAATCAAATACCCAATATAGTTCTTTTTCCAGATTCAGGATTGGCAATGAGAAAAATTATTAATTCCATTTCCTCATACAATCCAAATATTCTCACAACCTCAGACATGGGAGAGGCGGTGCAGTTTGCATTCAAACATACCAAAAAAGGCTCGATCTGTCTCTTGTCTACTGCTTCACCCAGCTATTCTGTGTGGAAAGATTTTATTGAAAAAGGAACATTGTTTCAAAATTTTGTAAAACAATATGCGAAAAAAAATGCAGGTGAGAAAACAGAAAGCTGACAAGAAAGCCTTTCCAACCACGGTGTTTCTTGTATCTCTTGCTATTCTATTTTCACTCATAGGTCTCATTTTTGTGTTTGAAGCGTCTTCAATACGAGCTCTTCAATCTACCGGAGATAGCTTTTATTTTCTCAAACTCCAGCTCCGATGGATCGGATTGGGTATTGCGGCGATGGTTATATTTTCGATGTACAACTACAAAAACCTGTATTATTTGTCTTTTCCACTCATGGCTGTCGTGATCATTCTCCTCCTTATTGTTCTTATTCCCTCAGTTGGTCAACAGGTTGGTGGCGCCAGACGCTGGATCAATCTAGGCTTTATCACTATTCAACCTACTGAGTTTGCAAAACTTGCAGCCATTGTTTACTTCTCATCGTGGTTTAGTAAAAAAGAGAAGGGTCGATTCATGCCGTTTCTTATGCTTACTGGATTTTTGATGGCACTAATTCTGATGCAACCTGACATGGGAACAGCAATAATCATTTTTGCTCTCAGCGTCATTATGTATTTTCTTGCGGGGCAGCAACTTCAGTATCTTTTGGCACTCATTCCACTTTCGGTCAGTGGTTTTATTGCTCTGATTTTTGCGGCGCCGTACAGGCTCAGAAGACTTACAGCATTTCTCAATCCATCGGAAGATCCACTGGGGGTAGGTTTTCATATCAATCAAATATTGATTTCCCTCTCAGAGGGGGGGGTCACTGGGAGAGGGTTTGGTGCATCTCGTCAGAAATATTTGTTCTTGCCAGAAGCCCACACAGATTCGATATTTGCAATCATAGGAGAAGAACTCGGTTTTATCGGAGGAATATTAATCATTTTTTTCTATGTGGTTTTACTATTTAAACTCTATGAAATATACAATGCGACTTCAGATCACTTTGGGAAACTTTTGAGTGGTGGGATATTTGCATATTTTGGTCTTCAAGTACTGATAAATCTTGGAGGAATGGTAAATCTTATGCCACTTACTGGCGTCACATTACCATTTTTATCGTATGGAGGCTCGTCGATGATCACATCATTCATGCTCATTGGTGTCGTGATAAATATCGCACACCAGTCGAAACTTCCCAAAAATTGATACAATAAGAGGTATGAGTTCTATACGAAAAATCATGATCACAGGAGGACATCCGTCACCAGCTCTTGCGGTGATCGACAGACTTTGCGAGACTCATCCAGACACAGAAGTTGTATTTGTTGGGAGAAAATACAATAATCAATATGAAAACTCTGAAAGCTTTGAGTATCAAGAAATCCAATCACGGTACATACGGTTCATACACCTTGATGCAGGTAGAGTCACTCGGATCTTTTCTATCCGCTCAATGATGAGCTTGTTGCAAGTTCCCTTGGGTTTCATACAATCATTTTGGATAGTGATGAGTGAAAAGCCAGATACTATTTTGACCTTTGGAGGATACATCGGTTTTCCAGTTGCACTCGTCGGAAAACTATTTGGAATCCCGATATTTACCCATGAACAGACGATTCATCCTGGAATGGCAAACGCATACATATCGCATCTTTCAAAAAAAACCTTTATCTCATTTCCTCAATCTCAGTCATATTTTTCAAAAAATAGTGCAGTTCTTACTGGGAATCCTGTGCGAAAAAGTATATTTGACACACATAGCTCTACTTTGAAAATAGACTCAAATATCCCATGCATCTATATCACTGGAGGATCGTTGGGTTCTCATGCTATTAATGTACTTATTGAACAAATTGTGCGAAAGCTTGTAGAAACATATATCGTCATTCATCAAACAGGCAATATTCTTGAATTTGGAGATTTTGAGAGACTTCAAACTTTGAGATCGTCACTGCCACAAGAGCTTCAACAAAGATATATTCTCAGACGGCATATTCCCGACTCTGATGTCGGGTATGTGTATGCAAAATCAGACATCGTCATTGGACGTTCGGGTGCAAACACGTGGTTTGAGCTTGTAGCGCTCAAAAAGCCGGCAATACTCATTCCCCTTCCGTGGTCTGCATATGATGAACAAAAAAAACAGGCATTGCTTCTTGCTGACTGTGGAGCTGCAGAGATGTTTGACCAATCTGGAAAAAGCAGCGATCTTCTGGAACTTATTCATAAAATATTGGATAATAAGATAGCTTATGAAACTTCGTATCAAAAACTTTCTGAATATACTCCGTCCGACGCGTCTGATCGTATCATTCAGGAAATATATCGTTAGAAGGCGGTATATTTTCTATTTTATCTTGGGAAGTATTGTTTGGATTGGATTTTTTTACAAAGTTGACTCGTATTTTCGGGTTCAGAACGTCGTGTTTGTTGGAAAAACAGAATCTGATAGTATCATCGGCACCTCACATCTTTTGAATACGCACATGTGGCTTATAGATGAGCAAGAAGTACAAAAGCAAATAAACCTTGCAAATCCTTCGTATGTGGTAAAAGAAATTCAAAAGCAGTATCCCCATTCATTGAGTATTCAGGTTGGTCGATTGTACCCATCTGCATACCTTGAGGTTGGGAATGGGTATATTCTTTTGAGCAAGGAAGGAAATATCCTTCAAAAAAGCCGAAAAATCGAGCTTACGTCGGTACCTATAATCACATACTATCAGAGGATACCATATTCGACATATCAAGCTGGATACAGTGTCGATAAGAAAGATATTCGGGACGTTTTATATTTTATTGAGGTTATAAAAGGTGTGAAAGAAAAGGTGACTCGAATTGATATTGCAGGATATCATATGCTAGGATTATATACAGATGAACATGCATACGTGTTTTCGTCAGAAAAGGAAAAAGAGTTACAGTTGTACCAATTTGAACAAGCAATTCGTCAGTTTCAAATAGAAGGGACAGCATTTTCAAGTATTGACTTTCGATTTGACAAGCCAGTTGTCAAATTTTGAACATTTCAAACAGATATAATCATTATAATTTGATATTATTACTACATGGTCGACTCACTGATCTGTGGTATAGATATTGGAAGTACAAAAGTTGCAACAATCGTTGGGATTTCTACAGAAGAATCGGATGGAATGCGTATCATTGGTTTTAATGCAGATCCTTCTCAGGGAGTGAAAAAAGGCCTCATCGTCGATATAGATAAGGCGACCGCTTCTGTCGAACAAAGTATTGAAAAAGCAGAACGAATGGCTGGCCATCAGATAAAAGAAGCTTTTGTGACAGTTGGAGGACCACATATTTCATCAATAAACTCACATGGAATTGTCGCCGTAGCAAATCCACAATTTGAAGTCGTCGAAGACGATGTGCTTCGAGTGATTGATGCTGCGCGTGCGATTTCACTCTCAAATACTCGTCAAATTATCGAAGTCACTCCACGTGAATATAGCGTCGATGGACAAGGAGGCATAAATAACCCAATTGGAATGAGCGGTGTACGACTCGAAGTCGATACGCATATTATCACCGCAAGCGCAACAAATCTCAAAAATATTGATAAAGTCTTGAACGATTTGGGAGTTCGCAATATGGGATATATCTTCTCAGGAGTCGCTGCCGCAGATTCGGTACTTACCGATACCGAAAAAGATCTTGGTGTGGCTCTTGTTGATATTGGTGGAGGGAAAGTAGACATTTGTATCTATGTGGAAGGCGCTCTTTCGTATTCTTCTTCAATACCAATTGGTGCAAGACACATAAGTAATGATGTAGCTGTGGGACTTCGTGTTTCACTTGATTCTGCCGAAAAAATAAAACTCTACTTGAGCAACAACAAAGAGAAAGTTGAGGAAGCTATCAAAAAGAAAGATAAAAGTTTCTTGAGTCCTTCCAAAATAGGTATCACAGAAAAACTTCCCGAAGTGACTCCACGGGAAATAGTCGATGGGATCATCACTCCAAGAATTGAAGAAATATATTCATATATCAGAGAAGAAATTGTCAAAAGTGAGTTTGAAAAACGTATACCTTCGGGGTTGGTTATCACAGGTGGTGGTGCGATGACGATAGGAATGGTAGAGGAAGGCAAACGTATCGTACGACTTCCTATTCGTGTTGGTGTGCCTGAGCGAGCTTCAGGATTGGTAGATGAAGTGATGAATCCAATGTATTCGTCCACTCTCGGACTTGTCTATTATGGGAGCAAACAGTTGTTTCGTGATGACGCGTCAGGCAAAGATTTTAATTCAATTCTGAAAAACTTCTCAATGAATGATATAATTTCAAAAGTTAAGAAACTGTTCAAACAGTTTTTACCGTAATTTAGCCATTCAGCTTCTCAGTTCCTCAGCTAGTCAGTTCAATCTAGATGTTGGAATATTAGAAAGAAGTATTGTTGGTTAAGAAATAAGCTATTCAATATGTTAATCAAACCTAAAGCAGGCCAGGCTGCAAAAATAAAAGTTGTCGGTGTCGGTGGTGGTGGAGGAAATGCAATAAACTCCATGATCAAAGAAGGTGGCATCGAAGGTGTAGAATTTGTTGCGGTAAATACTGACGCGCAGGCTCTTCTTCATAATAAAGCAGATATAAAAGTACAGATTGGAGATCAGCTCACCAAAGGTCTTGGTTCGGGTGGAGACCCTGAAATGGGTAGACAAGCCGCTGAGGAATCTCGAGAAAAGCTGAAAGATGAGTTTGGAAGTGCAGATATGATTTTTATCACGTGTGGTGAAGGAGGGGGTACCGGCACTGGAGCGTCGCCGATAGTAGCAGAAATTGCAAGGCAGTCTGGTGCACTGACTGTTGCAGTAGTCACAAAGCCATTTGATTTTGAAGGAGCGCCACGCAAAGTTACTGCAGCAGAAGGTATAGACAGTCTAAAAGAGAATGTTGACACTCTCATTGTCATCCCAAATCAGCGCGTACTTCAGGTGATTGATAAGAAAACCTCAATTTTGGACGCATTTAAAAAAATCGACTCTGTACTATATCAAGGTGTGAAAGGTATTGCAGAGCTAATCACACTTCCTGGACTTATCAATGTAGATTTTGCTGACGTCAGATCTATCATGCAAAATGCTGGAAACGCCATAATGGGTATGGGAATAGGGAGCGGCGACAAACGAGCGATTTCTGCAATTCGGCAGGCCATATCGTCTCCACTACTTGATACGTCTATAGATGGAGCAAAGGGAATTCTTCTCAATATTGTCGGAGGGGAAGATCTATCAATGAGCGAGATTGATGAGGCGGCAACAATGATTTCCAAGGCGGTTGATCCAGATGCAAACATCATCTTTGGTGCGGCTATAGATGAGAGACTCCAGGATCAGATAAAAATCACCGTCATAGCAACTCGATTTGATGAGAGTCGTATGAAGCTATTTAAATTTCAACGACCTGGGCAAGAATCTCCTTCAAATGATCGAGAAAAGAAATCTACAATTGAACAAGATAATGATCTTTCTTTGTATCCGCCTGAGGTAAAGCAAGAAGATGAAGAAGACAGGCCAACACCTCCGTCAACGATGTCTGCTGATTCTGATGAGTTTGACATTCCTGCGTTTTTGCGGAGAAAATAAGTATGGGGAAGTTTACCCTGAGCAAAGTCGAAGGGATATTCCTGCGCTTTTGAGAAAGAAGTAAGTAAATAGATCTCCCTTGGAAAGGGAGTACTCCGCCAGAGGCGGAGGGAGGGATGTGTTTTGCTAGTAACATCCCCCACCCTTGTCGAGTTTGACTCGACTTCGGGTACCCCCTTCATAAGGGGGACCTATTCCAACCATTTTTAGATTGCCGCGCTTCATTTCATTTCGCTCGGTAATGACCAGCAATTCTCATTTTGACTAACAATCATTTGAAAATAAGTGCTGATGATGAGGAATAGCACCTCGCCCTGTGCGATAATTAATTCTCCATTCATTTTCCGTCATGACAGATTGTTTTTCCACACCA
>Ga0210019_1002223_pt1 | contig 19131 bp, 22 predicted proteins | sample CryGeyCG2114_020_2_FD_183969 | JGI IMG/M metagenome (GOLD analysis project Ga0210019, IMG submission 183969) | Groundwater microbial communities from aquifer - Crystal Geyser CG11_big_fil_rev_8/21/14_0.20 (SPAdes) (version 2) | ecosystem: Environmental > Aquatic > Deep subsurface > Groundwater ...
GAATGAGAGCAGAATATGATTATGCAGTAAACAGAAAAGCAGAAAAAGAAATTGAAGAAATAAAAAAGCAATTAGAAAAAATTGAGAGAAAATTATAACCTTCTCTGCGTCTCTTCTTTTAATTTTAAACCAAGAATTTCGATAAGTCTTTCTACAAATTCAAATTGCGCAGAATTTATTTTTTCTTTTGCTTGCCTAACATTAAAAAATTCTCCTTTGTCAACTTCTGGAAATTCAAAAACCTCGTCATTAAGCTCCATTTTTACAAAACTTGAACAATTAATTTTTCCATCAAAGTTTCCTTGAAAAGCCCAGCAATAAACAATTTTTCCTGATTTTTGTTTTACTTTTCCTAGCTCAATAAATTCAAGATTATTTATTTTAATTCCGGTCTCCTCACCAAATTCTCTTTTTGCAACATCCAGGAAATTTTGGTTTTCTTCATTTTCTTCAATCTCCCCTTTTGGAATGCTCCACGCACCTTTATCTTTATTTTTCCACAATGGCCCGCTAGGATGAACTAAAAAAACCATTAATTTATTTCCAGAAATTTTGTACATCAAAAGTCCTGCGCTGATTTTCATCTCAAACAATCCTTACAACATTCCCTTCTTTATCTAATTCAATAAAATGAGAAACATTTCCGCTTCTATAATCTTCACACTGGTTTTCAATTAAATTATCTTCTTCTGTTCTTGGAGCATGAACAATATCAAATGCATAATCTCCGCAAGTTCCTAAACACTGGCTTGAAATTTCAACTGTTAAAATTGTAAAACTTTCGTACAAATTTTCAGCACACAAAATAGCAACTTGCTGTTCATTTACAGAATCAGGTGTTTCCGACGGATTTCCGTGTTTGACCCAAACTCCGCGGGAATCTTTTATCCAGGAATCTTCATTGCCACCAAATAAAAATCTAACAAAAAACCAACCAATTATCAAAACTGCAACTATGATTAAAAATAAATGGGATTTTTTCATTTCATCTCTCTAGTATATTTATTAAAAATTCCACAAATATAAACTTATTGAATTAAAAAGATTTAGAAGGTTCAAGAAGTAATTTTAGAGGTTTTGCTCTGCATGGATGCCTCAACCTTTGAAGAGCTTCGTTAAGAATCTGTCTTGCCCTCTCTGAACCAACGCCCCTTGTTGCTCCAATTTCTTCGAATGTCATTGGAGGGCTATTATCTAATCCAAAATGCAAGTTAATAACTTCTGCTTCCCCCGGAGGTAAAGAATCTATAGCTTTTTTTAATCCTTTTTGAAGTTCATATTCTTCTATTACTACATCTGGTCTCTTAACATCATACCCCAACATTTCCATTTGTATACTTGCTAATTCTAATTGTGAAAGTGTATAACTTCTTGTCATACCGGCATTTCTCTCTGTTGCTAACTTAATTACATCAGGGAAAAAATATTCTATTGGTCTCTCATAAAAATTAGCTATCTTCGAAGCAATTTCTTGGGAATAATTCGCTCTAAGTCTTTCATATTCGCTCAATTTTTGCAAGGAAATCCCAATACATTCTGCAGCTTGTTTTTGAGTCAACCTATTTTCAAATCTTGCTTCTCTAAGTCTGTAATTTCTTGCACTAACTAAAACTTCTAATACTGGAGTTTTTTCATTTAATACGCCTTCCATTAAGAATCTTTCAAAGAATCATTTATAAACTTTTCTAAATTCACTCCTCCAACCTATCATTAATTTCCCCCGATATATTTTCTAACATTTTCTCTTTAATTTTTTCTTTGTCTTTTGCCCATTCCTTGTGTCCCAAAACCCATCCAAGTTTTACAAAAGCTGTTTCACTTAACATGTCTTCGAGATAAATAATTCCTGTTTTAATTAATTCCCGCCCGCTTGAATAAACAAGAGGATTTAATCTTCCGTAAATTGTCTGGCAAGTTGCGCAAACAATCAAACCTTTTTTTTGAACTTCTTTTAATTTTGAAAGCCAGTTATTTTTTGAACCGCTCGACGATACATGCCCCAAACCCAAGACTTCTAAAATAATTCCTTTGTATTTTTTCTTGAGGTAATAATCTAAAATACTATTTTCCTGCCCAGGATAATATTTTACAATAGCAATTTTATCCTCGAATTTTGCATCAACTTTAACTTTGTTTTTGTTTCGCGGATTAAATTCTGAAATAATTTCAATTTTGTCTGGAAAAATTTTAGCAAATGGTTTTGCATTTACAACTTTGAAAGCATCTCTTTTTGAAGTGTGCATTTTTCTGACTTTTGTTCCGGGCATTGCATAACAAAAATCATCATTTGTTGAAGCATGACCAACGAGCATGACTTCAGCTATGTCGGAAATAGCAGCCAAAGCAGAGCACTGCAAATTCAAATTAGCGTCGCTGGAAGCCCTGTCGATGCTTCTCTGACTGTATGTTAAAACAACTGGCTTGTTCAAATTTTTTAAAAAAAATGATAACGCTGCAGAAGTGTAATGCAAAGTGTCTGTTCCGTGTGCAATCACAACTCCTTTTATGTTCCCGTCATTAAGCAGTTTAGCAGTAACATTTGCAAGTTTTTTCCAGTCTTTGAAATTCATATCTTCTGATAGTTTCATAAATGGAATTTCAACTTTCACAACATTCACTTTTTTAAAAAGTTCAGGATAAAACTTGAATAAATCTTCAGGAGATTCCAACGGCGTCACCCCTCCTTTTTTGGAATCCAGACGAGAAGCAATTGTCCCGCCAGTAAGAATCATTGCTATATTTGGTTTTTCAAAATCTTTTTTAATTTCTATTTCTTGTTTTTTTTCAGTTCCTTTTCTGATTAATTTGATTTCTAAAATATCTTTTTTATTAAAACCAATATTATAACCAGAATCAATTTTCAGCAAGATAACTCCTGTTTCAGAACTTTCCAAAAGCGTCCCTTCATAAATTATTTTTGAAAGATGAACCTCAACAAAATCTCCTGGAACCGCGCTTGTTTTCATAAAAAATAAAATAAAAAGATGTATAAAAAAGTATGCTTGTTGGGGGTTATTGTTTTATTTTAACTCAAAAACAATCTCAACCATTGCATTAACATCCTGCTCACCTGGTTGAATGTCTGTTGTAGCTTGTTTTGCTTCTTCAACTCCAGCGCTGCCTTCTCTAGCCATGTAAATTGGCCAAGGCGAATAACCAAAATCAGAATAAGAAATTGAAACAACTTTTCCTAATTTTTTCCCAAGCCCAGAAGCAAGACTCTCTCCCTTAATTCGTGCGTCCTCTGTTGCAAGTTTTATTGCTTCGGATTTGTATTCGTTTTGTTTATCCAAAGATAATTCAAAATTAATATATGAAATAGTTGCTCCGTTGTCAACCCCGGCATCAATTAATTCGCCGATTTTTTCAGTGTTTGAAGTAGAAAGCTCAATCTTTATGTTGTGTGTTGCTCTGTAACCTGTGATTTCCTGTCCGCCATTTTGCCAATTATATTCAGGATAGATGTTAAAATTCTCTGTTGTTATTTCTTTTCTTTCAAATCCCAACCCAGTTAATGCATTAAGCACATTGTCAAAAATTTCAGAATTATTATCTTTGGCTTCTTTTGCAGTTTCTGCTGAAGTTTCTATGTTAAAATAAACAGAAACCAAATCTGGAACTGCTTTAACTTGCGAATTCCCAGCAACATTTACATTGCTCGCATTTGACTGGTAAAAAATCCCCACACCAATTAGTGCGAGCACCAAAACCGCGCACACAATAATTAAAGTTATTTTCACAGATGTTTCCATAAAACGTTTAAGATGAATTTATTTATATATTTTTCTAAAATGAAAAGTTTTATTTCTTTTCAACCAGAAAAAACCAGCAACTAAACCAACAATAAGCAAACCTGCTCCGAGAAAAGAAGTGGTTTTAGTTGACAAGTCTAAAATTGTGCTTCCTGTGAAGTTAGATGATAAGAAAAAGATTCCTAAAAAAACAACTATCATTGATGCAGCTAATGCAAATTTTTCTAAACCGCCGAGATTCCTTTTTCCTCCTTCAAGATTTATTAAGAGATATCTTGCACGAGTTCTAGCTACATCTAGGTATCTTCTTGCATCTGCCCGACGAGACTTATTTGGAGAGGTTACATAAGTGTTTGCTTGAAGCAAATAATTCTGAATTTGCTCTAATTCTTCTCCAACATTCCCATAATCATATTTAATCCCTCCTCTTCTCTCTTCTCCATGAAGGTAAGGGCCTAAATGCTGACTGAACTTATAAGCATCTTTAAAATTTTTTACTCTTTCGATTTTTTCTAAAATAGATATTATAGGATCGCCTTTAGCCATAACCATTTAATACTTTCCAGAGTTATAAATCTTTACAGACATTCTCGCATTTTATTTTGACTTAGAATTCTTTTCATAGGCTCGGAGGGATTCGAACCCCCATCGACAGGGTTTTTCTGATTCACAATTCCTTCGCGATTTCGTCGGAGGCAATTTGAAATCGCCCTTCAGCGCCGAAAAGGAAGGAGCGTGAGGGGGAACCTTGGTTCCTCTCAACCGAAACCTGTTATCCTGTCCATTGAACGACGAGCCTTTACAATTTATAAAAACCCAAGCTTTTTATATCTTAATATTTTAATAATTAAGAACATGCCTCAAAAATATTACCAGCTCGCAGTCCAGCACACTGGATTAAAAAAACACCACAAGTGGATGATTGGAAGTTTTACTTTTATTGTAATTGTTTACATAGCAGTAAGCAGTATTTTAATTTACACATCGTTTGTCAAGCAAGATTTAAATTACAGAGAATTAAACCAAAAAATCACAGACACGCAAAGCAATATCAATTCTCTGTCTGATAATTTAATTCAAACGAGAAGCACATTAGAACAAACAATAAATTCTTTAGATGTCAGGGTCGGCACAATCGACGAAGATATGGTTTTACTGAAAGCATCTGCAAGTGAGGATTTTTCAGGAATAATCGAGGATGTCATCAAATCAGTTGTAACAATTAGAACAGAAACCAGTCAAGGAACAGGATTCATAATTTCCAGCGAGGGATATTTAGTTACAAACGCGCATGTTTTAGTTGGAAGCAAAACATACAATGCAATAACTTACGCGCAAGAAACAAAAAAAGCGGAATTAATTGGCTATGACCCTGAGTTGGATTTAGCATTATTAAAAATAGACGGAGAATATTCTGCATTGCCTCTTGCAAATTCAGATGAAACACAGATAGGAGAAAAAGTAATTGCAATTGGAAATCCTTTGGGCTTGCAATTTTCAGTTTCAGAAGGAATTGTTTCTGCTGTCCACAGATTAGGTATCGACGGCAAAACAAGCGCATACACACAAACAGACGCAGCGCTCAACCCAGGAAATTCAGGTGGCCCTTTAATAAATAAACAAGGAAAAGCACTTGGAATTAACAACTTCAAAATCGGCGGAAGCGAAAACATTGGCTTTGCACTGGAATCAAATTATATAAAACAAGCTGTGAATGAAATATCACAGCAAGCTTTTGGGAAGATATTGGTTTAAAAAAAATTAAAGTTTGGTTTGAAACTAACAACCTTCTGCAATTCCTGAAATCCCCAAGGGGGTTTTTGCAAGATATTCATCAAGACTCTTAGAACTTTTAATTAATTCTCCCTCTTTGTGTAAAACAGTGAATGTATCTCCGAAAGTCGAAGTTAAATCAGACCAAAAACCCCCTGTAATCCTTTTCATAAACACCTCTGGATTAGATTTCCAATTCTTTTTTAATCCTCGGTATAAAAAAAGATCCATCATTTTAGTTGATGATTTTAAATCTCCATGAGTTACACCAAGAAAAAAATCAAAACCCTTTAATCTTGAGGGGTCATATGATAAAACATTCACGGCATAATTAATAACATGAAAATGTATATCTGACTCAAACAATTCCAAGCCCTCAGAAGAAACATAAATTTTCCCTGGAATTGCAAGCTCACCATTATTCAATCTAAAAATTTTTTCAAAAGGCATAAAATTCATTCTATTAAATGAGTATTTAAAAATTTCTATACTGCAAAATCTTAAATACCATTTATTCTTTTATATTTCATGCAAAAAAAATCATCAGAGGGATTATCAGTAAAAAAAGATGAGAATTTTTCAGAGTGGTATACTCAGGTTGTTGAAAAAGCAGAAATAACAGACATAAGATATTCTGTCAAAGGTTTTGTGGTCATAAGACCCTGGGGAGCAATGATTATTGAAAACATGTATTCACTTTATGAAAAAGCTCTTCAAGAAAAAAAACATAAACCTACGTTTTTCCCAACTTTAATTCCTGAAAAAAATTTCAAAAAAGAAGCAGGCCATGTTAAAGGATTTACACCCCAGGTTTTCTGGCTTGAAAAAATTAAAAGTGAAGACAAACTGGCATTAAGACCGACGAGCGAGACCTCAATGTATCAAATGTATTCTTTATGGATTAGAAGTCATAGAGACTTGCCTTTAAAATTATATCAAAGAGCAAATGTTTTTCGTTATGAAACAAAAGCAACGCGCCCGTTAATAAGAGCACGGGAATTTTACTGGATAGAAGCACATGATTGTTTTGAAACTCAAAAACAAGCAGAAGCACAAGTTCAGGATGACATTAAAACAACAGAAGAAATAATGCATCAGCAATTTGGGATTCCATTCTTGCCGTTGAAAAGACCAGAATGGGACAAGTTCGCAGGAGCTGTTTATACAATTGGCTCTGACGCATTAATGCCTGACGGAAAAATAATCCAACAACCATCAACTCATTTTCTCGGTCAGAATTTTTCAAAAACATTTGACATTAAATTCAAAGATAAACAAGGAAAAGAAGAATATGTTTGGCAAACCTGCTACGGCCCTGCTATTTCTAGAATTCTTGCATCAGTAATTGCAACACATGGCGACGACAAAGGGCTGATAATGCCTTTCTGCATCTCACCAGTTCAAATAATTATTATTCCAATTTTCAGCAATGATAATAAAAACAAAATTTTAAAAGAAGCAGAAAAAATAAAAGAAAATATAGAATTAATTGGATTAAAAACAGAAATAAACGCAAGTGAAAAACGGCCAGGTGAAAAATATTATGAATGGGAGCTGAAAGGAGTTCCTTTCAGATTGGAAATTGGTGAAAAAGAAATCAAAGAAAAAAAATTAACACTCTTCACAAGAGATACAGGAAAAAAAGAAAAAATTGAAATAAACAAACTTTCAAATTTAAAAAAATTTGGTGAAGATTTTGACAAGAGACTAAAAACAAAAGCAGATAATTTCATGCAAGATAAAATAATAAACTGCAAAACAAAACAAGAATTAAAAAATGCATTAGAAAACAAAAAAATAGCGAGGATAAATTTCTGCTCAATAGAAAAACAAGGAGAAAAATGTGCAGAACATATTGAAAAAGAAATGAATGCAGAAGTCCGCGGAGTTTTAGCAAACAAACAAGAAAAACCAACAGGAAACTGCATTATCTGCGGAGAAAAAGCAAACGAAGTTGTTTATATTGGGAAGAGTTATTAATCTTATTTATTCAAATCTAAACTCATTCCTCCAAAGAAATATTATTCAATTCATCTTCTAATCTAAAAGTCAATTCTATTAATGACCCGAGTTCTCTTTCCACGTCTTCTCTTTCTTCTTTTTTCCCCATTTTCCCATGTTAAACTCTCAATAAAACAGAAATCTTTTTTACCTAAACAAAAACATTCAATTCAACTCAGGTAAAAAAGACTGAATTAAATTGAGGCAAGTTTTTTTGGAGTGTAGACTAAAATAAACATATTAGAAAATATTTTATTTAGTCTTTGTTCCATATTTTCTCAAAGATTTATCCCTTTTTATATTTTTTTGTTTTACATTGATTCAAACAGATTTTTCTTAAACTCGTCTAAATCATCCACATTAACCTGCGCCCCGACGGCATTTTCATGCCCTCCGCCTTTTGCTCCCTGTATTCCACTTATTGCTTTTAAAAGTTTTTCTTTAATATTTTTTCCTCTAAGAGAAATATTTGCTTTTGCACCATTAACATAAGCAACAACAATTATTTTTCCAGGAAATTTATAACTAAACTCATTTGCCAGTTCACTGCTAATACTCAAATCACCGCCGTATTTAAAAAATAAAATTTTCTCTTCTGGTGCTATTACTTTAGTAGCGAGTGCTTTAACTTTTTTATTTACCTGTTTAAATCTCTCGTGCATGGATTTGTTGCTTTTGGTTTCTTCTAAAATTTCATAAGGAGATTTGACTTTCATTAAAAATCTCAGCATGTTAATTACATTTGTTGTTCTGTCTTTTAGTGCATAACTAAAAATTAAAGAAATTTTTCCAATTCTAGAGCCATATAAAATATCAAAAGCGTTTTTAGAATCAAGGCTCAAATCAAAATATTTTTCTTGAAACTCCAAGTAAAAATCAGGAATATAACCATCGGAAATGCATCCGACAACTGCAAGCCAAAGATCTTCTTTTTTATCAGTTAATTCATAGCAAAGGGCAGTAACTGGCTCGTGACTTGGTTCGGGATTGAAAAAAGGATTATAATAACTTACAAAATCAGGAATATTTTTTTTATCAATCTCATGATGGTCAATCCAGACAACAGGAAGATTAATTTTTTCAATTTCTTCGAAAAATTCAGCTGAAACCAGAGGTTTATCTAAAATAAAAATATAATCGGGATTTAATTCAGTTATTTTTCTGAAATAACCACTGGATAAATCACCTTTTACTGCTACTCCTTTGCCTCTTCTAAAAGCTCTCTGCAATAATAAAAAACTGCATAATCCGTCCGGGTCGTTATCAAAATAAAAAAGCGGGTTTTGTGCTTTTTCAAGATGCAGTTTAAGTTCATTTACCTGAAAAGGGCTTAACATATTTTAATTACAAAAAAAGGATATTTAAGGTTTTAGAGATAGATGTATTGTTAACTTAACGGGTGTTAATAACATCAAAAAATTTTAAGTTTTCTTTTTTCGTTTTCTTGGTTTATTCCAATAAGGGCTTTTACATTCTGGACAAACAGAGGGTTCTTCGTTGCTTCTTGGTATCCATTTATGCTGACATCTTTCGCATTGAAAACCCTCAACCTCAAATTTAATCTTTCCCATAGTTATTATACTACTAACAAGTATATAAACTTATTGTATATGATTAACTACCGAAACCTTTATATAGTTAATATACCTAACTAATATATGAATAACAAGGTATATAAGATAAACTGCGAGAATTGTAAAAGCGATAATACAAAGAAAGACGGATTAAGAAAAACCGAGAATAGAGGTAAAATTCAAAGATACGCTTGTAAGGAATGTGGCTACAGGTTTACTCTTGATGATGGCTTTTATAGAATGAGAAATAATCCTATAAAAATAACCCAATCAATAGACTTATTTTACAGAGGAATTTCAACAAGAAAAGTGCAAGAGCATTTAGGAGTTTTTTATCCTCACAATGCTTCTAATGTTTCTATCTACAAATGGATAGTCAAATATTCTCAAATGATAAGCAAGTTTACAGGAAAGTTAAAAGCTAATGTTTGCGAAGAGGTGCAAGTTGATGAGGTAGAGTTTCATAGAAGAAAGAGCCATCAAGCTAAAAGAGGAGTAGAGAAAAACTTTTTTGTTGATAGTATTTGTCCTGAAACAAGATTTTTAGTAGCTTCTGCTTATGGGAGAACAAGAAGCAGTAAAGAGATAAAATCGGTTATGAATAACATTAAAAGTAAAACTGATAATCAAATTAAGGTAGTTACTACTGATGGTTTTTTTGCATATAAGAAAGTCGTTAAATCTGTTTTTGGATACAATAATAAGTTAGGTAGATATAATGTTCTTCATAATGTTGTTACTGCAAGTAATGGTGAAGGCTTTAATCATCCAATAGAAAGATTGCATAATAATGTAAGAGCAAGAACAAAAGTAATGCGTGGTTTTCACGGCTCTATTCATTCTGCAAATGCTATAATGAGAGGTTTTGAAATATACTATAATTTCATAACTAAAAATCAAGCGATAGATTGTTGTCCTTATGAATTGGCTATGCCTGAAATGAAAGAAGATTTGAAAGATGTTAAAAATAAATGGTTGGAGTTGATACAACTTTCTAAAAAATGAAGATGTCTAAATTGCAAAGTAGCAAAATACTTTTAACCCAAACCAAAAGGTTTAAATTGCAAAAATTATTAGATAAATCATGCAAACACAATTATTAGACTATAATCAAGTAAAAGAATCTTATTCTAATCTTTCAAAGGGGATGAAACAAGTTATACAATTATCAAAGTCATCAAATGAAGAAAAATTAAAAACATTAACAATCATTGAATTTGATAAATTTTTTAGTAACTTTGGAATATTTTTAAATCAAATAGCAGATTATGAACAAACAAGTATAGGTGTAATTAAGTTAAAAGGTAGAGGAGATATTTTTTCTGGTTCTCTTATCATGGAATTTAAGATATATAATTTGCTTAAAACTGAAACTGAGTATCAAAAAGCATTAAAACAAGTCAAAGAAAAGTATTTAGCACCAATAGATAAAAGAATTGCTAAAAACTTCACAGCAATTTTATTTGATGGAGAAACTACGGTATTTATTAAGTATAACGAAAAACAAGAAAAATGGATAGCTAATAAAAAGCAGTTTAATGATTTTGTTTTACATGACTGGGTTTTACTTATATCAAAAACAATTAAGATTCCAATATCAAGTAAAGCATTAAAACAATCCTTTTCAATACAAACACAATTAGCAGAGAAATTTATTAGTATTTTATATAAGAAACTTTCAAAAAATGTTAAATCAAATCAGAGAGTAAAAATGTTATTTGATGAATGGGATAAAAGTTTTAGTTATATTTATGGTGGGATTTTAAGTGAAAAAAAGATTAAAGAAGATTTTGAAGAAATAGCTAATTTAATAACTACGACACAGATAAAAAATATTGAAGTTGATAAGTTTCTATTTTGTTTTTATACCTATTATGCTCTTATTGTTAAATTATATGCAAGTGAAATATCGTCTATTTACTTACCAATAGAGCCAGATACTCCTATTAATGCACTTTTAAGAACAAAAAAACTCCAAGATGGATTAAGATATATTGAAAATGGGAAATTCTATAAGGATTATGCCGATATTGATAACTATATAGAAGGGGGGTTTTTTTCGTGGTATTTAGACGCATGGGATAACGAGATAGAAGATATTGTAAAGCAGGTCTTACACGAATTAAATAAATTTGATTTTCAAGGTTCTGTTATTGATGAATATTATTCAAGGGATATAATAAAAGATTTATATCAAGAGATTATTCCACAAAAGATAAGGCACGATTTAGGAGAATATTATACTCCTAATTGGCTTATAGAATCTGTTATTATGGATGCTGGATTTGATGGAAATGCAGATAAAAAAATACTTGATGCTGGATGTGGCTCTGGTGGATTTTTAGTTGAAGCAATTAATAAAATCAAAGAAAAGAATAAAGATAAACCAAAACAAGAAATATTATCTAAGATAATTAATAATGTTGTTGGATTTGATGTTAATCCTGTTGCAGTATTAACGGCAAGAACAAATTATTTATTAGCCATAAGTCCTTTACTTAAAGATAAGAATAATCCAATACAAATAACTATTCCAATATATTTAGCAGACGCAATAATAACACCTACAAGAGAAGGACAAACAAAATTAATAGAAACAGATTCTTATTTAATATCAACCGTAGAAGGAATTTTTGCATTACCCAAAGATTTTGTAGATTCTGGTTATTTAAATGATGGTATGAGAATTGTAGAAGAATGTCTTGAATCCGATTATCCCAAAGAAGATTTTAAGAATTTATTTGAAAAAAAGATAAAACTTTCTCAAAATGAGATGAAAGTTATTATAGATTTTTATAATAGAATAAGTGAATTACATAAACAAGATAAAAATAGAATTTGGGTTAAAATTATTCAAAATTCTTTCGCACCATTATTACATACAGAATTTGATTATGTCATAGGTAATCCCCCATGGATTAAATGGGATTTTCTCTCTAAAGACTATAAGAAAAAGCTTAATCATCTGTATTTAGATATTTATAAGTTATTTTCTCATACAGGTATGAAAGCTGGTTTAGGTTATTCCCATGATGACATCTCTGTTATGTTTATGTATGTGGCTATTGATAAATATCTAAAAAATGGGGGTAAATTAGGATTTGTTATGAAACAGACGCTTTACAAAAGTTTAGCTGGTAAGGAGTTTAGAAAGTTCAAAATAGAAAAATCCTCTCAAAAACCAATCCCTTTAAAAGTAATTAAGGTTAATGATATGCTTGAACTAAAACCCTTTAATGCTTCTGCACAAGCTGAAACTTCTACCATTATTCTTGAAAAGGGGGGCGAAACAAAATATCCAATTCCATATCTTATTTGGAAATCAACAAATGGATTACCTAAAGAGAATGAATTTCTTTCAGATATTTTAGATAGAATAGAAATATCACAAAAAGAAGCTTATCCTCATAATGAAAAGGATTTAACGGATATATGGTTAATAATTGATAAGGGTGAAAAGAAAAATAAGTTTATTCAAGGAGAGAATTTTTATCAATCAAGACATGGACTCGTTAATGATTTAAATTCGGTATTTTTTATAGATATTCTTGACAAACAAGGAAAGATTATAACTATCCAAAATAGAACTGCAAGAGCAAAGAAGAAATTAAGGATTATTAAAACAAAGATTGAGAATGATTTAGTTTATCCTTTCTTAAAACCAAGAAATGTAAAAAAGTGGGGTATGCAAGGTTATACTTATGGTATCTTACCACAAAGAAAGAATGGCGAAAAGAATGAATCGGATTTAAGAACAAAACAACCATTAACTTATAAATATCTTCATAGGTTTAAAGAAGATTTACTTGGTCGTTCTTCTAAATGGTTTAAGACGAAAGGGATACCTTTCTATTCCTTTTTTGGTTTAGGAGATTATAGTTTTGCACCATATAAAATAGTATGGTGTTGCATGAGTTATCAACCAAGCTTTTCAGTAGTATCTAAAGTTAGTGATAAATTTATTGGAGAAAAAGAGGTAATGCCAGACAATACAATAGGATATTTTTCAGTGGAAAATGAGCAAGAAGCACATTATATTTGTGCTATTCTTAATTCTGCTACTGCTAAAAAATACTTTGAAAGCCGTTCAAGTAAAAGCAAGTGGGGGTTATCAATAAATATGGTTGATAGTGTTCCCATTCCTAAATTTGATAAAAATAACAAGAATCATAAAAGATTAGCTGAACTTTCTGAAAATGCACATAATACTAAAGACAAGGAAAAATTAGATAAAATAGAACAAGAGATTAACGAGTTGTCCAAAGACATAATATAATTTTTTTACCCATTCCAGCATCCGTTAAGTTAACAATACAAGAGATAGAAAGCATTAAATTCCTGCCATAATTAATGGCAAAGCAATTGTTGCATCGCAAAAAACATCGACGAATTTTGCATTTTTTTTCATTTTTCCCCACGAAATCCCTTCTTTCAAAGGAGCGCCTGAACTACCTCCGGGTTCTGGCCGGTCAGTAGTTATTTGAACTCCATAATCTGCTCCTTTTGAAAACTGCAATGCCTGCTGAATGAAATTTTTTGGAAGCCCTCCGCCGACATAAATAACTCCTGTTTTCTTTGCGGTCCAAGAGAGGTTTATAATATCATCCATATCAGAAAAAACATCAATTGAAGACCGGCCTTTTCCTGTTGCATTTCTTCCCCACATCATTAATCCAATGCCAGAATCAGCAATTCCCGGGCAGAAAATTGGAATTTTTTTCTCGTAACACTTTCTTAAAATTCCTGATGGAACAAGCTCCCCAATTTTCCATAAAAAATCTTTTATGTTTTTACACTCTTTAAATTTATCAAAATTCTTTTCAAAAAAATTTTCTAATTTTTCATAGACTGAATTTTTCATAAATACATTGTACATTCTATCAATTCCTTCCTCATTAAGCTTATTATCGTCGGCTAATTCATCTCCCTTGTAGTGTCTTTCTCCTAATGCTTCAACTAAATCGTGGGTCAGATTAGCCCCAGTTGTAACAAAAACATCGGTATTATTTAAAACATCTAAAATTATTTCCTTCATTCCTGCAGGAACCATGGCGCCAGCAACACCAAAAAAAACTTTACATTCTTGCTCTTTAAACATCTCTTTAATTATTGAACTTGCCAAGTAAATCTTTTCAGCTCCAAATCCCATACTTTTCATTCCATTTACTAATTCAGAAACTTTCATTTCCTTCTTTATTTTTATATGTTTAATTTCTTCCATACTAAATTCTAAATTTTAAGTTTTAAAAAACTATGTTTTATAACAAACCCCAGCAAGATAAAGGATTTTTATTAAGTCAAAAAAAGATAATCAATCATCAAAATATTTTTAAATGGAGAAAGATAAACATTAACATGAATAAATGGCTTGAACTTTTACTTGGATTGGTTTTAGTAATCGTAGCAATTTACTTTTGGGGCATGAACCTTTGGGGAATGGGCACATCTGCATTGTCTTTCCTAAAGGGAGGAATAATTTGGTTTGTAATAATGCTCGGAGTTTTATTCGTATTACTAGGGATTAATGAGATAAAAGAATAAATTTTTTTTATTTTTTCCATACAGACAATCATCCAGCAAGTGCTATAAGTGTTCCTTCTATAATTGCTGCAATAATTAAAAGCGGGAGGACAATTAATAAAAAAACCCTTAAAGAATTCCATAAAAAATCTTTAAATGATTCTGCTTTATTTCTCTGAAAAATAAAACTTCCTAACTTCATTCCAAGACCAAGCGAGATAAATACTGCAGGAAGTTCAAAAATTCCGTGGGGAAAAATCCTCCATAAACTTAAAAATCCCTGCTCATTAACCGCCATCAAAGCAACAAAACCTAACAAATAACCATTAAATAAACTAAACAAAACAGGGGCTATTCCTAAAAACATTCCTAAAAACATTCCATAAAAACTACTTTTTAGATTATTAAAAAAAATAAAATTAATTAATTCAAAATTTGACATATCTTTAGTTTTTTCAATTAAATCAAGGATAATTTTAAGAATTTGCTCTGAAATTGCATCTGGAACTGGGACAAAAAATCCTATCAAAGCAAAAACAAAAAAGATCATTATCACCAAATAAATAAATTTTTTTGAACCCTTGATAAATTCCCAACTTTTTTTGTACTCTTTTCTTAAACTAAATTTATTTTTTTTTCTTATCATTGGCTAAAATGCTGGCTAATCATTTTTGTTTTATTTTTATATTTATTTTTTAAATAAAAACCATAAACTAAACCGGCTATCAAACCACCGAGGTGTGCTGTATTCCCAATTGGAACATTTCCAGCAAGGGAAATCAACCATAAAACAATTAACATTCCCGGAGCAGCGTATTTCATTTTTACTGGAATCGGAATAAACATAATATAAACAGGGAGATTAGGTGTTAACAGCATTAACAAACCAATTAACCCGAACAATGCGCCAGACGCGCCTACAGCATAAGTATTATAATCAGATGCAAAGACAAGACTTGACAAAACAAAAAACAATCCGGCAAACAAACCAGAGAAAAGGTAAAATGATAAATATCTTTTAGAACCCAAAATTTTTTCGACTAAAGAACCTACAAAAAAAAGAGAAACCATGTTTGCAAAAATATGAAAAATTCCCGCGTGCATAAACATGCTTGTAATAAAAGTCCAGACATAATTTCCTTGGAGTATATTAGATGGTTTGATAGCAATATAATCAATAGGGACATTCAAAAGCAACAAAAGACTAAAAGCCAAAAAAAGAACAAGATTAAAAATAATCAAAATTGAGTTGGTGCTAAAATTAAAAATTCGTCTTTTCTTTTGCGGGTAAAATCTGAAAAATTTGGCCATTTATCTTTTTCTTTTTTTAGGTTGTTTAGATTTTTTCGAACTTTTTTTAATTAAATTTTTCTTTACAGATTTCTTTGTTTTTTTCTTTTTTTTTGCAGTTTTTTTAATATGTTTAATCTGCTTTGCTACTTTTGGCGGGATTTTTTTCTTTGCTTTTTTTATTTCTTTATTCTTCTCCTTCTCAATTTGTTGTTTTTCTTTTATTATTTCCTGTTCTACAAGCAAAAGTTCTTTTTGATTTTTATCGTGGTTTTTTTTAAGTTCTTCTAAAACAGGGGTATTATCTTTTAATGTAAAAATTTCACCACATTCAGGACAGATAAAATTATGGAGCAAAGAATTTTCTGCAGATAATTCAATGTCGCACCTTTTGCAGATATAAAATTCTTTTGTTTCTCTGCTGTTTATTTGATTTTCTAAATTGCTCAGTTTTTTAATTAAAACTTCTCTTAAAAATTCCAAGCATTTGATTGGTTCGAGCCTCCAAAAATAAGTATACCATCCTTTTTTCTTGTCTTTTTTTCTTATCGACGAAACTAATCCGTGGTCTGAGAGTTTGTAAAGAATATTACGAGTTTGATTTATTGTTATTTTAAGATTTTTTTCAATTGAAAATTCATTGACGTGCTTTTTTGTGTTTAATATTTCAGCAAGTTCTTCAAATTGTTTCCCCACCACAAAAACAACGACCCCTTTAAGAAATTTATTTAACATTTTACTAACAACTTGAATCCAAATAAAAACCTTTCGTTTTTACATTAAAAAACTTAAAGGGATAAAAAACAAAGTTTTTAAACCTTGTAATTCTATTATCTATATTAAAAGGGACGATAAAATGGGTTTATTCAATAAAAAAGTAGAAACAAGTAAAAATTTTATTCCATTAAAATTGCCAGATCTTCCAAAACTTCCAGATTTCCCAGGAATAGAAGAAGACAGCGATTCTCTCCCGCAATTGCCTAGTTTTCCTGTTAATTCTCTTGGGAATAAATTTTCACAAAACACAATCAAAGAAGCAATAACTGGGAAAAAAGAGAATGAAGAGGATTTTGATGCAGATGACTTTGCAGAAAACAGAATGCAGAAGATGCATAGCCCCCTTAGAAATCCAAGGATAAAAGAAATGTCTTATGAAGAAAGCGAAATCCCAGAAGAATTCGCCGGAGCTAGGAGAATGGTAAAGGCTTCACAACCCATCTTTGTAAGAATTGACAAGTTTGAAGAAAGCCTGCATATTTTTGAAAAGATAAGAAAGCAAATTTCTGAAATTGAATCTACCCTTAGGGAAATAAAAATTGCTAAAGAGGAAGAAGAAAAAGAATTGACCCATTGGGAAAATGAAATAAAAAATGTCAAAGAGAAAGTTGAAAGAATAAACGACGATATTTTCTCTAAAATAGAATGAATGAAGAGCCAATTCACGTTAAGCTAGAATTTAATGAAGCGATTCAATCAAAAAAGGACATTCTTAATGCAGAGCTTCATCTCTTGAAAATTGCTAAAGCATTAAAAAGATATCACCTCATAAGGTCCAGAGAATTGAAACTAAAACTCTTCTTATATAAACAATTAAAAGATATAAAAGTGGATATAAAAAAACTTGAAACAGATCTTCCAAAAATAAAAATCCCAAAATTATTAGAAAAAAGAGAACATTTTGAAGAAGAAATTAGTTCAAAAAGTACAACAAAAGAAAAAAAAGAACACTCCAACATTGAAGAAGAACTTAAAGAAATTCAGAGAAAACTTAATTCTTTGCAAGGATGAAAGTGCCGAGATTGCACGATTTTTCATAACCTTTAATAATTGTTACTCGCTTTGTTCGTAATTTTAAATAATTATTAATAACACGACGAGAGGAGTGCAATTTTGGATTGAAAATAAAAACTAAGGAAATTCATCTCCGGGCTTATACCTTGGGTACAACCACTTAAGATTATTATTAAATAACGTAAAAGGTTTTGAATTTGGTGAATTACGAGTTATTATCTCCCCTAAAGGATTTTCAAAAGTGATTTCTTGGGGAGGATTGTTGTAAGAGTCGAAAGTAAAACTAGAGCTTTTTTCAAGAGACCTTACCCTTCTGACTATTCCGCTTTCTCCTGTAACAAGTCTTATTATTCTATATCCTAAATTTAATACCATTTTAAAATCAAAATTTGATTTCATGTTTATAAAGATTCCTATTAAATTTTATTAAAAGCAAAACCAAAATAATTTAAAACTCATTTAACTTCTTTAAAACATGACAACCAGAAAAGAATTAATAAAAAAGTATCTGGATTTTTTTAAAACAAAAGAACACAAGGTTATTCCAAATTCAAGTTTAATTCCGGAAAACGACCCGACTGTTTTGTTCACAACAGCAGGAATGCATCCATTGGTTCCTTTTCTTGTCGGAGAAAAACACCCGCTTGGGAAAAAACTCTGCGGATTGCAAAAATGTATAAGAACACAGGATATTGACGAAGTTGGAGACGAATATCATCACACTTTTTTCGAGATGCTCGGAAACTGGAGCTTGGGAGATTATTCAAAAAAACAAGCAATTGAATATTCATTTGAATTTTTAACAAAAGTTTTGAAAATTCCAAAACAGGAAATAGAAGTCACATGTTTTAAGGGGGATGAAAAAATACCAAAAGACAGCGAATCTGCAGAAGTTTGGAAATCCTTAGGAATAAACAAAATAAAATTCTTAGGAAAACAAGACAACTGGTGGGGACCAGCAGGAGAAACAGGTCCGTGCGGGCCAGACACAGAAATGTTTGTCAACAGCGTCGAAATCTGGAATGATGTTTTTATGGAATACATAAAAGAAAAAAATAGCCAATACAAAAAAGCAATCCAAAAAAACATTGACACTGGAATGGGCGTCGAGAGAACACTCGCTGTATTAAATGGAATAAAAGATAATTATTTGACTAAAGTTTGGAAACCAATCATTAAAGAGATAGAACATCTATCAAAAAAAAATTATTCTGGAACAAACAAAGAAATAATGAGAATTATTGCTGACCACATTAAAGCGTCAGTTTTCATAATCGCCGAAAACGTCGTTCCTGCTAACAAAGAACAAGGATATGTTTTGAGAAGATTGCTCAGAAGAGCTGTGAGATATTCAAAAAAATTAGGAATAAAGGATTCACTGACAAAAATTGCAGAACCGGTTTTTGAAATTTATAATGATTACCCTGAAC
>Ga0210019_1002227_pt1 | contig 19126 bp, 21 predicted proteins | sample CryGeyCG2114_020_2_FD_183969 | JGI IMG/M metagenome (GOLD analysis project Ga0210019, IMG submission 183969) | Groundwater microbial communities from aquifer - Crystal Geyser CG11_big_fil_rev_8/21/14_0.20 (SPAdes) (version 2) | ecosystem: Environmental > Aquatic > Deep subsurface > Groundwater ...
CGTGGAGCTTGATGAAACAAACAACTGCTCGGAAAGCACTATTCTCGTTGCTTCCACAAGACCTGTCGTGAACCCTGTCGCGCTAACCACTTCTTCACAGTGTGAACAAATCGCACTTACGTATTCTGGTGGTACGGGCGCCGGGTCTTTTGAACTCTACCGAAAAGAGGGGAGCGACACCTTGCCCTATGAACTACTTGAAACAAAGAGTCGTCTTGCCGATTTGCGTTCAATAGATGCGGGGTTGGATGGAGGAGCGACCTATTTCTATATGGTAAAGGCGATAAGTGCTGGAGGACTAACGAGTGAATCGGTTCGACCGAGTAGTGCTGTAGCGAGGAACTGTACTGACGCGAAACCAGACCTCATCGCAACGAAGGTTGTGGTCAATGGCGCGCTAACTATAGGTACCAATCTTACCTTTACCGGAACGGTAACGAATAGCGGAGGGTCAGATGTTTTGGCGAACCAGAGCTTCGTAAACAGCTTCACGATTATTCCTCCATCACCAGCTTCTTCAATACCTCTCAGAGAGGTGACATACAGGAACGGTCTCGCGAAGGACTCTGAGGCAGAGGTACTCTCAACGGACAGCTGGACTGCTGTGGAAGGAACGTACACGATTAAGTTCTGTACCAATACCACGAGAACCGTTGATGAAAAAGCGAATGATGGATTTAACTGTACAACGAATGCGTTTACGGTTGTTGGAAGTGGAGAGCCGGAACTGCTTACGGCCACACTGACTGCTGATAAATCAGGATTGGTTGCTCCTCTTGATCTTGTATCACTCACCGCTACCGCTGATGGGTCCGCGACAGGAGGTGTCTCGTATTCCTTCGACTATACCAATGACGGGGTTGTTGAGGTTGCTCATGTTCAGACGTCGCCGACAAGCGGAAGAGCGTCGTACTCTACGACGGGAGGAGAGCGACATACCTACACAAACGCAGGTAAGTACGTTGCTCGAGTTGATCTCTCACGGGGAGGTGAGACAGCGTTTGCCACGGTTTCTATAAACGCACGACCGAAGCTTACCCTTACGACGGGGCCAGGGTGTCAGAGTATTACGACGTCGTGGGGTACGGTAGAAGGAGTCGCTAACTACGTTGTGGCGCGCTCGTTTACCGGACTTGCGGGATCATTTTCGGACATCAAGACTCTTGGTTCTGGGGAGACGTCGTATGCCGATACGTCACTCACTGCGGGCTCCGTGTACTACTATCAGCTTAAGGCAGTGCTCACCGATGGAACCTCGTTATACTCAGATACCCTTAGCCAGAGTGCCGGAGCGTCGTGTTCTCAAAGTTACGCGCTCACCGTTGTGGTTAACGGGTCAGGTAATGTAGCAACATCTGCTGGTGAAATTAACTGTGGTAATGGCGCAACAAGTTGTGGGCCAATCTCCTACGCACCAGGAGTGAACGTTACTCTTACGGCGACAACAGAGGAAGGTGTTACCTTTACTGGATGGAGTGACGCCTGCAGTGGTTCACAGACGAGTTGCATGGTCACTATGAATACGGATCTCCAGGCTGTGGGTAGTTTCAGTGGTACACCAACGGGAGGAAACACGGGGCCTGGCGCGCCAGGAGCACCGACGGTTATCTGTTCGGCCCGTTCCGGTCTTAAGGCAGGATCTCTTATTACGGTCGATATTGGTGATACGGTGACCTGGTCAGCCACGCCTTCTGCAGGTACACCACCACCGTATACGTTCGATTGGACAGGAAGTGTTCCTCTTGAGGGTATGCACGGCCAGACACAATTCGGTCCATTTGCTGTCGACGTAGAGTACACGACATCCGGAGACAAGATCGGTTCCGTTGCAGTTTCCGATGTTAACTTTGTGGGTACTCCGACACTCTGTAATACGACGGTTCGCGTAAACCCAGAACCTGTTTGTACTCCGGGACAACCTAATTTCGGTCTCGTTGCCAGCGTTAAAGGGATCCCGGGTGAAAAGACTATGTATATGGACCCAGCCGTTTCGGTTACATCGTCTCAGGTCAAGGTTAGTGTTGTTGCGCCTTCGTGCTTCACCGACACCATTACATTCCAAGATCCATTTACAGACGGCAAGCATCCGAAATTCGGAGGAGTACAAACGACCTATAACAGTACGCACGATACACTGACTTCGGTGCAGTACGACACGGGTACAGATATGAGTATCACAATACAGAACCCAAATAATCCGGTACCGGAGGGAACCTATACAACGTATACCGCGACGGGGAATGATAACAATCCACTTCCGTTTAAGGTGTGCGGTAGTGATGGGACATTCACGCAGTGCGTTTCCCTTATTCTCGAAGTAGCCCCGGGAGCTCTTGATGGAGGAGGGGGGACATCGAGTACACCGCTCCCGATATTCGAAGAGTTTTAAGGAATTGACCGATGGTTTGACACAAAAGGGTCACACCATCGTTGTCAAACCTTAACCTCGCACTAACTTTTCCTGTGTATGTTTTTTGTCTATATAGTACAGAATGAAAGAGATGAACTGTATTGTGGATATAGTAACAATATAGAGCGAAGGCTTGCAGAGCATAATCGAGGAAGTACACACACCACACGGGGGTCAATGTGGAGCGTTGTATACTACGAAGCCTATCGAGCGGAGCACGACGCGAGAGAACGGGAAAAACAGTTAAAGTTCCGCGGACAAGCTAAGACTCAATTAAAACGGCGTATTTCGCAAAGCCTTCAAAGGAAAACTTAGTGCGCGGTAGGTTAATTCGTATTAGAATAGTAGTAATCACCACGCACTAAATTTTTAAGAAAAAACTTAGTGCGCGGTGGCGAGTACAGTGAATACATTTTCAGTGACCACGCACTAACTTTTTAAGAAAAAACTTAGTGCGCGGTGGCGATTTTCTACAACTCGCTACGCTCGTTAAGAAAATCAGCCATGTTTATAGAAGAACAACAACTTCGTGACTTCATCAAAGATTCTGGACTTATCTCCCGAGGAGATTTTGAGGTGGCAATAAAAGAAGCGGATACGAAGAAACAAAGTGTTGGGACTATTCTTGTCTTAAAAGGGAAGGTAACCGATGATGACTTGCGAAAAATGCAGGCATACTTGCTCGGGATACCGTTTGTCGATTTGAAACAACAGCATGTTGAGTTTGAAATTCTTTCACTCATCCCGGAGCCCATCGCTCGGAGTCATAACATTGTCGCGTTCAAGAAATCGGCGGATTCACTTGAGGTTGCGATGCTTGATACCGACGATTTAGCCGCTATCGACTTCATCAAGAAGAAGACTCATCTTAAAATCCTACCCCGACTTACCGATACTGCTTCGGTGAAATCAGCGCTTCTTCAATATCAGAAGTCACTCAAGGCTGAATTTGGAGATTTGATTAAAGAGGAAACCGATGCCATTTCGCAACTCACGGAGCAAGTTCCTGAAGCACTGTCGGCCACTGACCTGAAGAAGCAGGCAGAAGATATTCCGATTGTACGCATCGTCGATACACTTTTGAAGCACGCAGTACTTCAAAAGGCCTCTGATATACATGTCGAACCTCAGGAGAAGGAGCTTATCGTTCGGTATCGTATTGACGGACTTCTTCGTGATGCAATGATTTTACCTCGGCACGTGGCGGGGTCTATCGCTGCTCGTATTAAAGTACTTTCGGCACTTAAGCTCGATGAAAAAAGACTCCCCCAGGATGGACGATTTAAGATTGAGATAAGCGGAGAAAAAGTATCGCTTCGTGTCTCCATCCTTCCTACATACTATGGAGAAAAAATCGTTATGCGTCTTTTGCGAGAGGGAGCATCTGGCTTTACTCTCGAGGTTCTCGGTTTTCATGGAGAATCTTTGGAGCGTATCCATACCGCACTTAAGCTTACGACCGGTATGATTTTAACCACAGGACCTACAGGAAGTGGAAAGACGACGACGCTCTATACCATGATTGATCTTCTCAATATGCCTGACGTGAATATATCCACTATTGAGGACCCGATTGAGTATCAGATGCAACGGGTTAATCAGTCGCAGGTAAAACCAGAAATCGGGTTTTCGTTTGCGAATGGGTTGCGGTCTCTTGTACGTCAGGACCCCGATATTATTATGGTTGGTGAAATTCGAGATAATGAGACGGCGAGTCTCGCTGTTAATGCGTCACTTACTGGTCACCTTGTGCTTTCAACACTCCATACGAATTCCGCTGCAGGGGCTGTCCCTCGTCTTGTTGATATGAAGGTAGAGCCGTTTCTCATCGTCTCGACCGTGAACGTGATTATTGCACAGCGCCTTGTACGGAAACTGACGGATACGAAGGAAAAATATTTCTTAAATAAAGCAGGGCTCGCAACTCTTGGAAAATCGGTTGATTTGGCTCGAGTTCTGCAGGAACTTAAGGAAGAGAAGATTGTTCCAGCCGGTGCCGTGTGGGAGAAGATTGGGTTTTATCGACCTCGGCCGGGTGAAGATTCTCCTGATGGTTTTGGAGGGCGTATCGGTATTCACGAGGTACTTAAGGTAACCACTGCTATCAGGGATATTATTGTAAAAGGTGGAACCGGTGCCGATATTGAGACACAGGCAAAGAAAGAGGGGATGCTTACTATGATTGAGGACGGCATCTTTAAGTGTGTGCAAGGCCAGACGACGATAGAAGAAGTGCTCCGGGTCGTTTCAGAGTAATCTACCACCGACAACTCACAACCAACAACGGAGAAAACTGTTATACTAGGTCTTAGAGCCTATCTCCAATCTCACCGCCAAACATAGCTCACTTTGACGCTTACCTGCTAAAATGAGAAAATTCCGAGCGAAAATCGCATATTTTGACGAGTCATATCGAGATATGATGAGGAGAAAGAGGCGATTTGCAGCCGGAATTTTCTCATTTTATCAAGGTATGAGATTGGAGATAGGCTCTTATTGTTGTAGGTAGTTGTAATAAGTTGTTGGTATGAAGTTTCATTACAAAGCACAAAACAGCGGAGGAAAACTCTATGAAGGGGAGCGCACTGCTTCGGATAAGTTCGCGCTTGCCCGCGACCTTCGCTCTGAAGGGGAGACCCTTGTGTCTGCGAGCGGAGAGGGGACAAAACATTCTTTTTCGCTTAAGAGTTTTTCGTTTTATCGAGTCTCGATACACGATAAGATTATCTTCACTCGAAACTTATCCGGAATGCTTAAGGCCGGATTACCTTTATCGCGAGCACTCAGTGTTCTCGAACGGCAGACGGGGAACGAAAAGCTTAAAGAAATTATTTCCTCTGTAAACACGAGTATCGGAACAGGATCAAGTTTTAGTGTGGCGTTGGCTATGTTTCCTCACCTATTTCCAACTCTAGTTACTTCGATGGTGAAAGCAGGAGAAGAAGGGGGGAAGATGGGAGAGGCTCTCGGAGGTATCGCCGATCAACTAGAACGAACCTATTTGCTTGAGCGCAAAGTGAGAGGAGCCCTTATGTATCCAGCTATCGTCATAACGGTCATGCTCATCATCGGTATTTTAATGTTCATCTTTATTGTCCCTCAATTAACATCCACATTTACTGACTTCGGCGTGGAACTTCCCTTGTCAACACGAATTGTTGTCGCGACAAGCAATTTCATTCGATATCACACGATTACTGGTTTGGTCGGGATTTTAGCACTCCTCTTCGCTATTTTTACCGCGACAAAGACAGTAAAAGGGAAACGTATCATTGATTTTATTCTGCTCCGGATTCCAATTCTTTCCACTCTCGTTAAAGAAGCCAATGCCGCTCGTACAGGACAGACGCTGTCGTCGCTCTTATCTTCTGGTGTTGAGGTTGTTACGGCACTGCAGATTACCTCCGAGGTGATGGGAAACTCTTATTACCGTGATGTGTTAGAAAAAGCACGCGAGACTATTCAAAAAGGTGAACCTATCTCCGCCATTTTTCGTGAGGCGGACCATGTGTATCCCCCCTTTCTTTCAGAAATGGTTGCCGTTGGAGAGGAGACGGGAAAGTTGTCCGAAATGCTTCACGAGACAGGTGTTTTCTTTGAGACTGAGGTTGAACAGAAAACAAAAGACATGTCGACAATTATTGAACCGGTGCTTATGGTCGTCGTTGGTATCGCCGTCGGCTTTTTCGCTGTTGCGATGATTTCGCCAGCATATTCACTCATGGATTCAATATAACAATTGAATGAAGCATGAAGTATGTATCATGAAGCATAAGAAAAAAATAAATGGAACTCTCGATACCTCATGTTTCATGCTCCATGTTCCATTTCGGCAGGGATTTACCCTTGTTGAAATTATCGGAGTCATCGCTGTTCTCGGTATCATTACCGCGTTAAGCGTGTCTTCGTTGATTAGGTTCAATTCACGAGAGGCGGTTGAGCAGGAGGTAGGGAAGCTTCTCGGTATTGTTTCTGAAGCAAGAACACTTACTATTTCCGCGAAGGACGGCGTTGCCTATGGTGTACATTTTGAGGAGCACAAAGCGGTTTTGTTCCAGGCTCCGACATATAGCGAAGGGGCAACGACAAACCGTGTCCAAATGCTCAGTGATGCTGTACGCCTTTCCGCTATTTCCCTCACCGGAGGTGGGGCTGATGTGGTGTTTAAAAAACTAACCGGAGGGACTGATGAAGATGGCACCATTACCATAGTATCCACTCGTGATGACGTTGACGCGAGAGACATTGTTATTACGCCAACTGGAGCGGTGTATAGTAATAACTAATGACACATGAAATATGTACTATGAACCGCACTAGGAAAATAAAAAAGCACTATCATCTCTCTTATACCCCCCATTCCAGAAGGTATGGTTTTTCGCTTATTGAGGTTGTAATCGGCGTCACGCTTATCACTCTTTCACTTGTAGGTTTAACCGGCGCGTATTCCTTTTATATAAAAGCAGGTCTAAGAAATACTGATTCGCTGAAGTCCTCGTTTCTTCTGCAGGAAGGTGTTGAGTCGGTAACGCTGATGCGGGATGATGCGTGGAGTAATCTATCAGCACTTACTCCAGGTAATTGGTATCACCTGGAGTGGAATGGAAATATGTGGAAATCAACCACATCACCTCAGGTGATTGATTCTCTTTTTACGCGTACGTTTACCCTTGATGCTGTGTATCGGAGAACCTCTGATACGGATATTGTTGCTAGTAGCTCTCCAGATACGAAATCGCTTGATCCAAACATAAAGAAACTTACCGTTCGTGTTACAACTGATGCTATAGATAAACAAGTCGTAACGTACCTTACTAATCTTTTCGAATAAGTATGTTCTCGAATCAATCCCGAACCAAAGAGGTGCGAATAGTCTCGAATTCTAGGCTCCATGATGTTCGAGGTGAACATTCAAGTTTGACTAGAGAGGAGAAACACGCCGGTTTCTCTTTGGTTGAGATGTTGTTGTACGTCGCGCTCCTTTCGCTCTCTCTTCTCGTAGTGCTTCAGACACTTATGATGATGGTTCGTTCGTACGGTAACCTTCGAGCCACTCAGCACATAGAGCAGGACGCGGGCTTTGGTCTAGAGCGTATAGTTCGGGAAGTGCGTGACGCAAGCGATATCTCTGATGGAGAGAGTGTCTTCGATACTAATCCCGGAGAGTTGTTTTTGGTAACCTCAACGGTGGGAGGAACAAATAGGACGGTAGAGTTCTATCTAGAGAATGGACAGCTTATGTTCAAAGAAGACGGCATTGTAAGCGGGGCACTTACCGGAACAAAGTCCACCGTGACAAATCTTGTATTTCGAAAGATCACGACGGCCCGTTCAAAAGGGGTTAAGATAGAGATGACTGTTGAAAGTGGTAGTGGACGCACAGAGAAAAGTCAGGACTTTTTTAGCACCGCAGTACTTCGAGATTCGTATTAAGACACGGAACTGAAGCGGAACGAGGCCAACACGGAACCGACACAGAATCAAATTATATGAAACTTGAAACTTACAACTTTAAACTTCAAACTACACGCGGTGCTGCCATGATTATTGCGGCTCTCTTTTTTCTCATGATTTCGATAACGATTACGTTCGGTGTTGTTCAGCCCGTGACAAGTCAGATTATTGTCACACGATCGGTAGAGAAGGGAATGGAGAGCCTGTATGCCGCAGAGGGAGTTTCTGCCGACGTGACCTATCGTCTGGTGAAGAATATCACCGTTGACGCTACTGAGACTATTGATTATGGAGGTATACAGGCAACCGCTACCACCACTACCGTATTTGACGGTAAAGAAGTGACGGCGACGGGAAACAGCGCAACCTATACTCGGAAAAGTAGAACACATCTCACAACCGGGAGTGGTGTGTCGTTTAATTATGGGATGCAGTCAGGTGAAGGAGGGGTCATTCTCGAAAATTCATCGTCTGTACGGGGAAATATTTACTCGAACGGGCCGATTACAGGTTCAGGCAATACTATATTCGGTGATGTGGTCTCCGCAGGCTCTTCAGGACTGATTAATAACATACACGCAACAAGTTCTGCGTACGCGCACACGATTCAGAGTTCTACAGTTGATGGCGATGCCTACTATCAGACGATTTCAGGCACGACAGTTCAGGGAACCCTCTATCCAGGAAGTAGTGATCTCGCCACATCGAGCTTACCTATCTCTGATGAACTCATTGCTGGTTGGAAGGCAGAGGCTACTGCTGGGGGAACTATTACAAGTCCGTGTGAATACAAAATAACAGCAGATGTTACGATTGGGCCCCAAAAGATTAATTGTGACCTAGAGATAAGTGGGTCACCTACGATTACCTTAACGGGGCCACTTTGGGTTCAGGGAAATATTACCATCAAAAATTCTGCAATCATACGAGTTGATGCGTCACTTTCCGGGAAGAGTGTACCTATTATTGCCGATAATCCGTCCGATCCTGACGCTAGTGGAATCATCTCTCTTGAGAATTCTGTGAGCTTCCAAGGATCTGGAGCAAACTCATTTGTTGTGTTTATTTCACAAAACAATGATGCGGAAACAGGTGGTGGTGGGGCAGCTATTACGATGAAGAATTCGGTAACGGGCGCGGTGCTCGTCTACGCCAGTCATGGAGAGATTGCGCTTGAGAATTCCATTAATGTGAAAGAAGTCACCGGGTGGCGAATACGCATCAAAAACAGTGCGCAGGTTCTGTACGAGACGGGACTGACCAGCTTACTCTTCACCGGTGGTCCTGCTGGTGGATACAGTTTTGATGGGTGGAGGGAAGTTGAATAAAACACGGAACAGACGCAAAACAAGGGCGACGTGGCGCGGTAGGTGTCCACACCTCTTATTCCCCCTTTCTTAAAGGGGGTGCCTGAAAGGCGGGGGATTTTGAAATCCCTCCCTGCCGAAGACGGCAGGTGCCCGTCCGAACCGGTTCATCCGGGCGGGCTCCCTTTAAGAAAGGGAGAAATAAAGCAACCGCTGAAAGCGAGCAGTGGTCGCATGACCGCCATATTTCGGGAGGTGTGGAGAGTTACGTGGCGCGCTATTTTTTAATCTCAAAACGTACGGTATACTGGTCTCATGCGGAAAAAGACAAGAATAATCGCGAATTGGAAGATGAACCCGGCATCGCTTGCTGAGGCAAAGGTACTTTTTGCACAAACAAAGAAAGAGGGAAGTAAGTTTGATAAAGTCGAGACGATTATCTGTCCACCTTCTCTATATCTCGGTCTTTTTGCTCATACGGGGACCACTCGGGTGTCTCTTGGGGCACAAGACGGGTTTTACGCTAATGGGGCGCGTGCTACAGGACAGGTATCTCCTGAAATGCTCGCCGATGTAGGTGTGTCATACTGCATTGTAGGGCACTCTGAACGGAGAGCTTTCGGTGAGACTGACGACGTCGTGGCGAAGAAGACCTTAGCCGTTCTTAAGGAGGGAATGAATGCCGTACTCTGTATTGGTGAGCAAGTGCGAGACGTTGACGGTCATTACTTTGGCGTACTTAAAAATCAATTGAAAGATTCTCTTATGGGGGTTCAGAAGAAATGGTTGCCGGGACTGATTGTTGCCTATGAACCAGTTTGGGCGATTGGAAAGAGTGCTCGAGACGCAATGAAGCCTCGTGATATACACGAAATGGCAATATTTATTCAGAAGGTATTGACCGATATGTATGATCCAACATCTGCTTCCAGTATTCCCCTTTTGTATGGTGGTTCGGCGGAAGAAGGGAATACCTCACCTATTCTGACTGAAGGATGTGTGTCGGGACTTCTCGTAGGGCACGCAAGTCTCGATGTGAAGAAATTCTCGAAAATGATTAAAGCTGCAAATGCGGTCTAACCGCTGGGTATATATCACCGTATGAATACTCCCCTCCACCTTCCGTTGTTGCGACAGTCGCCGTCTCTTAAGGGGAAGCGTGTATTACTTCGTCTTGATTTAAACCTTCCGTTTGATCAGGGTGGTGTTACCGATGCCTTTCGACTCGACAGGGTCGCAAAAACACTTTCTTTTTTACAGGAGAATGGGGCTAAAACTCTCGTGGTCGGACACCTCGAAAACAAAGACACAACCACTCCAGAATCGCTTTGGCCGGTATTCGATGTCTTCCGCTCGCGTGTCTCCGCGGTTTTTGTAAAGAATTTTGAGGAAGCAAAACAGGTACTCGATACCTGTGCGGAAGGTTCCTTTGTGATGTTGGAAAATATTCGCACGTGGCAAGGTGAGAAAAAGAATGATCCTGATTTTTCGAAACAGCTCGCCTCGCTTGTCGATATATATGTCAACGATGCATTTTCAGTTTCGCATCGTGAGCACGCCTCTATTATTGGAGTAGCTTCGCTTTTACCGCACTATGCCGGTTTTCTTCTTGAGGAAGAGGTGGTTGCACTGTCTCGCTCATTTACTCCTGCTCATCCCGCGCTTGTGATACTCGGGGGCTCAAAGTTTGAAACAAAAATGCCTCTGGTAAAACGCTTTATCGATATTGCTGACAAGGTTGTTTTGTGCGGTGCTCTCTCAAATGATATTTATAAATTGAGGGGCTACGAGACAGGAACCTCACTTGTTTCCAGGAAATCTCTTGATTTGCGGGGAATTGCCGATAATCCAAAATTGTATGTGCCGGTCGACGTAACCGCCCTTGTTGGTGAAGAAGTTGTGGGGAAAGCTGTTGATTCCTTAGAAGCCACTGAACGGATTGTTGATATAGGTACTGAATCCTTAAATGATTTGCGTGAAGAAATTAAAAAGGCAGCCTTCGTTCTCTGGAACGGGCCACTTGGAGAATACGAAAACGGATTTGATAAGGGAACTATTGCTATCGCGCAAATGATAGCGGAGAGTGATGCTGAGTCTATTATCGGAGGAGGGGACAGTCTCGTACTTATCTCAAAGTTAAGGCTCATTGAACGGTTTTCATTTGTTTCGACTGGGGGAGGTGCGATGCTCGAATTTCTCACAGACGGCACGCTTCCGGGGATTGAAGCGCTCCTCCCTCCCTCTGTCATTCCAGTGGAAACTGGAATCCAGTAATACCTTCTGCCATTCCTGCGGAAGCAGGAATCCAGCCTTATGAACTGCTGTGTCTACATTCTTGCAAGTAAACGCAACGGCACATTATATACCGGGGTTACCTCCAATTTACCGAAACGTATCTACGAACATAAAACAGGGTCGGTTGAAGGATTTACAAAAAAGTATCATGTCCACATGTTGGTTTGGTACGAGTGCACCGAGGATATCATATCGGCCATCACGCGCGAAAAGCAAATCAAGACGTGGAAAAGAAAGTGGAAACTGGAGTTGATTGAGAAGGATAATCCAGAACGGAAGGATTTATACGACGAACTTTAGTCGCCCGTCATTTCTTCTTGTTCTGTCATTCCACTGAAAAGTGGAATCCAGATCTTTTTCCACTGGATTCCAGCATTCGCTGGAATGACAGTCTGAACGCTAGAGCGAAGCGCGTATCTTCTCCGCCACTTCTTCCCGTTCATTCCCGTCATACTCCTTTCCGACCCAGAGCGAAAAGTCGTCTTTACCATAGCGGGGCATCACGTGTGTATGCGCGTGGAAGACGACCTGTCCCGCGTCTTTGCCGTTATTCGTGCCGATATTGACGCCTTTCGCACCGATTTTCAAGATCGCGTCCGCAATTTTTTTAGCAACAATAGCCACTTTCCCCACCATTTCGTCGGGCATATCATGCACATTCACGTAGTGTTGTTTGGGTATGACCAGTGTGTGTCCCGGGTTAACCGGTTTAATATCGAGAAACGCAAAGACATCTGCGTCTTCATAGATTTTTGTAGAGGGAATATCACCTGAGATGATTTTGCAGAAAATACAATCCATAATAATAGAAAATAGTAGATAGTAGATAGTATACAGAAAAGAAGAAAAAAGGAATAGCTCCAGTCTTCTCCTCTTGTGAAAGGGAGAACAGGACCGATTCAGACTGGAGTAGATAGAAAATAGAATATAGACAAGAAGGTATGCTCTCGGTTTATGTTCTCGTCATTCCCATAATACCCGCGTCAGCTTGCTACGGTGATAGGACGAACAAATTTTATTCTCGTCCCAATTTAGCAATAGTGTACGATCGTACACTATTGCTAAGAATCTTTGTTAAGGCTTAAGGATTCAACTATACGTGGTACAATGCCTTTCAACTATACGTGGTACAATGCCTTTCATGAAAGCGTATTCTGTCCGAGAGCGAAAGGAGGAGGATTTGGTGAAGCATCTGCTTATCTGTCGAGGGGTTGATGCTGTGAAGGCGCAGGACGCTTTCTTAGCTCCTGATTACGAAGCTCATACCCATGATCCGTTCCTTATGAAAAATATGGGAAAGGCGGTGGAACGGATTTTGAAGGCGGTCCAGAATGACGAACGTATCGCTATTTTCAGTGATTATGACGCAGATGGCATACCTGGCGCGGTTATTCTTCATGATTTTTTCACGCGCATCGGGTATCTCAATTTTGAAAACTATATTCCTGATAGGCACGGAGAGGGGTTCGGTTTAAATACGAAGGCTATCGAAGGACTTGCGAAGGGTGGAGCGAAACTTCTTGTCACGATTGATTGTGGTATTACCGATGTCGAAGAGGTTGCGTTCGCGAACAAACTTGGCATTGAGGTACTTATTACCGACCATCATTTACTCGGAACAGAAGTTCCCCAAGCTTTTGTAATCCTCAATCCCAAGCAACTCGACTGTCAGTATCCGGAGAAAATGCTCTGCGGGTCTGGCGTCGTATTCAAGCTCATTCAGGCTCTGTGTTTAGAAATTCGAAATTCGAAATTCGATATTCCAGTAACCATTTCTCCCGGATGGGAGAAATGGTTACTGGACATGGTCGGTATCGCCACGCTTTCTGACATGGTTCCTCTTACCGGAGAGAATCGAGTTTTTGCCTATTACGGACTGAAGGTTTTGAAGAAATCTCCGCGTAGAGGTGTGACGGAACTTCTCTCGGTGCTTCGCATGAACCGCGCTGATATTACCGAAGATGACGTCGGCTTCAGTATCTCTCCTCGCATCAATGCTGCATCGCGAATGGGGATTCCGATGGATGCATTTCGTCTCTTTGCAACTAAAGATGAGAATGAGGCTGCCACGCTTGCGAAACATTTGGATAAGATAAACAACGAACGAAAAGGAAAAGTGGCTTCTCTGGTAAAGGAGGTTAAAAAGGTGGTCGAAGAAAGGAGCCCTTCGACAAGCTCAGGGCAACGACCTCGGAAGGTCGTTGTGGCTGGGAACCCGAATTGGCGACCGGCACTGCTTGGACTCGTGGCAAACTCGCTTGCCGAGGATATGCACTGCCCGGTGTTTCTATGGGGAAGGGAGGAAAGCATAGAGCTCAAAGGTTCGTGCCGTTCGGGAGGAAGTGTGGACCTTTCGCTTATGATGCATGAAGCGAGCTCGGTGTTCAGTGCTTTTGGAGGACACAAAGAAGCAGGTGGCTTTTCAACCACACTGGAAAAGGTGCACCTTCTTGAATCGGAGCTTGAACGCGCATACGAAAAAGTCAGAGCCGAGTATGTCTCAGACCAGACACGTATAGCAGATGCACTTCTCACCTTTGATGAAGTAAATGACAAAACATGGCAGGAGGTATGTAAGCTTGCGCCGTTTGGTGTGGGGAATCCTAAGCCACTCTTTTTATTTCAAAATGTGAAGGCGAGGAAGATTGAGCAGTTTGGAAAAGATAAACAACACCTGAAACTTACATTCGCAAAAGAAAATGGAGTGTACGTGAATGCGATACAGTTTTACGCAAAGGTTGAGGACTTTCCACCAGCTCTTGGGGAAGGAAGGGCAGTGAATCTTCTCGCGCACCTCGAACGTTCAACGTTTGGCAACCGCATTGAGCTTCGGCTTCGGATTGTTGACATCGTCTAGTGTCCATGTTTTACTCTCTTTCAGAAGCGAGGGTGGTAACAAAGCCATTCTATGCATGACCCCTTCTCTATCTCCCCCTTAGAAAGGGGGAGAGGCCCAAACGTGTAAACCCTAAAAAAGGAGAGTAAGAATGAAAGATAATAAAGATACCATTCGGTTTCGGATGATGTGCACCGAATGTGCCGGAATTATCCTAGCGGCACTACTTGTAATTGCTGTAAGTGCGAAGACAAGCGGAATCGGAATGGGACACGCGAAGATTCTTTTCTTCGCTTTCCTCTTCTCCCTTCTCCTCTATGGTTTATATTGTTGGCGGAGGTAAGGCAATGACCTCCCTCACAATCTCGAAGGTCGGAATCAATTCCGACCTTTCTTTTTGTCCGATTTTTGATATGATGAAGATATGACTACAGTAACTATTCCCAAAGAGTTTTCTAATGTCGCAGAGCTTATCGCCGTGCCGCCTTTTGTGTATGAGGACTATACGGCAATACAGAAGAAGGTAAAAAACGCCAAAACGTTCACCCCAACTGTCGCAGATAAGAAGGCGATTGCCCGCGCACGCGCTAATTTCAAAAAGGGAAATTTTGTACGTCTTCAAGATTTATAAAATATGGCATGGCAACTTGCGGTTGACCCATCAGCACAAAAGCAACTTCGGCGGTTTCCTCAAAAGGATATTGAGCGGATTCGGCTTGGACTCCAATCCCTTGCAAATAACCCTTTCATCGGGGATATGCAAAAAATGAAGGGCGAAGAATCTATATGGCGCCGCCGTGTTGGTTCGTACCGCATCAAATACGAACTGTATATATCCGAGCGGACGGTATATGTGTACGAAATCAAGCGTCGCGGTTCCAACACATATTAGTTTTTTCTTTGTTTCTGAATCATGCCTCTTGAATCCATCACAATTTTCACCGACGGTTCATCGCGAGGGAATCCAGGCCCGGGCGGATTTGGTGCGGTCGTTGTCGTTCCCCCGATACACGATACAGGATACACGATACACGAATTGGGCGGAAGGGAGACATACACAACAAATAATAGGATGGAACTGACGGCTGTAATCAAGGCGTTACAGCAGATTCAAGATTCAAGATTCAAGATTCAAGTCTTTACGGATTCGAGTTATGTAATCAATGGCATTACCAAGTGGGTCTTTGGGTGGCAGAAGAACGGTTGGAAAACAAAAGAGAAAAAAAGCGTTGAAAATAGAGATTTGTGGGAAATGCTTGTGGGAGTGACGAAAGGGAAACAGATAGAGTGGAAGCAGGTGAGTGGTCATGTCGGTGTGGTGGGGAATGAGCGTTGTGACGAGATAGCGACAGCGTTTGCAGACGGAACAAAACCCGCACTGTATCAAGGTCCATTTTCAGCGTATGGAATTCAAAACGTTTTTGATATGAAGGAGAGCGCTTCTGCTGTGAAAGAAAAAAGTAGTAGCCGAGCGCGTAGTAAGGCGAAAGCCTATTCGTATGTCAGTTTAGTGGGTGGAAAGATTGAGGTTCACAAAACGTGGGGAGAATGCGAAGCACGCGTGAAAGGAAAGGTGGCTCGGTTTAAAAAGGCGACCAGTAAAGAAGAAGAAGCATCTCTCATTTCCGAGTGGGGTCAGTAGATTAGTCCTTCCCAGGGAGAAAGGGGTATGTACGATAGCTTACTCTACAGTGTACTTGTGGGATTTATTGGAGGCATAGCTCTTCGGTCTTTCGTCAACCTCGGTCCTGTGTTCCCAGTATTTCTGCTGGTTATTGCTGGAGCACTTATTCTTACTATGTTTCTAGGGTTTCGAAGTGCCCATGCGAAACATATCCTACTCATCTCCATTTGCCTTGCCTCGGGGGCCCTTGGCGTACTTCGGTACGATGCGACTGATAAGGGGGAGGATTCCGTCCTCGTCTCACGGCTAGGGAGCGCGGTGTCGTTAGAAGGGGTCGTCATGAGCGAACCTGATGTACGGGAGACATCAACACGACTTGTTATCAAAGTCGACACCGTAGAAGGGTCGCCGATTCTCGTCTCTGAAAAGACGCTTGTTACCGTATCGCACGAACCTGTGTATGAGTATGGGGATCGACTTTTGCTCGTAGGAAGACTTGATGAACCAGATAATTTTACCGACGAGATAACGGGACGTAGTTTTGATTATCGGGCCTATCTTGCGAAGGACGGCATCTATGCTGAGATGTATCTTCCCGCGGTAGAACGTATCGACGTTCAAAAGGGGAGTCGTGTATTATCGTTCCTTTTCTCATTCAAGCATGCGTTTGTTGGCGAGGTGGGGGAGCTGATTCCCGAGCCTCACGCCTCGCTTCTCGGCGGGCTCGTTGTGGGGGCCAAGCAATCGCTCGGAAAGCAACTTCTTGAAGACTTCCGTACGGTCGGAGTCATTCATATCGTCGTTCTCTCCGGATACAACATCACGATTATTGCCTATTTTATCGAGTGGCTTCTTTCGAGACTTCGTCGAAGCATGCGACTGCTCATCGCTTCACTCGCGATGATTCTGTTCGCGCTTATGGTCGGTGCAGGCGCTACTGTGGTGCGCGCGACAATCATGGCGCTTCTCGTCGTGGTCGCCAAAGCAACCGGGAGGCTCTATGACGTCACTCGCGCACTTCTTGTTGCTGGGGCTATTATGCTTGTACATAATCCGCAGATTCTCGTCTTCGATATATCCTTTCAGCTTAGCTTTCTTGCAACGGTTGGACTTATATATGTCTCCCCGATACTTACTCCTCACGTGAAGTTTGTCACCGAGAGGCTTAATTTTCGAGAAGTGGTTGTTGCAACTGTCTCCACACAATTGTTTGTACTCCCCTTTATTCTTTATAAAATGGGTGAACTTTCCCTTGTTGCGCTTCCTGTTAATCTACTTATTCTCGCGGGAATACCACTCACCATGTTATTTGGGTTCCTTGCCGGTGTACTTGGGTTTATGTCTACCGCGCTCGCCACGCCGTTTGCTTTTGTGGCGTACGGACTACTTGCGTACGAGCTCGCGGTTGTAGAATGGTTTGCGAAACTACCATTTGCTTCTCTATCCATCCCGTCCTTCCCTTTATGGTTGGCCGTGCTGTGGTACGTCCTCTATGCAGTACTCCTCTTTATGTGGCGTAATCGGCAATCAACAGGCATTTTGTTTAAAGAAGGAGTATCATAAGATTTTAGAATGAACTCCAAAATTTTTCGCGGTGATGCACTAGCGCCCGCTCTTTTGCAATACATCCAAAAACAACTCGGACACAAAAACAACGAATTGTCTACCGACCTCTCTTCCATCACGACACCGCGCGAGACGTTTTATAACGCACACATCGTCCGTGTCTTAGAACAACGAGGTATGTTGCGACCTACCTACATTCTGTTTGAAGCAACATGCCTCATGCGCGGAACCAGAAAGTTTTTTTGGAAACGCAAGGGAGTGTTTGGTCCTTGGCTTATACAAACACCTGAAGACGCATTTTGCGTCGAGAGTGTTGCTATCCGTCTTTCGGGTGTATCAGAAGTAGTACGAGCTGTACCACCTGATATCCCCACTCTACAGAAACTACTGTTGCTTATCCGATGGTTTTTCCGTCGAGGGGTGTTTTAGGAAGGCGACACGCACACATCGACCACATTCACCTAGCTTCGCTTAAGTACAGCGAAGCTAGTCTCTTTTCGCCTAGGTGCTGATTAGCAAGCACTCACAAAATTCTTCTCAATCATACTCCAATTGAGGTTCTCAAAGAAATCATCAATGTACATTCCCTTACCACTTGGTTGATAGTCGGCGACAAAGGAGTGTTCCCACATGTCGAGAGCGAGGATAGGGGAGAGCCCGGTTAAATGGCCGAGGTGTTGTTCGTCAATCCATGCGTTTAAGAGTTTACTCGAAGTTTTGTCGTAGTAGAGCATCGCCCAGCCGATACCCCGAGTCTTTGCAACAGTCTTGAAGCGGGCAAGCCAAGTATCAAAGGAACCGAAGTCTTTCTCAATCGCTTTTTTAAGGCCTTCGCCGGTCAATGGTGTCGGTCCTCTTTCGAATGCACTGAAATAGTACTCATGATTTCTCATGCCATCGAACTCAAAAGAAAAACGGCGGTGAAGTTCACTCACGACATAAGGCGCAAACGTATCTTCCTTCGCGTAACCCTCATATTCAGGTATCTTTTCTAAAATCGAATTGGCATTTTTTACATACCCAGCGTAGAGCTTGAGGTGTTCTTCAACTGTTTTCGCTGAAATTCCCTTTAATTCTGGGATATTGAATTTTTGTTCTGTGAACATGGTTGTGACACTTAATTTGCGAATAACCTCATGTGTATCGTAGTATATCACGCTCTTTCTTTGACAATCCATCGGTTAGGGTTTATTTTTGTTGATGAACAATCTGCAAGGGAAAGGTTTGAAATGCTAGAAACGACGGCAAAAACGGAAACACCAGTAAAGAAAAGACGTAGAAAAGGGTTGGGTGAGATTCATCTAGAAGGAACATGTCGGTTCCAGGTTGAGATACTTAATTCGCGTATTCCTCGGCTCAATGAGGTAATGGCCAAAAGTGGCTATCGTACCAAGCGTGAATTTTGGGACAGCGCCGTGAACCTACTCGAGTGGGCCATTGTCAAACATCTTGAAGGAGGCAGAGTAGGCGTACAGACGGAGGAGGGTACTTTTCTTCCTTTGGAAATGCCCCCAGTGACACTTCTCAAAAAAGCCACCCCTTAGGTGCTTCTGTACTGTTATATATCGTTGACGTGAGCTCTTCTTCGGGAGAGCTTTTCTTTTTCTCGCCACCTTGCCGATTAGAGTTTGGTA
>Ga0210019_1002229_pt1 | contig 19120 bp, 16 predicted proteins | sample CryGeyCG2114_020_2_FD_183969 | JGI IMG/M metagenome (GOLD analysis project Ga0210019, IMG submission 183969) | Groundwater microbial communities from aquifer - Crystal Geyser CG11_big_fil_rev_8/21/14_0.20 (SPAdes) (version 2) | ecosystem: Environmental > Aquatic > Deep subsurface > Groundwater ...
CCCAAAGATAAAGAAGACTAACATTAACAGAGAAACATCTTTCGTCCGCTGTGATCTATGAGCTTGAATCACCTGGGGGATAAAAGCAATTGTGGTCAAAGCGCCAGCCAACATACCTAATAAAAACAAAAAATTACTTATATTCATTAAACTCCACCCCCTCTCCCCTTGGGAGAGGGAGAACAACATAAACTATCGAAAAAAATAAAGCTGGGTGAGGGCTAAATAGGTCTCTATTACTTATCGTTTTCCGCGACAAATTTCTTGATTTCGTCAATCGCTTCCAGGATCTTTTTGGCCTTGGTCAAACCAAAAGAAAAAGGAAATTTATCCTCATCACCTGATTTGATGGTCAACATCGGATTCCCCTTATACTCTGTTCTTTCAACTGTTACTGTCATTTTCAACACCTCCAAAATTTATTATACCATGATAAAAGCGCCCAGAAGGATAATCCAGGCGCTTTTATCTCAAAACTACGAAATAACTTAAGCCCCGTCTCTTGACGTCTTTGGCTTAGCTTCGTTAACTGTCAGTTTGCGGCCGTTCCATTCCTGGTCAGCCGTAGCCGCGATAGCCTTAGCAGCATCAGCGTCATCCATGTCAACAAAACCAAAACCTCTCGACCTGCCGGAAAACTTGTCAGTGACAACCCTGGCAGACAAGACATTTCCGAATTCGGAAAACTTGGCTTTTAAGTCTTCATCAGTGACAGACCAAGCTAGGTTACCTACAAATATACTTTTCATGAATCTAAAAACTCCTTCAAAATAAAATCAATTATCAATTAACAAGCAACTTTGCCTATTAATGCCGACCTTTAATCAAGAAAAAGTGTAACACAGCCCTGCTTGACTTTCAATATAGTAAAATCTACAATGCAAAAGAGATGAAAAAACTCCTGATACTATTATTTCTCTTTGGTTTAGCGGCTCAAGGTTTTGGCATGGGCTTTCCTTTTAACCCCAACTCGATGGAACGTTTTGAGATCAGGCGCTCGGTGGTAAAAGAAGAGCTCCTACTCTCCTTTATGAACGAGCATCTGCTTGAGGCGACCGAGCAAACCCTTCTGGCGGCGCTGACCAAACGTGATGACCAGGCAATAACCTATAATGAACTGCTGGATGAGTTTGACTTTCTGGCTGACAAATACAAAAAAACAGTGGCCATTGGCAAGAGCGGCAACGAAGAATTAAGTATTGAGTTCACCTCGCTCCTGGTAGCAAAATACAAGGCGCAAAAAGCCGGCGCCAGCCTTTGGCAAGGGACAATTAACCAGAAAACCATTAACAATTTTAAAGAAGCAACCGCGGAATTTAACCGGCTCTTTAACCAATATCTGGAAACCGCAATCCTTTTGGCCAAGCCCGGCAAATCCAAGTTCTCTGGCGCGGCCCTTGACCTCACTTTGATCAGGGAAGATTTGCAGGAGGGGATTAACCAGGCCCTGCTCTATTTTTTAACTGAAACAGAGGCTGACCAGCAAGGATTTTTCATTAAGCTGGCTGATTTTGAAGCCAAGGTTAAAGATTTTAACCAGCTCGGATATTTATCTACCAAAGAAGAGTTTAAATTAGCCAAAATGTTTGACCAGATGGTGGCATTAAAAAAAGCGGTTGAAATAAACATGACCAAATTGCTGGCCAAGGTTAATAATAAAGAGCAATTATCTTTAATTGACTTGCAGCAATTTGTCAAAGATTTGCAGACCTTTAACCTGGCCTATAACAAACTGCTCGAGGAGTTTTTAAGGAAAAGTTTGTAGGGTGATTTATCGGTTAACAATTACGGTAGCCTGTTCTGCAACAAAATTATTTATCCTTTGATTAAATATTTCCACAGCTTGCGATAAATACGGCCTGAGATGCGCAATGGATGAATGAAACCATAGCGAATTAGGCATAAGTCTTCCACTATCAACATCCAAAGTAACTTGCACATTATATCGACTAGGCTCATTCAAATATAATAAATCCAAACTCTCAACATCAATTTCTAATAATAATTCAGGAATTGCCCCGCTTTGCATTTGGCTCCTTATATCATTGCGAATGTCCGTCCAAGCATCTACAACTCGGAAGATCAAGGCCTTTCCCTTGATCTCATCAATCGCAGCCGGGGCTAGAACAAGAGGTATTTCTGGCCTATATTCGGTTGGCGCATCAAGAACAGAAGCTAAAGCTTCTTCAATACTCACCCCAACTCCACGGGTCGTATCCACAGCCTTAATTTGTATTATCGCTTCTATCCCCACTGTTTCGCCATACCTGGCAGCAAGATAGACGCTTTGATGACGGTCAAGGAATGTTATTTTATAATAATCATCTCCCGCGCTCCTAGACCTAGCAATAACATATTTCCCAAACCCAATCTTTGTTTGCACAGCATCACCGCGCCGCTCAACAACTAAAGGAACATTGGGTCGCCAACTAACTTCTAGCAAATTGCGCACTTCGAAAGTCGCTACTCCATTAAATATGTTTTTTTGCTCAACCCTAATTGCCAAATCCGTAAAAACAGAATCGTTAACATCAAAAATAAAAGGCATTTTTCTAGTCAGAGTATCTGTATTAACAATATAAGCAGTCCCATTTTTTTGCAGACCTAACATATATGATGCTCCTTGGACACTAAGCAACCTCTCCTCACCAGAATTAAGCTCAATAGTCTGGGGAGTATCAGTTATTTTGACTGGCGGCGTTAAGTCTGTAGCGCGCAACGGTGAAAAGCTAGGCGGCGGCGTGGTTGGTCGAGATGCGCTGGGCTGAGGCGATTTTGGCAGTACAGTAACCGGATCAGGTTGTTTCCTCAATAATTTTCTTATTCCTCCAACTATACCCATTGTTTTGTTCCTCCTATACGGGAATCATTCATTGCTATAACGCAATACAGAAGTATTATCGGAAGAAGAAGGGGGAAACTTGCGTGAGGCTAAGCAACTATCCGAATAACGCTACTAACTTTTTGGACAATGGGGAGCCGCTTCATGACAGAGAGCGCGGCACGCAGGTTCTTCTCTAAGACCTGGTCAGTTAAAATGACCAAGGTAACAACTTTGCCATTGCTCTCTTTTTGCAAAACCGCGGCAATAGAAACTTTCTTTTGGGCAAAAATCTTTGATATCCCAGCCAAAACCCCAACCTTATCCGGCACCTGCAGACGAATGTAAAACTTGCCAACAACCTCATCGATCTTCTTTAAAATAACCTTCCTTAATTTGTCATTTGTCATTTGACATTTGTCATTTGCGGCGGCAACAATGTCAGAAATAATAGCCGAAGCTGTGGGACCACCGCCAGCCCCTTGCCCGTAAAACATCAGCGGCCCCATCGGGGTCCCCTTTACATATATAGCGTTATAGTTATCAGCTACTGCGGCTAAAGCATGGTCTGCCGGCAAAAGAGCCGGATGGACCCTGATATCAATTTTCCCGTCAACTTTTTGGGCAATGGCCAAGAGCTTGATAACATACCCAATATCTTTGGCATACTGGATATCTTCTTGTGTAATCTGGGTAATTCCCTCGCGATAAATCTTTTGCCAGTCAACCTCGGCCTTAAAAGCGACCATGGCTAAAATAGCTGCCTTGTAAGCCGCATCATAGCCTTCGATATCTGCCTTAGGGTTTGGCTCGGCATAGCCTTTATCTTGGGCTTCTTTTAAGGCAGTGGCAAACTCCATCCCGTTAGAGCTCATTTTAGAAAGGATATAGTTGGTTGTCCCATTAACTATCCCGTAAATTTGGGAGATCTTATTGCCAGCTAAACTCTCTTTAATCGGCTGGATAATCGGGATCCCGCCGCCAACCGACGCCTCAAACAAAAGCTGGACCTTGTTTTTGGCTGCCGCAGCCAGGAACACTTTCATATTCTTGGCAATAACCTCTTTGTTAGGGGTGACAACGTGCTTTTTCTTGTTCAAAGCAGCTAAGATTATCTTCTTAGCAGGATTCTCACCACCAATCGCCTCAACCACCACGGAAATATCCGGGTCATTAATTATATCCAGGTAATTATTGATTAAAGGGTAAGCAATCTTAAGAGGGCGGGTATCACAAACTTTTTTGATTTCAAGGTCAAGGCCGGCATTGGCCATAATGACCTGATGGTTCTTCTTAATAAACTCGGCGACAGCAGAACCGATATTACCAAAACCAATTATACCGATATATACTTTTTTCATTTAATCAAATAATGAGCTGATCGACTGGTGTTCAAAATTGCGGCGCACAGCCTCGCCCAAAAGAGCGGCCGCGGAGATAATTTTTAAGCCTGGAAATTGCTTTTCTTTGGCAATAGGGAAGGTATCGGTTACAACCACCTCTTTAAACTTAGCCGCGGTCATCCGTTCAACAGCTGGCCCCGAGAATAAGCCATGAGTAGCAATAATATAAATATCCTGGTTGCAGCCGGCTTTTTTAAGGGCCTCAACCCCAGAAGTAATTGTTCCGGCCGTATCGATCATGTCATCGGTAATAATCACGGTTTTTCCCTCAACATCACCAACCACGTGAGTGACTGCTGATTTATGGTGCTCGGCGCGGACCTTATGGAGGATTGCCAGCTCGGCCCCTAGCCTATCAGCTAATTTCTTAGCCACCTTGGCCCGGCCAGTATCAGGGGCAACAACAACCACATCTTTGAGCTTTTTTTCATTAAGATAATCAGCAAACAAGGGGAGCGAGGTTAAGGTATCAACCGGAATATTAAAAAATCCTTGGATTTGGTCAGAGTGAAGGTCTACTGTCACAACCCTATCAGCTCCAGCTGTTTCTAAGAGATTCGCAACCAGCCTGGCGGAAATTGGCTCTCTTGAGGCAGCTTTCCTATCTTGCCGGGCATAGCCAAAATGCGGGATCACCGCGGTGATTGACTGCGCCGAAGCCCGTTTCATCGCGTCAATTACGATAAAGAGCTCCATAAGGTCGTCATTAACATTGGCCGAGCAGGTTTGGATGATAACGCAATCGTCTCCGCGAATATTTTCAAGCAGACGGACATAGATTTCACCACCGGCAAAGCGGGAGATCTTGATCTTCCCAGCAGTTACCCCAAGATGCTTAACTATTTTTTCTCCGAGTTCGTTGTGGGCATCGCCGTAAAAAACACGCAACTCTGAATTAGCCATTAATTATTTCCCCCTTAAGGACCCAGCTCTTCGCAGATTTTATTCTAACACTCACTAGTTTGCCCAGCAAGGCTTTATTTGCAAGGAATTTAACGATTTTGTTAGTGCGGGTGCGGCCGGCATCTTCCTTATCAGCCAATATTTCTTGCACCGTCCCAACTAATTTATCGTTATTAGCCTTGGTTACCTCGTCCACTACTCTCATAATTTCCTGCAGGCGTTCCTGTTTAACCTGGTCCGGCACATCGTCCTTTAATTTAGAAGCAGCTGTTCCAGGGCGGACCGAATACGCCGCGGTATTACACGCGTCATAGCCAATCTCTCTGATAATTTTAAGAGAATTCTGGAATTGTTTATCAGTTTCACCAGGATAGCCAACAATCATATCTCCCGTAATAGCGGCACCCGGCATTTTAGCCCTGATTTTATCGACTAATTGTTTATATTCAGCTACAGTATAGCCGCGGTTCATGCTTTTAAGGATAGCGTCGTCACCGTGCTGGATTGGGAAGTGAAAGTATTCGCAAACATGGGGCAAATCCGCCACTGCCTGAATTATTTCATCTGACATATCTTTGGGGTGGGAGGTCATGAATCTTAATCGGTAGTTCGGTAGCTTGGTAGCTAGGGGGCTTGATTCGATTTTACGCAATAAATCAGCTAAACCAAATTTGTAGGAATTAACATTTTGCCCTAGGAGAAATATCTCCTTATATTGGTTAATGTCTGCCTGATTGATTTCTTCTAAGATTTCCGCCATCGGCCGGCTAAATTCTCGTCCGCGAACATAAGGGACTACACAATATGAGCAAAAGTTATCGCAACCGTGCATGATGGTAATGTATTTGGTGATCCCGATGCCCTCACCCCAGACTTCCTTTTCTTGACTAGTTTTTCGTTTACGCCCCTCTCCCTGAGGGAGAGGGGTTGGGGGTGAGGGCTGTAAGAGTAAAAACTCAACCAGCCTCTCCGGCTGGTTAGGAGGAACAAAGATATCAACATGAGGAAATTCTGCCTTAAGGTTCCTTCCTGGTTCCGTCACAATACAGCCGCACAGGCCAATAATTAAGTTGGGCTTAGTCTTACGCAGCCCTTTAGCTGAAGTAACGTACCAGGCTGCTTTATCCTCGGCGTTTTGCCGCACTACGCAGGTGTTGACCAGTAAAATGTCGGCTTCTTCAGGGATTTTAGTTGCCTGGTAACCGGCAGACTCAAGAATTTCTGAAAGACGATCTGAATCCGCGATGTTCATCTGACAGCCGTAAGTTTTAATGAAATAGTTCACATATTCATTATAGCAAGTCCAGCAGGCTTATACAGTAGGATGCCAATAATTTGATTTCGAGATTTGGGCGAGGCAGTTCGATAAAAAGACTAGAATGAGAAAGCCCGCCTGAGGAGGGTAATCTGGGAGCAAATTAAATAGAATCGGGAAAAACAAAAATTATAACATTATGCTGAATACAAGCTCGATTAACATGTTTTGCGACATTATTTCCCCAAATCGTTCTTAATATCCGAGCAGCTTTGTCTTTGTCAGCAAATTTAAAATACGTCTTCATTCTCTTATGCACCTTGCAATTCATCTCTTTTAGAAGCCAACTATTATAAGAGGATTCTTTTCCTCTCCCCCTAATCTCCTCAAACTCTCCACCACAATCATTTTCAACCAAATAAATATGTCCTTTCTTCTTCAAAATCCTCTTGGCTTCAATTAAAATCTTTTTCCTGCGCTCTGGATCCACAATTGTCCCCAGAAACCAGCATCCGATTACCATATCAACACTTGCTGCCGGCAAAGGGATATTTTCCGCCGAAACTTTAATTATTTTAATGTTTTTCAGGCTCCGAGTTCTTTTTTTTGCAATCGCTAATTGCGGGGCAGCGCAATCAAGCCCAAAAACAAACTTTGCATGAGGAGAGAGCAATTCCAAATATTTGCCTGTTCCACAACCAAGGTCTAAAACAACCTTATCTTTCACCAGAGGAGCCAAGACCTTCAACACCTTCCTGGGCCAATCCTCAGATCGAGCTAACTCATCATAAACCTCTGGGCTCTTAAGATAACTATCCGAATTTTCACACAAACTCTTTTTTTTAAGACTGGCCAGGGCATCTATCCGTCCCCCTGCCCCCTCAAAAAAGGATTCTTCATAATCTGATCCTATTGAGGAAAACAGCTTTTTCCTTAGCTTATGCTTATCAACGTCACTCCTCTTTCTCTTATTATAATAATCATAAAGATAAGCAAAGCTTAAAATCCCGTTAGGAGCAAGGCTATCAAGCAAAACCTTAATTATCCTATCTCTAAATTGCTGCAAATAATTTCTCTCGCGAAACATCAAGGAGGCATAATCAGCAAGATTAGAAAGCAAAATAATGTCGTATGCTTTTGATTTAAATAAAGCTTGCCTGCAAATATCCTCCACGGAAGAAGCAAACCAAACAAGTTTCTTGTCCCTGATTTGCTGTCTGGCTGCTTGATAATGCTTGGCTGACTGCAAATATAAATTGTTGCTTATTTTCTCCTCATCCCGGTCAAAGGAATTGTTAAACAAGAGCGATTCGCGAAGCACCTGTCCATTATTATTGACTTTTTTGTAAATTGAATCCCAAAAAAACTTAGCGGCCGGCAAAAGCTGGGATCTTAAATTTAAATACACGTTATAAGACAAGGCTTTTGAACTCCTAAGAAAAAAACGCAAAAATTGTCTATAACTTAATTTTTTCAAGCCGGCTATTTTCAAATCAACAAAATACTTGGCAAGAATATTGATATCAAAACAGGTAACATTTTTAGCCCCCAGCAAATAAGCATTTATCATGTGATCCCCACTGGCCCCGACTACTAGAACATCTTTCCCTGAAAACTCAAAATTGGGATAATAAGCAGCCAATCGCTCGGTCGTGAAAGAATAAAGCTGAGAAAACCCAGCAAATTTCTTTGAGCGCCTCAAAACAACCTCAAAATCTTTTACCAGAGCTTTTATTTGAATAATTTCATTTAGTTGATCCAAATTCTGGATTGGGCAGCCGGTCAAGCCGCAAGCTGCCATCTCTTTTACTAATTGGCCAAAGTCCAGGCCTGACAATAAAGCAGGTAAAAAATATTGAGAGACCCAAGGACAAGGGAAAACCAGGCCCTTAGGATCAATATAAGCAAACTTATCTGCTCCCGGACAAAGAGCAAAGCCCTGTCCCTTAACTGAATGACCTTGCGCAAAGCTTGAGCTAACTTTAATTGTTTTTGCGTATTTGTCCTGCAAATCAGCAATACTTTTTTGTAATTCAGCTACAGATCGAGATGTTAACTTTGAGCTGTCCCCTTTCATCCTGCCAACAGGCTCAAGCAAAGAAAAAATAACTTCCTGGACTCCAAGCCTTTGGCAAAGGAGGATTAGCTCCTCAAGATAATCCTGGTTTCCTTTAAATATTACTGTCCCGACTCGAACATAAACTTGCTGCTTCACCAGCTCTTTTATCCCGGCAATAGTAGGAAAAAATGTCTGTTTTCCCCTGATTGATGCATGGGTAGCTTGATTATGCCCATCCAGACCAACATGGACTAATTCAAGTCCAAGCTTGCTGACCAGAACCGCTTTCTTGGCATCAATTAAAGAGGCATTTGTAGAAACATCAACTGCGAAGCCAAGCTTTTTAGCAAAAGTTAATATTTCAAAAATGTCATCACGCATAAACGGCTCACCTCCGGTTATCTTTAAATGGGTAAAGCCTTGATTTTTTAGTCGTTTGACAATTTTTTTTGCTCCAGCAGCACTTAATTCAAATGCCTTTTTTTTCTTGGTCGAAGTAAAAATACAATAAGAACATGAATAGTTACATCGATTGGTTATCTCCCAAATAGCCCGTTTTCCCTGCTGGGGAATACGAAAAAGACAAAATGAATACGGATTTGTTTTCTTGTTCATCATAATTGAATTAAGTAATTAACTGAGCAAAGATACTTTTATACTCAGCTTCGCCAGGATTATGAGAAGTATCAAAAACCAAAACCTCTCCCGCTTGCCCTTTGATCTCATTATTAATTGATTGCCGAACAATGCGTTTTTTTAACTGCTCCATTGATATGTCAGGCATCAACAACCTCGCCCGTTGCGTGCGTTGGTCGCAAGTCAGCAAAAGGATTTTGCTGTTTATCAGTGGCAAAAAACCATCTTCCATAAGCATGGGCCATTCAAGAGCAATGATGCCGTCGCTCTTCCTGACTGCTTGTGCTATCAGATCCTTTAAAACAGGTAGCATAAGATTGTTGTATAACAACATTTTGTGCTCGGCCGAAAAAACAGCCTCTCCCAGAATTTCCCCTTCTATAAAACAATTATCGCTTCTCATAGGCAAGTCTAATTTTTGGGCAATTGATCGCCTAACTGCCAAATGAGCTTTTTCTTTTGACTTGGTCAAAACATACCGCCTAATATGATCAACCTCAAGATGACAAAATTCCAGCCCCCTTCTTTGGGCTATTTTAAGAAACATCCTGCAGGCATAACTTTTGCCGGCCGCAATATTACCAGCTATCCCCAAAATTATTTTTTTCCTCATATTATATTTTCTCTATCAGACCCTGAGAACCGCGCAACTTCATAACGGCTTCCGGTTTATCTACAAAAAAAACATCGACCGCTTTTTTGACGCCTTTGACCCACTGATAGTCATGTAAGATCATTATTCCTTTCTTGTTCATTCTTGGGTAAAAGAATTCTAGACAGTCCAAAGTCCTACTATAAATATCGACATCAATATTAACAAACGAAAAGTTAATGTTTTTTATAGGCTTTGAGGTGGCAGGGAAAACCCCCTTATAAATAAACACCCCGCTATATTCAGCCAAATACTCCTTTAGACGTTGATATGATGCTACCAATCTTCCTTTGAAAAACCTAGGCTTATCAATCTCTTCGACATTTGGCAAACCAGTAAAAGTATCAAACAGATATAGAGGCTTATTCTCCTTTAATTCAGCAATAAACTTAGCCGTCGCCCCCTTATACACACCAACCTCAGCCATTGCGCCCTTAATTGACCTTGTCTTTATTATTGCCTCGTAAATCTGCAAAAGCTCAAAATCGTACGAAAGAAGCTCTGTCTCTTTTTCAATAGACCGAATCAAGGCGATAACTTTTTGCTTGTTCACAGTTTTATCACCAACCAATATCATATTTAAGCGGACAAAAAGAGACCACTCTAGTTTTCCCAGATTCTCTACCAGAAAGTCTTTTAAGATCTTGGGGCTCTTTGATCACAATATAACCAATCCTGGCCAGTTCACTGATTAACCAGGAAACCTTTTCTGCCAATAGCGTTTTGGACACCGCTGTGAAGTTTTGGTTTGGTACACTATTATGAATATACTGCCCTGGGATTTCCCCCTCTATATTAACAGACCCAAAGATAGTGCTTCCCAGACGCAGGGTCAAATAATGCAACCTGATCTCATCTGCCTGGGTATCCAAGATCAGCCCAATTGTTTCAGCTAAGGCCTGCTCTGTAACACCAGGCAAATCAATAATCCAACTAGTCCTAACCCTATACCCTATTTTTCTTGTTTTGCTAATTACTTCTCTTATTAACTCTCTATTAATCATCTTATTTATATTATCCAATGCCTCATTACTGCCTGATTCTGCCCCATAATGAATCCACCTAAAGCCTGCCTGATACATAAGCTTCATGGTTGCTTCATCAAAGCAATTGATCGTCGCCAAACAACCCAAACTAACCTTTATTTGCCGGTCAATTATCAACTGACAAATCATCTCCATCCGGTTTTTATCAAACAGCGCATTGTCATCCAGAAACAAGATTCTTTTGGCATCATAGTCATTAACCAGCAGGACAATTTCTTCCACCACCTGCCGAGGCTTTCTCCCCCGCCAACCGCCCCAAAAGCCCGGCGTTGAACAGAAAGCACACTTCATTGAGCACCCCCGACTTGAAAGCAAAGTGCGCACATCAATATAATCTGCCAGGTCAACCAAACTCCTGTCTGGAATAGGCAGCCTATCAAGGTCAAAATGGCCAAGGCCTTCAGTCTTTTGCAGCCCTTCACCAGCCCAAAAGCTAATCCCAGGGACTTGAGCAAGCTTACTCATCTGCCAATTATCAAGCCCAAGCAGGCCTGCCAAGGAAGCTTCCATCTCCCCTGAAACAGCAACATCAATAGGGGAACCTGCATAAAGAAGTTTTTCTGGAAAATAAGTGGCAAGCTTGCCGCCAACTACAACTTTAGCCCCAATCATTCTGGCTTGCCTTGCTATTTCAAAGACTCCACCCAAGCTTTCGCTGGTATGCAAAGGGATATGATAATCAAAAGGAATTATCAAAACTTCAGGCAAAAACTCCTGCAGGCAAGCCTTGGCCTGCCCAGCCTTAAGCCTTTGGACATCCATATCCAACACTTTGACCTCATGCCCAAGTTTTTGGACATACGAAGCTAAAGACAAAATATCAATCGGTTCAATCAGCAGTTGTTTATCAGTAAAAGGCTGGTTAGGAGGATTGACAAATAAAGCTCTCATTCCCTGGTCAATATTGTCTCCGGAAAAATGAGATCAGCTACCCAGGCTGCTACATTTCTCGGCTGACCGCTGACCGGCAGCATATGCAAGCTAAGGCTGGGATTAGCATTGATTTCTACAATCACATAACTTGAACTTTCCTGGGGCGCGCTAATATCTTTGGTCATCAAATCAAGCCCCAGATACGGCAAGCCAGGAAACAATTTAAGCACTCGTTTAGCAATCTCAATGACCGAAGGATGAGCTTTATCCGTTACATCAGCGCAAGAAGCCCCCTTGGCTATATTGGACGAATATCTTAGGTAAACCTTTTCACCAACAGCCGGCACGCAATCCAAATTCAGGCCTGCTTGCTGCAGGAATTTTGTGGCAATCTCATCAATGACTATCGGATATAAACAATAGCGACTGCGGTCTTGACGCTTAGCTGATTCAATCTCTGCCAGCCGGGCAATACTCTGCTTACCATCACCAATCACATGGGCAGGGTCGCGGTGAGCCACGGCAAATCTGCCATCCTTTGTAATAAAAACTCGATATTCTTGGCCAACAAACTGCCTTTCAATTAAAAAAGGGATCTTTTTACTCAAACTTGAAATCAAATCTTTTAAACAAGCCTTTAATTCATTCAAAGATTTGATCCCAATATAAACATTATTACCATAAGAACCCCAGTTTGGTTTTAGCACCAGCGGAAAGCCAAGATATTCTGCATACTCAAAAAAATATTTAACACTTTCGATATCAAAGTGTCGGCCTTGAGGGACAGCCAGATTACCCCGCTCAAGCATATTTTTGACAAAAATCTTATCAGAAGCTAATTTAGTAACAGGAAACGGTAAGATAGAAGAATACCGATCAAGCAAGAATTCCTGATGTCCCTGGTATTTTGCCAACAAGAGCTCGATCTCTGCGTCTAAAATCTCAACACTAACTCCCCGCTTAACCAGCTCTTCAACTAATAATCTTTGATTGGTATGCATTTTCAAAATTATAACGTAAACTACTCACCGGAGCTAGAGCTTCTTCGGCTGGTTGGTGGTGATTGGTAAACATACTGCGTCCTGACAGTTTCCCGCACCTCAACCTTAACAACCTCAATCCTTTCCGTAAAATAGGTGGCTGCGTCCCAACTCCGCTCATCCATCCCGTTTAATATTGGTCGCACAGTTCCTTGCAAAAAGTCGACAGCCGCATTGGCCCGGTCATAATCACGCGACGAAATACCGCGTAGAGCCTTATTGCGCTGTGGCGAGAGCTGATCAATCAATTTGTTATAATCATTCTTGGCTGTTTGAAAATACAGGTCAATATCACCTTCTAAAATCTTACAAGCCATGGCTTTCATCAAGAAAACATAAAGCTCCTCAATATTAGAGATACCATTTAAATAGGTATTCATTCGCCGAATAAACTCATTTTTACCTTCAATAATTTTGGGTGAGAGGTTCCCCTTTATAACCTGGGTCCTTGATCTAGGCTGACCATTCATCGGCTCTGCTGTAACAATATAGCCGGCTTCAACCAAAGCTCTAAAAACGGTCGGGCTAAACATAAAAGAATCAACACAACCGTCCAACAATTCACTTGATTGCCGGCGCGAGAGGGAAGCGTAAATATCCATCAGACGATTAACCTGATCAAGGCTTCTGCTTTGAGGTGTTGACATATCGATCGGCGGCAGAGGGGCTGGGACTAATTCTTCTTCAACAATAATTGGGATATCATCTTCTGGCCCTGCTACTTCACTTGGTGTTGGCGCCTCCGCACCTTGCAACTCAAACCCTGATAGCTCATAAGTATAATCTTCAAGATTAATTTCTGGGGCAGGAACTGCATGAATTTCTGAAAGGTCAGAAGTTCTCCAAACCCCTGCCATCGGGTCTTCAAATTCTTCTTCTTTTGTCACAGCACCTTTTTCTAATAAGGCGCTAAATTGTGCGCGCAGTGCTTCTTTATCAATGCCAGCAGCAGTAAAATCCCTTGACTGCCACAGCTGTTCAAACAACCTATCTTCTTCTACCTTACTTCGCTCCTTGATCACTTCATCTAAGGCTCCCGTGGCCATTGGCTTGGTCAAATCAGGCAAGAGCTCATACAATTTTTTTCTGTTGATTGGCAGGCCTTGTTCTATCGCAGCCTTGAATTCTCCAAAAACCGCTTCCATCTCAGCCGAAAGCAACACTTGTGCCGGAGCAGCCTTGGCTTCACCTTTGACCAAAACCAGGTCTTCAACAACTTCTCCATTGATTGTTTTTTCCCTAACTTCTAAACGGATCGTATCACCAATGACCAGCTCTTGCGCCCCATCATCACGATAGGCTCCAGAAATGAACAAATTAGCCAATTGGTCCTCAAGCAAGCGGGCAATCGCCCTCTTGAGCGGTCTGGCCCCATATTTGGGGTCAAAGCCGGCTCGGGCAATAATCCCCTTTGCCCCTTCACTTATTTCCAACCCATAGCCCTTAGTGCGCAATTGGCTCTCAATACCACGGGTATGGATATCAACCATGGCCCGCATATCCTCCTGGGTTAAGCTGTTAAACATTATTTGGTTTTCTTCGCCAATCCGGCCGATTATTTCAGGCCGCATGGCTTTGGCAACAATCTCTCTAACTTTTTCCGGCGCCTCTCCTGCCCCCAGGTTTGAAGTTAAAACAATATAAGTGTCCTTAAAACTAATTTTTCTCCCCTGGCCATCAGTACACTCACCCTCTTCTAATATCTGCAACAGGATATCAAGGACCTCTGGATGGGCTTTTTCTATTTCGTCAAAAAGCACAACCCTGTATGGTTTTTGGCGCACCGGCTCAAAAGCACTGTCTTTATCATGCCCGATATAGCCAGGGGGCGAACCAATCAGTTTGGAAATCTCATGTTTTTCTTTGTACTCGGACATATCAAGACGGATAAGATCATTGCTTGAACCAAAAAGAAACCTAGACATCTCCTTAGCCATCTCGCTCTTACCAACCCCGGTCGGCCCCATAAACATAAAAGCGCCGGCTGGTTTTTTCTCGTCACGAAAGCCGGTCCGGCTGCGTCTGATCGCTTTAGCCACAGTAGCTTTTGCCAGGGACTGGCCGATAATTCTCTCATTAAATATCTCTTCAACCCGCGCAAGCCTATCTTTGTCAACCCCATCCAACTCTGTCACCGGCTGGCCGGTTTTGCGGGCAATAGTCTCCGCAATAACATCTGGTGTTATTTTGTTAGGGTCAACACCCTCCCAGTGGCTGGAAACCTGTTCGTACTCGGCCAGCGCTGACCTGATATTATCTAAAGCCATTTCCTGGTCGCGCTCTTCAGCACCCAAAACGCTTTGCATCAATACCTCAAGGCGCACTGTCAAATCTTTCATTTTTCTGGCCCGGCGGCTAGCAGCGCCGCGCAAACGAGCAGCGGTTGAATCCAAAAGAGTTATCGCCTTATCAGGAAAAGCGCCAACAATATGCCGCTTAGCCAATTTAACTAATTTGGCTAGAGCAGCTTGGGTCACTTCCACCCCTGCTTTGGCTTGCCATTTTTCCTTAAACAGCGTCAAAAATAAAAGAGTATCATTAGCCGAAAGTTCTTCCAAATCAATTTTAGGCAAGCGGCGCAACATACCAGACTTGTCCTCACCAAAATACTCTTTATACTGCTCCGGGGTAGTGGTTCCAACAATAGTAACTTTTTTTGCTGAATCGGTTTGAGCCAAAGCATCTTTAAGCGCGTTCCAAAAAAAAGTCCCAACGTTGGGAAGCTGATTAACAGAACAAATCTCATCAATCACCAGAATGGCCTGCCTTTCTTGCACCCACTCAATTAATTCAGTTAAAGCGGTCCCCAGTGATGAAATATCTGCCGCTGATTCACCAATAAAACTGGGCAAATTCAATTCTACAATCCGCCTATTTTGTAAGGCTTCTGGCGCCATCCCTTCTTCAACAATCGCCCTGGCTAAACCACGGGCAATGGTTGTTTTACCAGCACCAGCAGGGCCAACCACCACACAACTATTTTTTCCAGGAGCTGATAATTTCTCTATTAATTCAGTAGTTTCATCATAGCGACCAATAATTTCAATCCCGTTACCCTCCCTAGCTTCAGCAGTTAAATCCTTTAAATAAGGCAAAAGGTCAGATTCCTCCCCAGTCGTTTCAGGGTCCATCATGAACCAATTAACATATTGCGGCTCGGCAGGGCCAAACAACTGTTCTGCAGTAAGCGGGCTTACAGCCTTTTCCCTTAATAATTTTCTTCCTTGCTCAATAATGAAGAGAGAAGACCCTACTTGGCGCAGTTCTAATTTTAAATTATTAAGCCAAAGCAAAGCCTTGGGGTCTGTTTTGGGGATTCCACTACCTTGTGGCTTGATCCCATCTAAACAAGCAAGGATATCTGCTCGTCTTTCGTGCCTAGCAATCCTACGCGCAGCAGCCAAAGTGATCTTAAGGCCGCTTTGGCTACGAACCCCTTGCCAAACTTTATATGTAGAAACCAACTGATTAATCATTGCGCTTAGCCTCTCCTTTTGGCAGCTTGGGAGTCGGCAACACCGCCAAAGTCAAGCTTTTTAGCTGGGACAGCAAGCTTATGTTTTTGAATCCAAACAGCAACATTGCGGCCTAAGGTCCGGCCCTGAATTTTAATTTTATTAATATTAGTCTTAATCTCCTCAACAGTAATTGGCTGCTTGGCGAAATAGGTTTCTTTCATTTTCTCGGCCACTCTTTGAGTAAATTGCTCAGGAAATTGATTAATATCAAATTCTAGCTCGCCCTTTTTAATCTCCCCAAGCATAGGCAGCAGGGTCTCTTCCATTGTCAGATCATTGACCCTAAGTGAGCTCTCCTCTGAAGTATCTACCGGAGCAGTAATTGTCTGTTCTTGTGGATCAGCTAACAACCCTTCAATCTGTTTATTAAATAAGTTTTCAAAAGGGAGAGCAATCTTATCTGCCAATTCCCGGGTCATGGTTACATTAATATTTTCTGGTAAGTCATAAATCCTGACAAACTCCTCTAACCTTTCTTTTCTGGTATAACAAATCCCCAACAAAGAGATTGCCGCCAGCAATATTGAGGCGGCTACTGGCATAAGAACGGACGAGTTGCTGGCACCAGCCATCAAAAGCAAGCTAGCCTGAACTAAAATTGCAGATAATATTTTGTTTCTGATGCCGGGATTAAGCTGAAGCTGCTTAGCTTGAACGTCTAACCCTTTGCTAAAATTTTGTCCTCTATGAATTCCGTTTATCATTGTAAATCTCCTTTAGTTTGGGCCCAATTAACTTTCAAGCCTTACGTCAAGATCAATCATTTCATGCGCGCCAAGCCTTGAAATCTCAACATTGGGCAAGATATATTCCCTGACCCCTAATCTACGATGAAACATATGCAGCAGGCTCCCTTTCACTCTTGGTGAAAGAGTTGAAGAAACAATTTGGTGTCTCATGTTAGTCATAAACCGAACATTCTCTCCATCTTCAGTCGGATCAAAAAGATTATTTGCTTGCAGTGGAAGAGAAGAGACTTGAGACGGCTCAACAATTCCTTCATTTGAAATTGTCCAGCCATTGCCAGTATATAACGCCCTAAACCCTTGAAGATGCAAAAACGTCCTAACTTCAGGCAAGCTAAGTCTTACTGAAGACGATCTTGTTTGGCATAAATCAGCAGGGTTAAACCCAGCAGTTTCTACCCCAGCCTGCATAATTTGCCCATAAGAAAGCGTTTTTAAGGAGGGCGCATGCTGACCAATGGTTTGGGCCAAGTGAGGAAACATGGTTGTTACAATATCAAGGACATTTTTCCAATTAGCAAGCTTAATCTCTGGGCTGGGACTAAACAGTAATAATTTAAAGCTTTCCCCCTCAGCCAACAAATCACTTATTTCAGACCGTTGGTAACCTATTGCTAACAGCATTTGTGCGCCATCTTTTACGTTTAGCATCTTCCTTGTTTCCGTCGGACCAACCAGCATAGCAATTTTGCGCTTTTTGCTTGCCGCCTCTGTTGTCAGCAAGCGAAAATCACGCTCTCCTCTGCCATGAAGGATCCTAGAATATGTTGGGCTACTACCCATTGCTAACAAACTAGTTTGTAACATTATTATATATACTCCTTTTGCTGCTGTACTTAAGCAACCAATTGAACCCCTGCACCAGTACGCTGAGCTAAAAAGCTCTGTAGGTGAGCAGGACTCATTTCTCTGGTGACAACTATTGGCCTACTACTATCCATAATTTTTTCAGCAAGAGCAACTTTTGTCGCCCTACCATTAAGGGTCAACCATTGCACTTGCAAGGTTTCACCCTCTTCGCCAGCCTGCTCTCTCTGGCTGTCAGCCACTATTAATTGCTTCATTTGGGGAGCGAGCTGCGGCAAGCTGCTGATCTCTCCTCTTGGAGCAAAAACAACTACATCAGCAAAACCATGCAATAACAACTCGAGATTCTTCGCAACATTGTCAACCCGGCTTTCATTAGGCAAAATCACCTGATCAATAACAACTAAATCAGCTACAGCTTTAAAAGCCGGCGCCAAAGCTGATAAATCAAGAGCCCGACCAGTTAAATATTGATGGACAACACCAAACATAAACTCCAGCGGAGCAAGCTGCTGAACAACCCTATTAAAATGTAAATAGGTGCCATGAAACATCACAGGCGCTCTACCGGCAACTATCAAAGCCAGGTTAAAATGGCCGGCCCATTGACGTTCTTCCAGAGTGGTAGTTGCAGCTGTAACACCAATTCCAAAAGCCTTCTCAACGCCTCCCGTTTCTGCTTCATTTTTGCCAGCGGTTGCTAAATCAAGCGCAATCTGGGCAGAAACAGACGGACCTTCTGGGGTTTTTCCTAAAAACGCATCGCGAGCCTCTCTAGCATAAGGGGTCTTAGTTGCAAAAATCCATCGTGAAGCACCACCATAATTATAAATCAAGGCAGCTAACGGCACCCCAGCTCCAATTTCAACAGCAACCCCTTTTACTCCTGCCGCAATAATTTCCTTAACCATTGACGCATGCCGCAAATTTGGTCTACCGGCAAGCGAAGCGATGTCAGCAATACCCCTTTGAGCTAACAAACGGGCTGCCTTTACATCTGTCCCTAATCTTTTCACCTTTTTACTAACATTAGCCGTCAATCCCGCAACCTCTACTCCTAACATGTTCATATATTTCCCCCTTTTCTATTTTCTCTCAACAATAATCCGAATATTTATCGTCCCTTTTTGGAAAAAATTTCACTTTTTTAAAAAATATTTTTCTATTAACTTAAACCATGATATAATTATAGGTTTGCAATTTTTAGCTTATTGGCGTCAAACTAGTATTTTTAGGCTGGCGGATCAAGCAAACAAAGACACTGCCTACAATTGAGTCATAAACCCAGCAGTGTGTGAATTACTTGAGCCATAGCGACCCCGGCAATACAAGAGTGAGCAAGCTTGCCATCAAGCTCACAT
>Ga0210019_1002230_pt1 | contig 19111 bp, 27 predicted proteins | sample CryGeyCG2114_020_2_FD_183969 | JGI IMG/M metagenome (GOLD analysis project Ga0210019, IMG submission 183969) | Groundwater microbial communities from aquifer - Crystal Geyser CG11_big_fil_rev_8/21/14_0.20 (SPAdes) (version 2) | ecosystem: Environmental > Aquatic > Deep subsurface > Groundwater ...
CGACAAATAGTCTCTGGTTTTGCAGTTATTGAAACTCTTGTTGTACTCGTCATTGTAACTATTATTGCCAGTGGTATTTACCTTACTACACGCACAACCACCAACCTTAATCAGACAAACAATCCTTCTACACAAGAACTTACACCTTCTCCAATGCATATGGGTGAAATTATTATTTTTTCGACTCCAACTCCCCTACCAAATCCAAATAGAAAACCCAAACCTAATCCAGATGAAATTTCGCCATTGCCAAGTAATACACCAATCACAGTTTTGGGACTTGATAACACGTTTCCAGCCATTACCAATAGTGAATTTATTTTGGGTCTTGACTAGATAACGACGAGAGAAATGTCGTAAAATCAAGTCATGACCCTATTTAAATACTGATGGAGATTTAAATATCAATGACTACGTGCCATCAACTGTGTATCAAGGAAACGCCTATATAAACGTTCCTGTTCCTCCAGAAAACTGGGTTTCGGGACCATATTTTGACATTACTGGCTCCATTGATAACAATCTCTTTGTTTTTATCCATGAGTATGGACACTTGCTGGGGGCGAATGATAAATACAGATTTGTCGATAATGTGAGGAGTGTGGCATCATATTGTAATGAGGACGGACTCGGTGACCTCGATAAAAACCCTCTTTTCCCTCAAAGAGCAAGTGACCTATATTGCGGTAACATGTACAGTACCAAAGAAGACTTTGAAAATCGCCGCTCGGTAAGTGCGCAATTCAGTCATATTCGTGAAAATAATCAATTCGTTATTAATCGATACACAGCTAAAGAACTCGGATGGCAACATTAGTTTAAACATATATCTGCAAGCGATTCATCAGTGGCCCTATCAACACGGTCTTTTTAGTTCGATCCGTCATATTCATAAAAGTGAAATCTACCGACCATGTATTTTGCCTGCCAACCCTCAATTTTTTCGACACTCACTAAATAATAATCTTCAGTTGGATCCTTGGGATTGTAAATATCATCACTGTTGATAATTACCCACTCTTTCCAGTCTCCGCTTTGTAATTTTATATTATCTGTATAGTATTTTGCATTAATGTATGCTGTTGCGTCTGCCATTACGACCGCTTTGTCGGCATTATGTTCTGCAAGTTCTCGGTAGCCAAAATTAGATGGTACAAAAGTGATTACTAAATAAATGCTTAAAAATACATAAGGCAATAATATGATTACTTTCTTTTGAATAATCACAAAATAGATAAGTAATAGCGTTGCATAACCAATTAGGTATCGTTCCAAATAAGCATGTTTTCCAAGAATAATGTCCATTAATATAATGAGTATTATGGGGATAAGACCGCACAGAAAAAGTAATGTTTCTTTGCGAGAAAAGTTTTTTGCCAAAAAAATTGAAACAATTATGAAAATAAAAATAATGTTGGAAACGAAACCTGTTCGTAGCGGAAACGGGTTAATCGGGGATGTTATTCCAGTACTACTACTCGTTACGCCTAAAACAAACGAATGAACGCTTTCTGGAATCCTACTCCATTGTAACTCTGGGATCCATTGCAACCCTTGGGTGTTGGCATTATCTCGGATAATCGGAATCCATATCATAATAATGACAAGGAGTGGAACAAGATATGGGGCAAACTTTTTATCGCGAAATAGTGTCCAAATCGAAAAAAATACAATCCCAAATATAGTCATGTAGTGTGTTAAAAATAAAAGGGGCAATAATAGTGATAAATGGAAATACTTTTTGTCTTCTACCGCTTTTAAAAACACAAGCGTCGTCAAAACTATTAACAATGCCATCAACGAATACGACCGCGCTTCCTTTGAATAAATAATAAGAAATGGGTTAATTGCAATAATTAGTGAAGCCCACAGTGCCTTTTTTGTATTTGATGTTACATATTTTGCTAGAAAATAGGTTGCCACTATTGTTAATACACCAAAAATGACAGAAGGAAATCGTAATGATAACTCAGAATCACCAAAAATGGTCACCCATGATTTTAATACTACATAATATAAAGGAGGGTGAAAGTCAGCTTTAGACAAGGTAAAAATTTCGTTATATTGATAACTAACAATTTTTGAAGTAACCGCTTCGTCATACCACAGCTCTTTTGAGTCTATGTTGTAAACCCTAAGAAACGTACCCAGGAATACAATGAACACTAATATTGCAACAATGTTGGCGCTTTTTATGTTTTTATGTATAACTACCGAAAATATATGTGGGAGGATAATACTTCAATTATATCAGCCACCAAGGGCCAAATCTAATAAAACACTACCTTAAACCAAAACCTAACGACTCCTACTATACTACTATTTTGTATCCAACAATCGTGATACTCTTTATGAAGATGCTACATGACAAGAAGAATACGCTAGCACAAAACGATGGTTTCACTCTCATTGAGCTTTTAGTTGTCATAGTCATTATTGGTCTTTTGGCAGGAATTGGTATTTCATCATTTGGCGGCTCACTGGCACGCGCACGTGATGCAAAACGCATTGCTGATCTTGATGAAATGCTCACCGCAGTAAAGAGAATTCGCCTAGATACAGGTGCATGGGCACCCGAAGTTGGTTGGTGTGAAACAAGCATTGGCACCTGGTCGCCAAATCCACCTTGTGCTGGACCACACACTGCCCCTCCAAGTACATCGTGGGATGCCACAAGTGCACTTCATAGGTATGTATCTGGTGGCTATATTTCAACCTTGCCCATGGACCCTATAAACAACGGTGAATATTTTTACTACTATGAACCCAACAATGCAGATGCCGGTGGTTTTATGAGGGCAAAACTTGAAGCAACAGGAACGTATTACACGGTACACTGGTAATTATGAATACATCTAAACGCACAATAGTCCTTATTCTTACTATGCTTATTCTTGGCGGGATACTTTTGTATCAAACTTTTATTTCTGTAAAGACACCTACCAATGTAAATCAACCGCTCGGCAAGGGATACGAAATTTCGCCGGATCTTTTAGAGCAAACCCTCGAAGAAAAAGGACCATAATCCTTTGCAAATACTGATCAACGCCTCAAGATTTTCTGAGCAAACCTGTTACCAACATGATGTTGACGCTGATTCAAAAGCAAACCAAACACTGGATGTTTGTAGATTAGGTATCGCCCCTCCTTGGCTTCATCTAGAGACAAGAAAAGAGGGTTGAAAAAGTCAACTCTGGATGTTGCCACGTAATTTAACTTTGATAAAACCCTGAAACCCACTAGAACCAAACAGAGAAGTTATAATAATGCTCTCATTTCCTAAAAGCTTTTATTGCAAAAATTCGCCCATCGTCACTCACCGGTTTGCCGTCTTCTCCTTTTGCATCAGGAACATGAAGAAGCGCAAACCCAGACTTTTTTGCAATTTGTATCATCGCTTCGTTCTTCATCTGCGTATGAAACGTAACTAGAGAAACTCGTTTCGACTCATATTCTGTAAGCAACTCATCGATTGCTTTTTGGCCTATGCCCTTTCCCCGCGCATCAGATAGCAATTCAATCGCATTGATGTTTATCCACGTAACTGCGGGATCATCCGTTTCAAAAAGTTCAAGAATCTCTTCAATACTCATGTCGTTATCTCCCGCGTTAATAACCTCTAGCACTTCAAACTCATACGGCAACTCACTTTCTTCTTCTAACACCCATCCCACATCATCACCATTTTCACGAATAATCCGTACATGAAGTTTCTCGTTGGATAGAATTTTTAAAAAATCGACCCTATATTCTTCCAAATCTGCTGCACTATGCTCAACTCCCATTTCACTCTCAAACCATGAAATTAGTTGATCTACATCATCGAGCGTAGCAAAACGAAACCCACTTTCTTTATCTAGAGACCCCTCTACTGGTTCTTTATCGACGTTTACTGTCTCAGAGCCCGATTTATTTTCTAACCTAGTTTTAGAAGTAATCCTAGACTTCATATTGGGCAATGATATCGCAAACTGAATACGATGCAAAACGTGCGTAAAAGTGTTACTTTTATCCATGCTACAATGCTTTTGTCATGGTTGAAAATCCGTTACGCGATCAAACTCAGATCACGCCATATATTCAACAGATTACCGATACGTTTACATCAAAAAACCCACTCCCGTTGATGTTTGAAATTATTTCGTATCTTGATCGCAATCTTTTATATCAACAAGACAATAAAACTGAAGTGTTTAGAAACCGCACGGCAGAACAAATTCTTAAAGATGGATACGCTACAGGTTGTAGTGATCGTGCTCTCGCATTTCTTGTACTTGTACGAGCGTTAGAGTTTACCGCTGACTATGCAGAATTCCTTGATATGAAATGGCTTAACAGTAACGACGACCAACCTACCGGGCATGTTGTGGCCAACGTTACAATCCAAGGCGCCACATATTTTGTTGACCCAATACGTGGAACTATCAGTAGAAAAACCCCGTCACGAATGGTTCTATACAACATGGGAAAAGACTCGTGGGATATTGGAATTTCAAAGGAAAACTACAAAGAACAATTTCATACATTTAGAGAAAAATACAAAACAGGTCTATAACTGTATGATTCTCAATCACTTGCACGATCCAAAGTTCAGCACAAGAAATTTGAAAACTTCACAATACTTGATATCATATACTCATGAATAATCGTGGATTCACCGTTGTTGCAGGAATTGTTGCGTTTGCAATCCTTATTATTGTTGGCATAAGTGCCTATGTTTTTTTTGATAGATCAAACCCCAATAGCACTACAAATTCAGGTCCTGACGCAACACTTGCTCCAGCAGTAACACAAACTCCTGATTCCCCGGGCACAATCCGTATAGAAGCCAGAGACGGAATTATTACTAATGTAGACGAGTACGATTCATTCACCTATTTAGCAGAAACATCTCGTGGATTCGAAGCATATCTTGCCAACAAAGACGCACAAGTTTCGATACTATTCACGATTACACGTGAGCAAGTTGGTAGCTATGCTGTCTATGTATACACGAGCGACGATGGATTGTGGGAAAATAACGATAGAAACGCAACGTTCTTTTTTGACAACAGCCAAAAACTCCTTTACAACCACACATCGCGCGATACCAAAGGAATGGTATGGGAAGATATTGGACAAGTTTCATTAACTGAAGGTGACCATTTTGTGATGGTAACTAAACGTGAATCAACTGGTGCCGCTTTTTCATTTACCACCATCAAGCTGGTTCCGGTGATGAATTAACTGGAAAGAACTTTACCGTTCCATTTCTCTCCCCTATAAACCCCATTCAATCAACAAACCATTTGACTATAGGGCGATCCGCAGATATAATTCCTTTGACAGTTTGGAATTGATCGATTCCTATACCTTTACAACACTATTCAACCGGGAGGTAAATATGACCGATGGTATGATAATTATTGTTTTTCCTGATGGACGTAGTAAACACTTCAAGGTCTCATTTTATGGTGGATTTACGGTTCATGAATATATTAAACACATGGCAAAAACTGAAGAGGAACTCGAAAAAATTGCACGATATGATTACACCGTGTGGGTAAACGGAATACCAAGATATGAATTTTTCGTTCTTGAAACCACACTGCTTGAAATTACACTAAAAATCGAGACAAAGATGCCTAATCCGTACCCTGTCGAGAATTGAACATGACGGTGAACTAAATGTACACGCGTGTTTGACTATGGGACTAAAGCAGGTTATAATCGCGGTGTTTCTGATAGTCAATCGTTGTTTTCGTACCTAAAAAATTCATTTCACTGGAGGGATCAAATGACCAATCATCCTGTAAAAGCTCATGTTGTTATATATGCAGAAGCTGAAGATCGAAAAGCAAGCGCAAACCTGAAAAATATGCTCGCTTTAGTAATCGCTGTTGTACTTATCGGAGTAATAGTCAAGTTCGTCCTCCCCTTTCTATGGGTGGCGATAAGTGGCACAACCGTTGTTTTGTTTTCTATTCTTGGAACTCTTATCTTTGGCTCAGCTGCGACCTCAGCATTCAAAATAAGCCCAGAGGAAGGAACTCTAGCAATTGAAAAGTATGCTGAAAAGAAAAAAATCGAGAAAGTCGATGGAGAATATTCGGCTGAAGACATGGAAATCCTTCTTGACGCATGGCTGAAGAACGCGGCAGTGGGGATTTTCAGTCATATTATCCTTATCATGTTCGTTTGCGTAATCGCATTTAGCAAGGGTTACCAAATCTTCCCAGTTAATATTCTTGGATTTTTGGCAATCTTTGCAAGTCTATACGGATTGAAGCGGTTTTTGAAATCCCGAGCAGAGAGTGAAACGGCCGAAAAATTCAAAACATTCCGTTATCGCAGCACAAATACGACTGGGCGCATTCTGCGTCTCTTTACCTCCAGTACGTTAGCTCTGTACTTTGTCTCAATCCTCCTGATCAAGACAGGAGTGCTTCAACAGCTAATGGGCTTGATACATTAATTCCAGTACAAATACATAAAAATTGTTCACAAAAAAGCCAGGCAGCGATGCCTGGCTTTTTCTTTGGTAACACTGAATGCTTAGGGCTTTTGCGGACCGTTCCAAAACGTTTGCCAATCCCCTTTTGCACTAATCGATTTCACAAACACATAAACGGCTGCGGCAAAAAACCAAGAAGCATGATCGAAATTATCCATAAAATCGCCTCAACAAACGATTGTCGGCGATACCATATCCACAGTGAAAAAAGTGTAAATCCACTGTAAAGATCAATGAGAGAAACAATTCTCCACCCTATAACGAGCACAATAACAAACGAAATATACGACACGATCTTTATACTCATGATTATTTAGGGAGTGGAATGAGTAACCTGGTTCTTAAAAGATACTCCTTATATCGTGGGTCATCACCGAATTTCTTGTCCATACTTTTTCTCACGGTTGGGATTCCGGTTACAAATAGCAAAAGCCCCGTAATTGAGAGTGGCCCCACAATAGATAACCATGTCCATCCCAAAAGGGCTGGCGTAACTGCAATGAAAATTCCCCACCACACAAGAAGTTCACCAAAATAATTAGGGTGACGTGAATATTTCCATAAGCCTTTCTCAATCCATGGCGTTGGTGAAATCTCTTTATGTTGGTAAAACATAAACTTCTGAGCGTCAGCGAATGACTCCACGGTCAAACCAATAACCCACATAACAACTCCTACTATCGAAATAAAACCAAGCTCCACTGTGTTTGTACGTGATAGAGCAACTGTTGTTGGAATTAAAATGAGCCATACACCAATACCTTGGAGTGTCCAGAATTTTGCAAAAGCCCAAAAGTTTTCTCGAATACCATCAAACCGAGCGTCTTTTTTAATTGCTAAAATTCTCATAAATAAATACGCCCCTAACCGTATTCCCCAAAATACAACCATCGAGGTTATGGCAAAACGAAACAAAGAATTTTCACCTGCTGTAAAAAGCCATATTGCTAAAATTACGAAACTTAGTGAATACGATAAGTCAGTAACTTTGTCTGATTTTTTATACGCTGCAAAAGCAAAAAATATCGTTTGAATAATTGCCGACCATATAAAAGTTGTAATTAATGCTGCACCAACAGTCATCAAGCTTATTTTACCACTCACTTCTCTTCCGTGCGGAGCGGTTAGAATTCTAAATTTTGAAGCAGCAACTCTATTGGTGATATAATTTTTAGCATGGAAAACCAAAATTACCTTACGGGGAAAATAGTGGTAATTACTGGTGCAAGCCAAGGATTAGGTAAGCAGCTTGCATTGCAATTGTCTGCGTTGGATACAAAACTCGCTCTTATCGCACGAACAAAAACAGACCTCACAAAAGTAGCCACTGAAATTTCTAAAAATGGCGGCTCTGCAGAATATTTTGTATGCGATATTACCAACCTCAGTCAGGTTCAAACAACGTTTGAGAATATCGTTAAAAAGTTTGGCACAATCGACATCCTCGTGAATGGTGCCGGAATCTGGACCACAGATGAATTAGAGCAACGCAATCCTGAGCTAATCGAAAAAGCATTTCTGGTAAACTCCGTTGGCCCCATTTACTGTACGAAGCAAGTGTTACCAATTATGCAAAATAAAAACTCCGGGCATATTCTCAATGTCATCTCAAAAGCAGGGCTTGATATTACTGATAATAAAGACTGGCCCACCTACACAGCTACAAAATGGGCTGTAACTGGCTATACAAAGGCAATCGAGCACGCACTCGTCGATACAAAAATTAAAGTATCAGCATTTTATCCTGCGGGGTTTGAAAGCAATATCTTTGAAACGGCTGGCGAAATTGACGCCCATAACCAACCTTGGATGATGCGAACTGCCGATGTTGCAAACGCAATCGTTACCATGCTTAACACACCCGATGACCTTGTCATAAAAAGTATTGAGCTGAGCAACGTTGGATAACCTTATGCATATTGCAAAGTCGCAAGCAGTTTCGGACAATTGGGACGGCGTTAAAAGTTACAACTACAAACTCAAACACCTCTCTCCCTATCAATCAGTTGTACATGCTGCAATCAAAGGTGAGCACGGGGAAGAAACAACAGAAGACGTCGAAGTTATTTACTACATAATTAGCGGGCAGGGAAGATTTATTTTTAACAACCAAAAGGTTGAGGTTGAACCAGGAGATGTTCTTACAATTCCTCCACACACAACTTATAACTACTTCTCAAATGCAGACACAACTTTAGAGATTGTTCTTTTTTGCGAGCTTTGGGATAACTAAACCTTCTACTTAGGCCCAAACAGCTGAACAAGATTTCCGTCTAAGTCTTTAAATGTTGCAAAATACTTTTCAGAAACAGGTGCTTTAAACGGCTCTGCTATAAACAAAACGTCCTTGCCAACAAGTTCATGATAGGCAGATTCTACCGAATCAACCGAGAGATTAAACATTATTCTATACGGATCCTTGCTTTGACCATGGACCTTGGAATGTTTACCAATCCACAAATACGACTCACCAACCATAAATCCATACCCGGTATCATCGGGATGTGTTAGCTCTTCAATCTCGGTAACATCAAGCTTTTGTCTATACCAATCCGCTAACGCTTTGTAGTTTTCAGACCAAATAAGAAGCGCCGACATTTTATTAATTTTCATAACGTTGAGGCCCTTGTACTAAGTCCCTTGTATAAATTATCTTCGATTTCAATAGAGTTTTTTTGCAGACACTTTTGCATTATTTGATCGCCTCTTTCACCAGGCACATAAATCTGATCAATTCCTGGTGATTTTTTGGAACTTTTTACTTGTGCTATAAGTTCACTAACCTGCTTTGTGAATATAGATTTATCGACCAACAGTTCAGGATCGATCGCATAGACAAGATTTCCCCAATCACCATTTCCGATTCCAGCAAACGTCGATCCAACAAGCGGACCAGTAAAAACCTCAACCATCATGGATAAGCTTGCTCCTTTGTATCCACGGTCAAACGGTAAAATAGCTCCGTCCATTGCTTTTGACGGATCTGTAGTTTGGTTTCCTTCGCTATCCATTGCCACATCTGCTGGAATTTTTTGCCCTGCTGTTTTGGCCTGAATTAAACCAAAATACGCCATTGCTGATGTTGCCATATCAAAAACAATCGGTTTGTCGTTTGACGGAATGCCAATCGCGAGTGGATTTGTGCCAAACATAGGCTCATATGAACCATGCATGGGGACTGTTTCTGGTGAACCAGAAAAGGCAAACCCCATAAACCCAGCCTCTGCGATTTTTCGAACATAGTATCCTATTGCACCTGTTGATGATGCGGTGTTTTGAGTACCAACAATCCCAAAACCATGTTCTGCGGCCTTTGTGATTGCACGTTTGGTAGCCTCATTCATTACCACCATACCAATATTTTTATTACCGTTAAGAAGTGCAGAGAGTTTTGTTTCGCGAACTATTGTAATGTCGGATGCCTCCGAATCCTTTTTCAAACTATCCCCCAATAACTTAACAACTCCTTGATTGTTCCCCCGTAACTGTGCGTACAAAATAACATCCGAAACAATTTCAACCTCAGAGCTGGAATAACCATATCCACTAAGAATTTTTTTCGTAAGATTTTTTAGTTCTTCAACTGTAATGTTCATATCATTCAATTATACGCGATTTGTTATCCAATATCTTTTGTTTCGAATTCTCACGTACATTTGATTCAGATGACGTCTGATAATTTTTCCCTCCAAGAATCATACCCCAAAACACAAAACCCCAACCCACGACATAAAACACAATGGGTAGAATTTCGCCAAGAAAAATATTTATTACTTTTGTAGCACGAACGTGTGCATCGGGATTTATTACAACCGCCTCCAAAGTTTGCCTTGTTAGTGGACCAATAATGTGCTTATCGTATTCAAAACCAAACCCAAGGAGCAAAAAACCTACAAGCATTAGAATACTAAACCGATTGGGCCTTTTAATAGCCAAAACTGCGGAAACAAAAATTGCTGCAACGTACGCAATGACCGTTTGATTATGGTTGAATGTCGTGTAAAGGGCGTGGGTTAGGCTTTCAATTAAATCCGGGGTCATGATAGTAATTATAGCAAGACTTTTATAAATTTATCAGAACTATCTTTCTCCGTCGGCATGTTCTGCAGGCGAATATATCGTATACAGTTTAAGATCATTCACTTCCGATGTGTTGATCACGTTATGGCTTGCTTCAGATGGAATAACCACACCGTCTCCGTCATGGACTTCAAAAACCTCATCTCCTATTTCAACACGACCAACCACCTCTCCCCCTTTTTGTACCCCACATTACGATACAATCAGATGTTAGTGAGAAATCAAACTCTTACGGTAGATTTTTAGATTCCCTTCATTTCGCAGGTGAGTAATTGCACCCACATGTAATAGCACATATAGCAGTTTATTAACTTGCCTCGCCGGCACATCAAAATCCACACGAAGTGACCGAGACGAAAAATCATTGTCGACTTGTTTAGGTAAAAGAGCCAAATAATCCGCTGGTGCATTAAATTGATACCGCGTAGCATATACTTTTGATACGGTACGATCTTTGATACTCACCCCTTTCCTTCTCCAACTCCCCTTTCCATCATCTTTACGAATCTCCAAAACATCAATAGGTACCACTTCGAGCGTTAGATTTGGATGCGATAAAAGCTGCGGTATAAAAATTGCTTCATCAACAATATCTAATAACTTTCCTCTTTTGGGCGATCTTCTGGTATGAACGATTTTCTTTCCCTTCTTGTCCATAACAGTAATTATTTTCTCAATAATCAGAGGGGAAACAAGCAAAACAGAACGGAGCAGCAATAATTTTTTAAGTTTTTCTTTCATCGCACCAAAATTCTGTGTTTGTATTTCGATCAAGCGTGAGTCTGAATACAGATCAATATGATATCCCTCAAATATAACCTCTGGAGTAAATTCATCCGTTTGATACAAGTGTTTGAGATCTTCGTGCATGCTGCTTTCATTCAACGTACCAATATGATTCACGTGATAAGTATAGCGTAATTACGCCGAACTACCTTTATTTGCGAGAAACCATATCAATGAACGAAATCACTGCGTATCCCAAAAATGCATACATGAGCATACCAAAGATAGTTGAAAATTCCACGTGCGCATAAACACCTTGAGATGCACTTTGAAACATGCCAGAAAATGGTTTCGTAAAAACATTAGTTAAGGAATATATTCCTGAAACAAACACCGCGTCAGGGTTTGCCACAAGAATTTTTAGTACAACCCGAAGCGTAAGAAAACTTTCCAAAATCACCAATACATACATAACAAGCTGCTTAATAAATGTTCCACTAAATATGTTCATGTCTTTTACAGTATAGAGTTAACAGCTCAAAATGTCCATTTTCATAAAACATCATTGAAGACCAAAACTGCAACTGATACACTTAAAAAGTGGATGTATCACGTGCGTATGATTACGATGGAAATAAGATCGTTCAAGAAGCATTTTTGCAAAAGTTTACGGACTTTTTTGTAACAATTATCGGAGTTGTAAAAGTAGTGTTGCCTGACGATACCGAGGGAATTCAACATCAACGGTTTTTAGTTGAGCTTTACGGAAGCAACCAAACAGTACTTATCGTTCACAATCTTGAGTATGGAAAACGATTACACCTTAAAACTGGAGACACGTTTAAGATTACCGGTGAATATGTGTGGAACAGTCTCGGGGGGCTTATTCACCTTACCCATCAAGACCCGTTTGGTCGTTTCGAGGAGGGTCAGGCAAACCTAGTGAGAGAAGTTCATGAAAAACCTGAACCGACGTTTAAAGCAAACTAGTCGTGAATCAACAACAACATTCCGTCTTCTGCCCAATCATAAACTTGTTTCGCATCTCCAATATTAAGCTGGATACATCCTCCCGTAACAGGTTTTCCAAGCGTATCAATTGATCTTCTGATTTTAGCTCCATGTGGTCCATCCCAATACGGCAGTTCGTGAAATCCAAGCCACGCCTTTGCATCAAAATTATAGGCAAACGCCATCCAATACGGGGTCCAAACATTTGCCACGGGTGACCATGCATTTTCAAAATGATTTTTTATGTAGTATGTTCCGTTTGGCGTTGGACCTGACAAACCAGTCGAGATAACTGGTGATCCCACAACAACACCACCTTCCCATTGATACACAACTTGCTGCGATTTATCAACTTCAAGATATTTGTTTGCGAGTGTTCCATCTGTTGCTGGCGAATTTACAGCCTTATCGGTAATGTTTAATAAAGTACGTCCTTTACCCTCAAGTCGAGATAAAAACTCATTAGTAAGAAGATGCATAAGCTTTTGCCTATCTAAAGACCGATCAACACTCGTAAAAGTTCTACCTGCAAACTCGTAACTTGAATCCCGCGAATAATAGTCCCCAATGTCGTTAACTAGTGTAAGTAACATGCGATCATCAAGAATAATATACTCTACGTTTATGGTAGATACCTTGTTATACACACTTAAAACTTGTTTTGTAGAAATGATGTAGCTACGTCGCTCGTTTGGCTTTTCGTAAACAAGTTCGAGTTGTTTACCTATCGCTGTGTTCAATTCATCGTCGCTAGTTGAAATAACAATCGGTACTGTCTCAATTGTTGGTGTTGGAAATAGGGAAGGGTAATGTTGGGTCATGTTCCCCAAAACGAGCTGACTTTCGGCCAAAGTTGTATGAGGAGTATTGAACATACCGACTGAAATAACGGCGATTATTCCAGCAAACAACCCCACATCAACAAACAAAAATAACGAGACAAGAGAAATACTTTTCATTCAATGCAATAGTAACAATACGCAGTCTAACTGTCACGCAATTAATTCGTCGTTTTTGCTCACAACTATAATTCTTCAATGACAACATCATGTTCCCGTAAATACGTTGCGAGTGAAATACCAACGTATCGGTAGTGCCACGGCTCATATATATATCCAGTAATTTCTGTTTTGTGATTCGGATAACTTTGGGTAAATCCATACAAATGGGCGTTTTGAGATAACCAGATTCCTTCTGGTTCATTCCCAAAATTTTGAGATAAACCAGACCGTACCTTGTTTCCAAAATCTAACACAGTACCAAGTTGATGTTCAGAATGTCCTGGCTTCGCTGAAAACGTATTGGCACGTGCAACTCCATACGTTTGAGCATATTGATTAAATATATCTGTCTGCGTTGCAAAGCTACGATATGCAGATAAAATCGTTACGTGTAACCCAAGCGCTTGAGAATCATTCATCATTGTAACCAACGGATCATAAACACACGCACGAACGTACCGATTTGAATACCCAAGCGACGTTAATGAAACGAGGTCTGTTGGAACATAGGTCCCGATCGACACGGATTTTGAAATGAGAGTAACCGTCTCACAATCATCGGAAACTGAAATAATTGGCGCTGGCGTTTCGGTTGGCACAATAATCGTGGGGGTAACAATATGGCTGGTGTCTACATCTGCTCGTATGAGCCCAAACGTTGTAGTTAAAAATGGTACAACAACAAAAACAATGAGTAATTTATACATAGCCGTGCGTACTAAGCTGATCAAACGAAACAATGTTGTTTGATTGATCCCTTCGTTTTTCGCAAAAATTATTAAACGCATCGTTTTGTGGGTGTTTGAAAAGTAGGGTTTCTACTCCAGCATTCCTGCCGGCAGCCATATCAGTTAGAGCGTCACCGACAAAAAGAGTCTCCGTTGCGGTAACCTCAAGTGCATTCATTGCAATATGTAACATGGCTGGATCGGGTTTACAGGGAATATCGCCTTCAGCTCCCACAACAATTTTAAAATACTCTTCAATGTGGTGAATCCTAAGATATTCTTTTACGAGCGCTGACCTTGAGTTGCTAGCAATACCAAAACGAAGTGATTGAGCCGTTAAAATAGTCTCAATGAGTAACGGGGTTACTGGAGTAGTCAAAATACAAGGCGTGACAAATTCGTACACTCGGTCAGAAAAACCGGGTACGTTTTCCGCATTCTGAGCATCTAATCGTTCCTCATTACAAAAAAGGTACCGAGAAAGACCGTCGTTCGAAAATTGTATGCCGTGGTCTAAAAAAACACGTTCATATGCTTTGCGCCAACATGAAAGGGTGGGGGCGATGGTTCCATCAAAATCAAATAGAATTGCCTTAATCATCCGATGTATTGTCTCCCTGTTCTTCAGATCCCGAAACATCAGTTGCAACCTGTGAGAATTCATTCTCGACATCATCAAGCATCAAACGTGCTTGCTGTATTTTTTCCATACCTTTCTTATATTGTTCAATAGACTTCTCAATCTCAAACGATTCACCTTGAAACCATTCGTCCAATTGCTTTAGCTCATCAAGGATTTCTGATAATGTTTGATTGTTTGTTGTTTTTGTTGTCATAATTTACACTATATCACTTTTGTAGGACCTCTTTTACAACACGAGTAACCGAAGATTCAATAGTCCCGTCTGAAACTTGAATTGATATATTATCTTGTGGATGCATGTGAGATACGCTTGTGACTAAAGAACCGCTTGCCCCGCGTAGCAAAGCATACCCTTGACGAACTCTTGTAAACGGGTCTGATAACTTTAGTACCGATTCATAATTTGAGATTTTTACTTTTATCTTTTCAATACGTACTACCATATTATTCTCCCAAGTTTGCGCGTATACAGTGAGTTGTTGCTTAAGTGATTGCAGCAATAACGTTATGTTTGCACCAAAGGAAAGACTATACTGATCAAGAATATACGGCATATTCCCCCATGATTTTGACAGAACCTTTGCTGCATCCGTGGGTGTTGATGCACGGAAATCACACACGAAATCGGCAATTGTTTCATCATCCTCATGACCAACTCCAACTACAATGGGAATTTTTGACGCAAAAATTGCACGCGCCATCTGCTCAGAATTAAACGCTTGTAAACTCTCCCAACTTCCGCCTCCACGCGTGACAACCAACACATCCGGATGTGGCGTATGTTCATTAAACCATTTAATTGCGTTACAAATGTCAGATATTGCTTGATCGCCCTCAACGCGAACATCATAAAACTCTACCTTAAGTCGTCGGGAAATAAGATTTGTTAAGAAATCCTTTTTTGCACCACGTGCGCGCGCAGACGTAATTAACCCGATTCGGGTAGGTAAATCAATAATCTCCTGTTTATTCTTTGCGTCAAATAAGCCTTCATCTTTTAGTTTTTGCTTTAGTAGTTCGAACTGTTTTTTTAGTCCACCCTCACCAATAAGCTCAATCCTTTGCACATGAAAATTAAATGTTCCTTTTGGTTTATATATCGAAGGGTACCCAAACACTTTTACCTGCATACCTTCTTCAAGTTGTGTGCCAAGGCCATCGATGCTGTTTCTCCATGCAAAACAATCCAAAAGTGCCTGCTGATCGCTATCCAGAAGAGAAAAATATCCAAATCGTGGGTACAAGCTCATCTTAGCACCAACTTCGCCCGTAACCAAAACAGGCGTTGCGGCAAGGACATTATTCAAAAAATCAATATATTCTGAAACCGTAAATACTTTTTCTGAAAAAAATTCTCGCGTCGATATAGTTGAATCCATATCACGTATTGTACCTGAAACGTATCCACCAGAATACAAAACTAAACACGGGAATATCTATTCAAACGATAGAGTAAATTTAATCTAGAGAAGCAGTACTACACGTTGTCGGGATACGATGATCACGTAAAAACTTGGTTAGATTCTCACTCACAGAAATTGGTTGATAAAACGGATCCGGATATTGTTCATAATTAGTCTTTTGAACAGGATAGTATCGATTTGCAACGTTTACAAAAGGCCTTTCGGTGCTATACATTTCATAAAATTCATCATCATACGTGGTAATCGAATTCTCTATTTCAAAAGCAAACATATCGGAAAGCAAACAATTCACGTCATCATAAAAAAGTGTTTTTTGTTGTTGCATAAGCCCATATGCGTGTAACTCTGACACATTCCTTGAAAGAAACTTTCTGTTTTGAATAACGTCATCCGGAAATTCATCAATATTGTTATACCCAATAACATAGCGTGCTTCATCCTCACTACCGTAAGTAATAGTCAAGTTATCCCTTTTCTCAACCAAAGTAATCAAAGCAAGTTTAATGTTTACATACTTTTTTCTTTGTGACTCCGTAAGCGTAGTATGTTGTGACAAATCTTGCCATAAGGTTTTTGCATACACAACTGACGCCTGCCAGCCATCTATTGCGTCTTCTGATAGTTGATTTGCATAGTAGTAATCAATTTCATTATTAAAATCACTTGGTCGATAATTTTGCGCAATAACCTTATCAACATTTACTACATTTAATCCTGCTACAAAACAAATACTCAACACTCCCATAACGAGAAACAGATGACGCTCCATAATTTTCTTTCGAAGCAAAAGCAGAAGAAGCATGGTAAGCAGTCCTGCAAGCCAAAACAAAAACAACCCCCCAATAAGTCGCGTCCGTGTTAATCCATACACGTCGAAGTACAATAAATCACGTTTAAAAGCAGAAACCAAAAGCATGAAAAGCTCAGTGATCATAACAACATTTATGACCTGCAGACCCTTAAGTTTTTGTGAATGTTGCATACCTTGCGTCTTTAAAATCGCGCCATACGAAAGAACACTGCCTATCGCAGAAGCAATAATCAGCTCAATAAAGCCTTTACGTACGTATTCAGAATATGTAAGGCCAAACGTTGAAAAATCAGCATGGGTACCAAATAGATATTTGATTTGGATGAATAAAAAGATACCAATGAGAAACACAACAATAGCCATCGGAACAAATAAATCTTGGACTGTGATGATACGCAGTGGATCGCGAGTATCGTCTTTGCTTGGCAAGGCAACAACTGCAACAACAGCAAATACAATCGTTAGGAAAACGGATAGGAACACCCGTGCAAACACTTGCTCTTGTAGCGTTTTGATCAAATCAGCAAAGATCGGATCTGCTGAAGACAACAGTTGGGCAAAAACAAGAAAAACGAGAAGTGAAATGCTCACCGTTTTAACAATAGAAAATATTTTCAGCGATCGTGTTCCATCCTTTGTGCCCGCAAGTAATGTAGGAATATTAAGCAAAAGACGTACAAAAAAATCATACAGCGTTCGTAAAAACCAAATCCCACTCCAAACAATACGGGGGACACTATTGGCGAGAATGAGAAATCCACACGAAAAAATAACCACCACCGCATCGATCGCTAAAACAAAACCGTTTGCTCGAAACGAAAGAGCAAGTGACGATAATACTCCAACCATAAGAACAACATAGACAAGCGTTGTTCGCTTTGGCCTATCCACAAGGGCGAAGCATGCAACTACTACAGAAGCGGAAAATGCACTCACCCCAAAACCTAATGAAACGTCATACGCAAAAATATTAAGCGTTATGATCAAAAAAGCTATAGCAAGGGTTAGATTCCGTGGTTTTTCAATGTATTGTTGAACTTGCAAAGCATCCTCTTTTCGGCGTAAGAAAAAAATATATACCGCTAATGCCAGTAGCAGAAACGGTGACATTACAAAAAACAGTACGGCAAGTATTGAACCCATAATAGTTAAATCTCCTTTCGCTCAATAGGCGTTATCGCATTAAATACTATGTACATCCACACCACGTAACAACCCAACGCCCATAATAAATTAAATGAAAATTGCCCCATAAGATCCACTAAACTTTCAATTATTAATAAAGGAGTCAACGCATGAAACGTAAGATGCAAGACCTGACTAAATGTGAGTTTTTTAGATAAAACAAGTGTCATTGTCCATCCAACGGTCGCAAGGACAAAAGCAAATAAAATCTTTCCAACCAACATAAACGGAAACACAATGAAAAGTCCAATAACAACTACCGCTAGCACAAAAGCAAAAACATACCAGCGGTTTGCAATAAATGGCAACGCAATGATTTCTGACTCATAGGAACTAACCTCTGCTTTTGAAATTACCTCAACTTGTTGATCGTCTGGAACACTGTACGCCCTATAATAAACCCGACCCTCCGACGCAATTTCGTCTGGAACATACACAATTGTTTGCCCAACAATAAATAGCGCCGAGCTATCTCGCACGGCATCGTAAATAATATCGTCTGTGGTAAATAACACCAAAGAATCAACCGTATCCGAAAAACCATCTTCACCTTCTAAAAAACCTGGAAGCTCTACTGAATATGGTAATTCTTGATTAATCACGACCGAACCATCAACAACCGAAAATTCAAGGTCATCTGGATACATAGCAGCAACGGTATGTATAGCTTGAGACGCATCGAAGTCATTAACCCACGGTAGCGTTGTGGCAAGAAATTCTCCAATACCAACAAGACCAGCCAACAAAACTAAAACAACCAGATACTGCCAACTAAATCGTGGTTTTGCTGAAAGAACATCATTGTAATACCGTGGTGATGAAGCTGAGTTTATAAACGAGTGCCAAAAAGTTTTAAACTTTTGTATCATTGAATTATTATATCTATCTTTAACCAAGTTAACAAACACCATGTTTTGGTTTATTGTTCTGTGGGACTAATCAGAAGCCCTACAGTTTGTAAAGCTTTTACTATACAATGAACACAATGCCCGAACAGTCTTACTCGTTC
>Ga0210019_1002236_pt1 | contig 19051 bp, 15 predicted proteins | sample CryGeyCG2114_020_2_FD_183969 | JGI IMG/M metagenome (GOLD analysis project Ga0210019, IMG submission 183969) | Groundwater microbial communities from aquifer - Crystal Geyser CG11_big_fil_rev_8/21/14_0.20 (SPAdes) (version 2) | ecosystem: Environmental > Aquatic > Deep subsurface > Groundwater ...
GTGGAATCCATCCTCCAAGCCTTCCGCGAAAAGGGCATGATTACCGAGGATAACCGCATTGCCAGCTGGAATACGCGCCAGTACCTGAGCGACAAGGAACGCGCTCAACGCGCCCGCGACAAAAAGAAACAGGACGTCACGGAGAATCACACGGCGTCACGCAGCGTCACGGAAGGTAACGCAGCGAAACGCAAAATCGGTAAAAAAGCACCAGATACAGATAGCAGATTACAGAAGGCAGATTCAGAGACAGAACTACAGAGAAACAGAATTACAGATAAAAAAAACAGAGAGAGCGCAGAGGGAGAGCGCGAGAGGGAGGCGCTAACCGCGCCCGCAGAAAAAGACGTAGACAAGATCGCAGAACAGATGCTCCAGATTTGGAATGCAGAGGTGCAGAGTAAGCTCACCAAAGGGCAGAAGGCAAAACTCACACCTAAACGCAAAGCGCAGATGCTGGAGCGGTGGCAGCAAGACTTCCAGCAGGATATGCGGTCATGGCGCTATTTCTGCGACATTATCAGCCGTTCGGATTTCTGCCTCGGCAAGCTGGAAGGCAAAGGCTGGACGATTGACCTCAGCTGGGCAGTAGCTTCCAGCGATCATGTTGCCAAAATCATGGAAGGCGGCTTCTCCGGTGGCAAGCATCCAGCACCGCCGCCGGCCTGCAATGAACCGGAACTGCAAACCGGCTGGGATCATGTGCTGGCCTGTTTTGCAGGAAAGCATGGCAAGGCGTCCTGCCAGAGCTGGCTTTCCGGCACTATCGTCACCGGCGCGGAGATTCAGGGCAATGGCGCAACCGTTCTGATTTCCTGCCCGAACCGTTTTGTCACGCAATGGCTGGAGCAGCATTATCTGGCTGATATGCGGCTGTGGTGGTCGGAGCATCGCTTCCAATCCCAGCGCATCACCGGCGTGCGCCTTCTGACGCAGGAGGTGAAGCCATGAAAAACTGGACAGTCACCGATGTTGCCGAACGCTTTGAAGAAGCGGTGTACACGCTGAAACGCCTGCCGCCAGTGCGCGTGCAGGGTTACAAATCCGCATGGCCGCCCGTCATCCTCTCCACGATGGAGCTATTGCAGGCCGATAAATTGCCGATGCGGCTGGAACCACCTTCCGCCGGAGCCATCAGCCGGATGGAAGAAACCATCCAGTGGATTACCTTCCTCGATGACGCGACCGACCGGCGCATTGTCTGGCTCCGCGCCGCCCGCGTGCCGTGGAAACCCATTTGTTGGCGGCTGGGGTGCAGCCGTACCACGGCACATTATCGTTACCGTATCGCGCTGATGAAGATCGTGATGCGCCTGAACTCCAAGCAGGGAGGGCGTTTCGGTGTTTGAACATAAAAACGCTAAACAGGGTGAACAAAATCCGCTATATATAGCCATATGCTCGCCAGAGGTGCGTGGATCACTTTCCACCCCTCAAAGCCCCCGGCACCGCTTTCAGGCGTGGGGGCTGCGATGATTACCGACATCACCCCATACCGCAAATATGTCGATCACTTTGATTTGACGGAGGAACAGAAACTCGATCTGGTCAATGCCGTATGGATGCTGGTTGAGAATATTTACGACTACCATCTTGGCATTAACCAGCTGCTTTTATTTGATAAAACACATCAAAAGAGCGTTGATTGCGAGGTGCCACCTGTTACTATCGACGCCGTACCCCTTAACCACGAAAAGGAGGACGGTGATTGATGAAAACGGTCAAAAAGGCCGTCATTTACTGCCGCGTATCTGATCCCGGACAAGTAAAAAACGGGCATGGATTAACATCTCAGGAAACCCGGTGCCGGGAATTTGCGAAATATCGCGTTCTTGAAATCGCCCAAGTTTTCCACGAGGAAGGCATTTCAGGGAGCCTGATAGATCGCCCCGCCATGAAGCGAATGCTGGATTTTCTTCGCCAGCATAAAAATGAACAAATCGTCGTTATCATTGATGACATCAGCCGCCTTGCTCGGAGCCTAAAGGCACATATCGAATTACGCATGGCAATTCAGGATGCCGGTGGCGTGCTGCAATCGCCTTCCATCGAGTTCGGGGAGGACTCGGACAGCCAGCTGGTGGAAAATCTTCTCGCCAGCGTATCGCAACATCATCGCCAGAAAAACGCCGAGCAGGTTAAAAACCGGATGCGGGCGCGGATGATGAGTGGTTACTGGATCATGAAAGTCCCGGTGGGATACAAGATGGAAAAGTGTCCCGGCCATGGCAAGATGATGGTGCGGAACGAGCCGGTGGCTTCTATCGTGCAGGAAGCGTTGGAAGGATTTGCGCATGACCGCTTTAGTTCGCCGGTGGAATTGCAGGCCTATCTGGAAGCCCAGCCCGCCTTTCCGAAAAACCGAAAAGGGAAGCTGCACATCCAGCGCGTGCTCGATATGTTGAACCGCCAGCTTTACACCGGGTATTACGAATTCCCGGATTGGAATATCAGCCTGATGAAAGGCAAGCATGAGCCGATCATCAGCTTTGAAACCTACACCAAGGTTCAGGACAAGCTGCACGGGCGGGCGAAAGCCCCGGCGCGGAAAGACCTGAATCAGGATTTCCCGCTTCGCGGATTCGTACTTTGCGATGGGTGCGGTGCGCCACTCCGGTCTTGCTGGTCAACAGGACGGCACGGCAAATATCCGTATTACCTGTGCCATACCAAGGAATGCCGGTTTTATGGAAAATCCATCAAACGCGATCAGGTGGAAGAAGATTTCGGAAACTTGCTGAAGGACATTACGCCTTCGCCACACATTATCGGCTTACTCGAAGAGTTCATTGAGAAAGGCCGGGATTTGCGGTTTGGCAACCATGAGGAAATCGCGGATAACCTCCAGAAGCAAAAACAGCTGATCGAACGGAAAGTAGAGCAGTTGGTGGAACGTGTGGTCGCCGCCGATAGCGCGATCCTGATCACCACCTACGAGCGCCAGATCAAACAGCTGGAGGAAGAACGTATCCTGATCGAGGAAAAAATCAAAAAGTGCGGTACTGTGGATACCAGCTTCGAGGAAGTAAATAGAACCGCTAAGGAATTTCTCGCAAACCCTTATGAATTCTGGGGTATGGCGGACTTGTCGGGTAAGAGACTGGTGCTGAAAGTGACGTTTTCACACCCGTTGGCCTATCACCAAAAAGAGGGATATAGAACCGCCGCTCTCTCGCTCCCTTTCTTGGTTTTAAGGGAATTATCGGACATGAAGTCCGGTTTGGTGGAGGATAGGAGAGTCGAACTCCTGACCTCTTGAATGCAAATCAATTATACCACTTACGCTTATTTTCTTTAAATATTTTGCAAACCTTATATAATAAAGGCTTTAGAGAGTATTAGGAAATAAAGCAGCGCATAAAATACTTGACATTTCGCTATTTTGTGGTGACTTATTGGTGACTTTAAAATAATATTATGCAAAGAAAACTCACAAAAAAGCTTATTGATAGTTTTAATTATGATTCCGGAAACGGTAAGAACGATATTCGCTGGGATTCTGAAATTGTGGGTTTTGGAGTGAGGCTTTACCCAAGCGGCAAGAAGTCTTTTGTTATTTCCTATAGGTATAATAACAAAAAGCGGCTTATGGCTCTAGGGCAATACGGAAAACTGACCCTAGATAAAGCTAGGGATATTGCTAAGAAGCGGTTTGGAGAGATTGCAGACGGCAAAGACCCTTTAGCAGCTAAGCAAGCTAGCAAGAAGAAAAGCAAGTGGACGGTAAAGAATAGCTTTGAAAGTTACCTGAATTCCTACGCCAGAAAACGAAATAAGAGTTGGAGTCAGATAAAAAGAGCGTTTGATGCAGATATTCTACCTCTTATAGAGAATTTATCCATTGAAGAAGTAACCAAAGATCATATCCATAAGATAATTGATAATATCTTGGCTAGAGACTCACGGATAATGGCTAACCGGACTTTGGCTTACCTAAAGAAATTTCTTAGCTGGTGCGTTGAACGCAGTTTGATCGAAATTTCACCTGCCATGAATATTTCTATGCCATCTGCTCATGTTTCACGAGATAGAGTTTTAACCGACAAAGAGATCAAAGAAATATGGAAGGCTAGTGAGAATGAGGGTTATCCATTTGGCAGAATGTTGCAATTGCTGATTTTAACTGCTCAAAGGCGTGGTGAAGTCGCAAATATGGAATGGAGTGAAGTTGATTTTAAAAGGAAGCTTTGGAGTATACCCAAAGAAAAGACAAAGAATGGTCGCAGTAACGAAGTTCCATTATCAGAGGAAGCAATCACCATACTTAAATCCGCACCAAAACTAGGGAATTATATATTTACCGCATCAGGTAAAAGACCATTTGAAAACTTTACCAGAGGAAAGAACTCTTTAGATGAAAAACTAAATATAGATAGCTGGACTATACACGATATTAGAAGAACCGTTGCTAGTGGTATGGCAGCTTTGAATACGCCACCTCATATTGTAGAGAAGATTTTAAATCATTCTTCCGGCAGAATTAGTGGTGTTGCAGCTATTTATAACCGTTATGAATATTCCAGCGAAAAAAGAGAAGCTTTAGAAAAATGGGAAAATCATATAAAAGGAATTATAAAGTAATTAATTTAGTTATAATAGAATATAACAAATTTATTATAAAATAACTTGATTAAATATAACAAATTTATTATAATAATATGAGTGAAATAAAAGAATTATATTTTCTGGATAATGCATATAAAGAATATATGGATTTACCAGATACTATAAAGCAGGAGTTTGGTTTCAAGCTCTGGCAGGTGCAGAATGGCATAGAGCCTGCAAATACAAAATCTATGTCAGGTATGAAAGGTATATTTGAACTTAGAGAATGGAGTAATGATAGTACATATAGAGCAATGTACACAACGATTATAAAAGGCAAAATAGTGGTGCTTCATGCTTTCCAAAAGAAAAGCCAGAAAACGCCACAAAAGAATTTAGAAATAATTAGAAAGAGACAAAAAGAAGCATTAGAAGAATTTAAATAGAGGTTATTATGGCGATTAAAATAGAAAAAAATATCTTTGCTGAAACAGGCGTTAAAGAGCCTGCTGTAGCTATGTTGAAGTCTCAAATGATCCAAACTATTTTGGATATTTTTGAGCGCAGAGAATACAAACAGAAAGATGCCGCCGAAGTGCTTGGCGTTAAGCAACCTGTTATCTCAGATTTAGCTAATGGCAAGCTAAGCAAGTTTACATTGGACAGACTGCTTAATTTCCTACTTCGCTTGGATTGGCAAATCAAAGTAGAAACCAGCAAAAAACCAAAAAGTAAAAAACAGCCTATTGCTTATAAGCAAAGATTAGCTTGTTAGCCTTCAACAAGCTTGATTTCAAAAGCTTTTAATGGTGTTTCAAAATCTTCCCATTCTTTTTTCTTATCTTCGGAGTTTTGAAAGGGCAACCAGAATATTCTAGAAGCTCCTTGTGTGACTAAAGGCAAAGAAAGGCTTTCCGGCGAAGTATCACCACACTCAAATAAAACCGGTTTCGGTATATAGCACAAATCAACCTCTTGAACCCAGCCAACCTTGTCTCCTCCATAGGACGATAAAGTACCCAAGAATTCTTCTCTAGGCGCTAGAATCCTTCCATAACTCACTCTATCGTCTCCCAAAGTCATTTCTTCCCAATATTCATCATTTGGGACATACATATTCACTTCTGTACGAAGATCATATTCATGCAAATCCTGAATTCTAGTTTTCAGATAATTTAAGGCAAACCATTTTAAATAAGCATGGCGTACACTCTCACCCTTTCCAAAGCATTGTTTGAATTCCCTGTAAATTTCTTTATTACTTTCTACGGGCGGCAAAGTAGGCTTTATGTAAAGCTCTTCAACCACAAATTTATCTTCTTCGTATTCAAGATATTGATCAATAAAACCTATAATTTTTTCTGGATTCAGGTTTCTGATTCCACTCTTACCTATACGCTTCTTATATGTTCGTCCCATTCCAAACTCCTAAGTAAAAGTCACCAGATTTCTCTGGTGACTGGGAGTTTACAACCGCACTGAGACGGCACGATGCTTTTAGCTTGCGCCTGGACATAACACCGTCTCCCAGTCGCATGACTGAGAAACGGCTTTTTTGTTGTCGGTCTGATCCACAGACCGCTCAGTGAATGGGTTGTAAAGCCCAGAGCATCTAAAACTAGATGCCTGAATAGAATATGTAATTTTTAAGGATTAGGGGCAAGAAAAAATATAAAAACCTCTTTTTATCTACATTTGTCTATAATAAAGTAAATTATGAATTTGGAACGAATAGATATTGAGAAGTTTGCAGCATTTGAGAATTTCAAATGGTCAAGCAGCTTCAACACTCAGAAATTCTCTCAAACAAACAATATTATTTTTGGTTGGAATGGCTCTGGTAAAAGTTCATTTTCTAGGCTCTTAGCAAATTTCCAGTCAAATTATAAAGCTGAAGATAGTGAAGAAGTACATGATTTAGAAAAAGAAGATAAGTTTAGTCTGTTATTAACTGGAGATCAGGCAATTCAGAAAATTGACTCTGATAATATTGAAAATTCTGACACCAAAGAAAAACTAAAAAATAAAATTTTAGTGTTTAATAAGAAATTTGTTGATGAGAATATAGATTTTACTAAGTGCGAGGCAAATCTCTTTTTAATGATTGGCAAGGCAAGCATTGACATATCCAACATAAGAAAGGATCTTAATGAAAAGCAGGTAGAATTTGATCAAATAAAAGATCAGCACCAAGAAAAAGTAAATGAACTAAAAAATAAGGTTAAAAAACAAGCTAAGGAAATTAGCAACTTTATTGCTGTAATACTAGGAATCCCGAGCTATGAAAACAAACAAGCCAAAAGTTTAAATGTAAGCTTCCTTGAGAGAAAAATTGATGAACTAATAGATAAAAATGATCTTAAAGCTAAAATTGACAATATTATTTTAAGCTATATTGAGGTGGGAGATAAGCTTAAAAAATTATCCAAAACTGATGGTCTGTCGAAAAAAGACCCTTACGCTGAATATGACCTAGATTCCTTAGTGGAAGCAGCCAATAAAATTATAGAAAAGAAAGTCGATAGTATAAAGATTGACCGCTTAAATAAAGTTGAAATTGAGAGATGGGTTTCTGAAGGTATTAATCTACACGAAAACAAAGATAGATGCTATTTTTGCGATAGCCCACTTGAAGGCAAAATTTTGAATGATCTAAAAACATTTTTCAGCGGTGAGGTTGATAAAATCAAAACCGCTATTGAAAACATTAAATCTAACAACGCAGAATTATTTCTAGAGTCTTTTTTAATCTCGCCAATCCCTATCAATAGCTTACACCCTAGCCTAGAATCTGAAGAAATTGACAATCTCAATTCATACATTGAAGAGTATAACAAGCTTCTGGAAAGTGTTGTAAAATCCATAAGGCAAGGTTTAGATTCAAAGCTCAATTCACCAGTAAATTATACAGAAGCTATTAATATAAAAGAGGAAAACCTTTCAAGGATCGCAAATCTAATTTTTTCTATAAATACTATTATAGAAAAACATAACGAGTTAATGGATAATACAGCACAGGAAAGGGACGAGAATCTAAAAAATTATGTAAGTTTGATTGCCAACCAGTTCTATGATGAAAGGAAAGAACTACTAGAAGCAAATTTAGTTATAGAACAAAAACAACAAAATTTAGAATCTTACAAAAAAACAAAGGCATTAAAAATCAATGAGTTGTTAGCTGAAAGCTCTGGAGAGCATATTGCTGCACAAGAAATAAACTCTACACTAAATTTATTCTTGGGAAGAGAAGATATTAAAGTTGAAGTAGAGCCTTCAAGTCCCGATGATGATAGTGAAACAAAGTTTAGGTTGTCAAGAAATGGTAGATTGGCAAAGAGACTAAGTGAGGGAGAAAAGACTGCGTTAGCACTTTCCTTTTTTATGGTTAAGTGTAGAGAAGAAAATTTTGATTTTTGCAACTCAATAATTGTTATTGATGATCCAGTATCTAGTCTGGATAGTTCCTTGCTATATAGTTCAGCTTCATATCTGGTTGATCGGTTCAAAATGAATGAAACCGATACTACAAAAAGACCCCAAATATTCTTACTTTCTCATAATACAGACTTTTTATACTGTGTAAGTAAACTATTAAATTCTAAAAAGAATGAATCATATTATTACGAAATTTTTTCAAAAATAGTTTCGGATAATCGGCAATCAGACATTAGAAAACTTAGTCAGAGGTTTTTGCAAAATGAATATGAGTTTTTAATAGACTACTTAGTGGAATATCTTGAGAAAAAAGAGCTTGATCCGTATTTACTTGCAAATCCATTTCGTAAAATTATGGAGATATATTTTACATCAAGATGCCCTAATTCAGAGCTTAGCAAGGCAGTATCTAAGGTAATTGAAGCTCATAAAAAGGGCGTTACTTTGGATAGCTCCAAAAATGAGATATTAGAAACTATTAAAATATCACCTGTTAAGGCGATTGAGAAGTTTTGTCAGGGTAACTCACACCTTAAAAGTGATGGTTATATTGGCACAGTCAGTTTTAATGAAAGCGATTTTGAAAGGCATTTAAAGAATTTCATTAAATATTTAGCAGAGTTTGACCCGATTCATATTGAAAGCTTGCCGAGATTACAAAATTACTGGGAGTCTGAGTTAAAGCCCCCTAGCTTAGAGCAAGAAGTAGCTTAACAATACATTAGTTAATTTTAATAGCCTTATAAAGGCTTCTCAAAAAATGTAGTTATATGATAATGTGTCTTTATGCAGAAACTCAATTCAGATTCTAACCGCCAAGCTCACGCTAGTATTAGTGGTTACATATATCAAATATGGAATAGTGTTTTTGCATGGCTACAGCTAAACGATGGACAAGTTATATTCCCAGAATCCGCAGAAGATCATGATATTCATGATCCAGATGATTTAAAAGTTGAGGCGGTTCAAATCAAAAATAAACCTCAAGGAACAATAAGCTTAGCTAGTAAAGATGCCACTAGCGCTCTGAATAATTTTTATAAGCATATTACTAAGAACCCAAAAAAAGATATACATCTTAAATTTATTACCACTTCTTCGATAACAAAAGAAAAAGGAGATGGTCTAGGTGATAATACCGGAATAGAGTTATGGAAAGAATGCTGTTCTTCAAAAAATCTTAAACAAGCTAAATTGATAGTAGATTTTCTTCTAAAGGAAAGCAAAATTGATTTAGAATTAAAAGGCTATTTAAGCAATACTACTATTGAAGAAATATATGATAATTTCATTGCAAAAGTTGACTGGCAACCAGAATCAAAAAGTGAAATTAATATAAGAAAAGAGATTGATAGATCATTAATCAATCATGGAAATTCTATAGGCGTAGGACCAAACGAATCAAAAAAAGTTGCCGCCCACCTTTTCGAGCAAATGGCAAAGGCTGCCTCAGCCAATAGTGACGTAGGCATAACTTATGCCGACTTTTTATTACTTTTCGAAGAATTGACACATGAATTAGTACCTAAAAACATTAAAGTAACTAAGACGGAATCAGAGAGTAATAGCTATTCAAAATCCCTTTATATGCTTGAAAGTGAAGTGGAATTTGCTTTCACTCCACCAGATGTGCCAGATAATTTTATACAAAGGTCTGAATATACTAAATCATTATTAGAAATTTTGGATAATAATCAATTCTTATTACTAACCGGTCTTAATGGTTCAGGTAAAACAACATTATCAAAAATCATTTCAAAGGAAATTTCATCAGATATAATCTGGTGTTCATTTAGAGGCTTTGATGCAAGACAATTATTTACTTACTTGAAAGCTGTAAACGTTGTTTTAGATAAACAAAGAAATATTAAAGCTATAGTTTTAGATGATATATCTTTCAGGGGCGATGTTGACCTTTATAGAGACGAATTAATTTCGATTATCAATAAGGTTTTCTCTCGTGGCGGAAATGTTATCATTACATCTTCTAATACATTTCCTGTTAGCTTTAAAAGTGCAATCAAAGTCAATGAGCGATCTTTTCACAAAGCTCAATTCTTTTCAAAAGATGAAACCAGATCATTAATATCTGATAAAGTTAGCCCTGAAAGCATAGAATCATGGGTATCTAATATTCATCTTGTAACACGCGGTCATCCAAAACTAGTGGATATATATTTATATTATTTGAAGAGGGTTGGGTTTGATAAGTCAAAAATTGTTGAAAGCTTATTTAAACCACCAGAAGACATTGAAGAGCTTAAAGCACAACTCTTAACAACAGTAATAGACGAATTATCATCTGATGAGCAAAATTTATTATTCAAATTGAGTATGATGACGGGGGTTTTCCAAAAACAAACTGCTTTAAATTTAGCTGATGATGAGCCTAAAATTTCATCTATAGGTTTAGTTATGGAAAAACTTATTGGTCCATGGCTAGATAAGTTAGCCAGCGATTATTATAATATTTCCCCGTTAATTGAAAATATTGCCACTAAGGTATACAGTAAAGATCAAATTAAAGATATACATGGTCAACTCTCTAGAGCAATTTTAAAAAATAAGAATTTATCACCTAGTGAATATGGTAGCGCTTTCTTGCACGCATGGGTAAATGGTCAGAACGAAAATTTACAAAAATTAATAGGCATATTATTTAAAACTTCGGACAAGGTATGGGGTGCTGTCGCAGAGCATTTATTCTGGTTTATAGAAATTAAGCCCAATGATGCGATGGGATTAGTTCCTAATGACAACTTCTTAAATTCCATGTTTAGAACTATTCAATACAAAATAGCTTGCAAATTAGACAAAGATAAAGCTGTAAATATTGCTAAAACATGGGATCAAGAAACAAAACTATCTAATGATCCAAGTGATGCTGATATTGCCTTTAGGATATTCTTCTTGGGCAGCACATTAATGACCTTAGATAATGAATTTGATATTATATATTTAATGGATTTACTTAAGGAATTTAATTCTCTTAAAAAGAAAAGCAGTGTATTCGATGCATCCAAACAGACACCAGAAGTTAGCTTAGATTTAAGCAGCATTGAAACTAATATATCGCATATGTTTATGTGTGCCACGTCAAATGTAAAAGAAATATCTGAGTTTGAAAAACTTATAGACTACTTAAATAAACTACCAAAGAATGAACTCGCTGAATACTTGGAAGCCATTAAAAGCAGTGAATTAATGGGATCACTATTTGTTGAAAGGGTATGGCTTGAAGAATCTAAGAAATCATCTCCTAATTGGCAGGCTTGTATAGAAGTTTATAAGAAATGTGTAGAATACTCAGATAAATGGGGGGTAGATATTTTCTTATATTCTAGCATTAAAAGTATTATTGTTATATACGATGAATATCTAGATAATTCTACAATAGCAAAGGAATACTTCCTTTCTTTAGAACCTGAGATACAAAATAATCCAATAGTTCAAGATGCTATAGCAACTGTTTATTATAGAGAAAAGCAGCACGATAAAGCACTTAAAATATATGAAAAAATATTGCCCGACTGGACAAGCGGTTCAGACAATATTTTAATTTTTGGCTATAGAAAGGCTGCTATTTGCGCTGCAAACCTAAAAAATCCAGATTATGAGAAAGCTGCTAAACTATTTCTAGATGGTTATAATGGTGCAAAAAAATTCGAAAGTGTAAAAAACGCTCTTAGTTATAAAGCTGATGCTGGCTACTGCTTGTGGAAACTAGCAGAAAAAAGAGCTGAAGCATTACAGTTATTCTATGAAGTTCTTACAGAGCTTGAGAAATTGCCAAACACATCAGAGCAAGTTGAATATTATAGAATGCACAAACTGATTGGACATATTTTACAATGTATAATAATGGAGATAGACGATAAACATGATGATAATCTTGGAAAACCTTATGTAGGTTTATGTAGTAATCCTGATATTAATGAGGATATACTCAAGCTAATTCCTACACCTATTGAATATTCATGGCTTACTTTGGTAAATATTGAAGCTTTGATTGGTCAATCTGATGAAATTTACCAAAAAAAATATGATTATTTGGCGGCTTCTAGATACCCAACGATTCTCGTAATGTTGTATGTGTATAGAGTAAAAAAAGAACCTATAGATAAACTACATAACATTATTGAAAAGCTCGTTTTTAAAGCAAAGTACGAATCTTTAGAGTTTTCACCCCATGAAAGACCTATAGCCCTTCTAGAGGAAAGAGTTGAGAATGTATTTTCTAATGAAATAAGCTCCGATTATAAAGTTCAACTCCAATATAATTTAGAATTTTTATATTTAGCTTCTGTATTGTCATGCATAGACGATGAGAACAGACTGTCTGAAATTAAAAATAAATGGAAGGAATCAGCTTTAAAATATGGAGATACTAAAGAATTCACCGAATTCATTGATTTAGTTGATGAGATTTTAGCTAATGATTTAAAAACCTCCTTATCTAAACTCAATACAGGAGCTACAAACGAAAGAATTATAAATGCATTAAATGTTATGTATAAAGATACTGCCGATCCTAATGAAGCATTTTTAGCACATTTGAATATTTATATGTACTTTAGGGCAGCACCAAAATTCAACAACAATATTGTTGATATGATGGATAATTTAATAACTAATAAATGGCTTAAGCTTATTGAAAACCAGTTTTTTTTCATCAACCCATTAACTAACTGTCCAAAAATTAAAACAGCTTGTGTTTCGGAAGATAGAGCTGGACTATCAAAGATAGCTAATATTTTATTGCAAGTATTGGATTCTGTGAAAGTAAATCTAGATCAAAGTATATTGAAAATGCTAAAAGAAGATTCTGCTATATAAGCAAATCAATATTCACTCGTATTATTCTTTTTATTACTCTCAGCCCAAGTTTTTAAATCAGCAATTTTATATCTAACGGTCTTTTTGCCTATTTTTATGAATTTCGGACCATCGCCTTTTAATCTATAGCCTTGTAGCGTTCTTGGAGATAAACCAAGTAATTTGGCAGCTTCTTTTTCGTCTATATGTAATTCAGGATCATAATCAGAAATTGAATCTGGCTTTTCTTTATTTAAATTTTCTTTTGTTTCAGAATTATCATTTTCATTAATTAAAATCCTGATTCCGGCAAAATTTAAATTATGAGCTTCTAATTCGGATTTATTCCAGTCTATTTTGCCATTTAAAAGCAAATCCATAGGAATTCTAATAGGATTATCATTTATGTTTCTCGGTAATTGAAAGCCAAAGGCAATTAATTTGCTATTTTCTATTTTATTTAAAATATCCGCCTTTAATTCTTTTATTATTGAATTACTATTTTGAATATTAGAACTAAATTGCTGCATAGTCAGACCGAGATTTTCTAAAAAATTATCTAAGTAATTCTTATTCTTAGAAAAATCATTTTGATTTATATTATTATATTTCTCGATTAATCCCTTATCCCCATAGATAAATAAGGCTTTTTCTAATAAATAGCCTTTTAAATAATCTTTTTCAGGAATTTTAGAAATTAATTCACTCATAATTCGGGATTATAAAATTAAATAAAAAGAATACCAGAACTTGCTCAGAATTACTTACTTTGCGTGGTGACTTATTGGTGACTTGATAGGGGTGGCAAATTCAGCTAATTAGCTAAAACCCTTAGTGGATATGGTGGAGGATAGGAGAGTCGAACTCCTGACCTCTTGAATGCAAATCAAGCGCTCTACCAGCTGAGCTAATCCCCCACGAAAGGAATCGGACTTCTAACATAATAAAAACAAGTTTTCAACAAAAATGCGCGCCTATCTGACGTGGCGCTCTCACCTGTATTTCGCGCCTGTTTGCTGCGTTATTTTCGCCATAGTAACGTTAAATATTCTTAAATTTATAGCTTGACGATTGTTAACGTATCGGGCTATCTTCCGATGATTCAAATACAATTCGTAGCATGGACATTCATGTTTTTAAAGATGATGACGGAAATAATATTGCTTCAAAGCCTGATATTGCGGCAGTGCTGAATGTAAACCCGAAAGTCCTGATGGTAACTTTCCGTGATATTGTGAATGGAAGGGAATATGAACAGCTATCTAACCAAGCAAAGCAAGCCTACGAGGGGCGCGGATAAAGATATAAGCCTGGTGCGCTGGGGAGGACTTGAACCTCCGACCCCCGCCTTATCAGAGCGGTGCTCTAACCAACTGAGCTACCAGCGCATTTCCAAACTTTCTGTTATAATCGGCTGATGCCAACATAACAGGAGGCTCTTTATCTTAAAAATTGCACATAAAATCAAGTGAAAATTAGAAATTCATAGAATATTCTTAAAATTGGCATAAACTCGGCCTTGTGAGTCTATTAAAATCATCGGCAGTTATCAGTGGTTTAACATTGCTTTCACGCATTGCGGGTTATGCACGTGATGTGATGATTGCCGCTATGCTCGGCGCTGGTGCTGTGTCTGATGCATTCTTTGTTGCCTTTCGCCTGCCGAATATATTTCGAGCCTTATTTGCGGAAGGGGCATTTAGCGCTGCATTCGTGCCAATGTTCGCCAAAATTAAATCAAAGGAAAAAGCCCGCGATTTCGCCGAGAAAATATTTTCCATACTATTTTTTGCTCTTTTGGGAATAACCATAATCGCGCAAATCCTAATGCCCGGTTTAGTTTGGCTGCTTGCCTCTGGTTTTTCGGACGAGCCGGAGAAATTTAATCTATCGGTTGATTTAACGCGCGTAACCTTCGGATATTTATTATTTATTTCGTTAGTGTCGTTGTTAGGTGGGGTGCTGAATTCAATCCGGAAATTCGCATTTTTTGCATCTGCGCCTTTGCTACTCAATCTTACACTGATAATTTCACTCTGGCTATTTGGTGGAGGTCAGGAAACTTCAGCCTATGCGCTTAGTTGGGGTGTTTTTGCAGCCGGAATTGTGCAGTTTTTATGGCTCTATTTTGCCTGTGTGAAATATGGCTATAAGCTGCAACTAAAACTACCAAAAATTGATACGGAAGTGAAAGCTTTGCTAAAGCGTATGCTACCCGTGGTTTTGGGGGCGGGGGTGCTGCAAATAAACGTGCTGGTTAACACGCAAATTGCCTCATATGTCAGCAATGGCGCGGTGTCTTATCTTTATTATGCCGATAGAATCAGCCAGTTTCCGCTAGCTCTAATCGGCACGGCAATCGGCACAGCTTTGTTACCGCTGCTTTCCCGCCAATTTCGCGAGGGGAATAAGGGGGAGTCAACAAAGACTCAAAATGATGCTTTCCGCCTCGCTTGGTTTTTTGCGATTCCTTCCGCGTTTGGGCTGGCGGCAATTGCTTCGCCTTTGATTGCCATGCTATTTGAGCGCGGGGAGTTTGTAGCTGCGGACACATTAATGGTAGCAAAAGCTCTGATAGCCTATTGTGTGGGTGTTCCGGCATTTATATTGGTCAAAATCTTTGTTCCGGGGTTTTATGCAAATGAGGATACGAAAACTCCGGTGATTATCGGCATCATCTGCATTGCTGCTAATATTGCCGTCAGCCTTGCCCTTATTTATATATATAATTTCGATCATGTCGCGCTGGCGATTTCGACCTCTGTTTCATCATGGCTCAATCTGATTTTGCTTCTGGCAGTATTGCGCCGCCGTGAATTGTTCAGATTTGAGGAGAAAACCATCTCCAGATGCCTGAAAATCCTAATTTCCGGTTTCGTAATGATGTTTATCGTGAAAGTCTGGGTGTTACAGGCTCTCATCTTGGCCATTCCTTTATATGTCACAATAATTACTGCGATGATTATAGGTGCATTTACCTATTTTGTGATGTTGCTTATGTTGGGTGTGATGAAAGTTGAGGACATACAAAAACTTGTGAAGAAATTAAAACTTTGATTGCAAAAACCTCTTGAAATCCTTATATATCGTTGCCACTTAATTAATTAGACAGGATTTTTGAGGAAAAATGGATAGCAAAAAACTTTTTGAATATGAATATCTGCTTGAGTCAATGAAGCCAAAACTCACACGCGATGAGCTGGAAAATACTATGCAATCTTCCGAGCATTCAAAAGCAAATGTGCAGGATGTGGTGAGCTTTACGCTTAGTGCGGTCAGGGATGGGCTATATATTAAGCCGGTAAATAAAAAGGGTGAACATGGCAAAATGTTGTTCATCAATGCAATTGCGGCGGAAGAGCTTGTGCAACAGCTTAGCCATGGGCTGAATATTATCGCAAGCATCGGTCAGAATGAGTCTGCTATAGAGCTGGATGATGACCATTCCACGGTTCATTAAATGCTTTTACTTGCAAATCGCTCAGTCATAAAAATCGGCGGTGAAGATGCACGTTCTTTCCTGCAAGGGCTAATTACTAATGATATCAATAAGTTAAGTAGAGATGCAGCGCTCTATGCCGCAATGCTTACTCCGCAGGGCAAATATCTTTTTGATTTCATGATGTATGATGATGGCGAGGCTGTGCTGCTTGATTGCGAGGCAGCGCGCAAAGATGAGCTATTGAAGCGCCTGAATATGTATAAGCTGCGTGCTAAGGTGCAAATAGAGGATTTGCCAAATCATTTTGTCTATAGCGCAAATGAGGGGTTTGTTGACCCGCGCCATGCAGGTTTAGGCAAGCGGATTATTGCCGAAGGGAAAAATAAAAGCGGTGATTTTGCTGAATATCAGCGTAAAAGAATATCGCTGGGCGTGCCTGATAGTGCAGATTTTATCCCTGATAAATCATTTATATTACAATATCGCTTCGAGGAGCTAAACGGGGTGGATTTCAAAAAAGGCTGCTATGTCGGGCAGGAAGTGACTGCGCGCACCAAGCATCGTGGTACAATCCGTAAATCATTATATATCGTTGAAGGGCAGGGGGATTTGCCACAATTTGGTAATGAGATTTTAGATGATGGTAAGGTTGTCGGTGTAATGCTTGGCTCAGAGAGGGATGCGGGGCTTGCTTTATGTGAGATTGAAGCGGTAGAAAAGAATAATAAGATTGAAAGCCTTATTATAAGAAAACCCTAAGCGCTTTTTTTGACTAAATCTTCTAGTTCACGCAATTCTGACAAAATCTTTTTGAGTTGTTTTTTCTCAGCTTTCTCAACTTTTTTGATGAGGCGCTTTTCTTTTCCGGTTGGTGGGGTGGTATTTGCAGCTTCGCCCGCAGCTTCACCTTCGCCGAACATATCGGTTTGTGCGCTATTCAAAAATCCTTGATTTCTTGCTTTCAACGCTCTCTTTGCTCCCTTGATTGTATATCCTTTAACATGGAGTAGGATTCTAATATTTTCAACAGATTCAACGTCTTTTTTACTATAAAACCTGCGTCCGCCTTTGCGTTTTGCGGGGTTTATTTCTTTGAATTCATTTTCCCAAAATCTTAATACATGCGGGGGTATGCCCAACTGTTCCGAAACTTCACCAATTGTTCTATATTCAGTCATTTACCCGTTTTTTTAACATTTGAGAGACGCTAAAAGTCACAGAATTGCGTGCCGAGATTGTTGCCTCTTTCCCCGTTTTTGGGTTGCGTCCAATTCTGGCTTTTTTACGGCGTACCACAAAATTTCCGAAGCCGGAAAGCTTGACGCTGTTATTTTCTGCCATGCCGTCGATGATTTCCTGTAATACGGCATCCAGAATTTCAGCCGATTCAGTTTGTGAAAAGCCCAGCTTGCGGTTGATGCTGGAGCTAATATCTGCTCTTGTAAGTGTTCTTGTCATATCGCTATATAAAGACCAAAATTAATATTAAGTCAACTTTGATTTCAAAATATCGTTTACAATTTGCGGGTTAGCCTTGCCTTGGCTAAGTTTCATGACTTGCCCGACAAAAAATCCGAATAATTTATCTTTGCCGGATTTGAATTCAGCAACTTTATCAGGGTTTGCAGCGATAACTTCGTCAATGATTTTTTCAATCGCGCCGCTATCAGTCACTTGTTTCAGCCCCTTATCTTCTACGATTTTTTCAGCATCTTCACCGCTTTCAAACATAATCTCGAAAACTTCTTTGGCGATTTTTCCTGAAATTGTATTATGTTCAATCAGTCCAATCATATCACCAAGCTGTTTTGCGGAAATTGGCGAATTTTCAATGGTTTTACCGGATTTATTGAGCATTGCGAAAAAATCGCCTGCAATCCAGTTGCAAACTAATTTCGCATCATGTCCGCCTGTGAGTGTTTCTTCAAAAAATGCAGCAGTGTCTTTGTCAGAAACCAGCACGCTGGCATCATACTCGGACAAACCATAGTCTTTTACATATCTATCTTTCTTCACATCGGGAAGTTCCGGTAATGTAGCACGGATTTTATCAACAAATTCCTGAGAAATATCCAAAGGCAGCAGATCAGGATCAGGGAAATAGCGATAATCATGCGCATCTTCCTTGGAGCGCATGGTTTTGGTCATTCCCGTATCGGCATTAAATAGCCTTGTTTCTTGGTCAATTGCGCCGCCGCTTTCGAGGATTTCAACTTGGCGTTCAGCTTCATATTCAATTGCGCGCATAATATTGCGAATTGAGTTTAAATTTTTGATTTCGCATCTTGTGCCCATTTCTCCACCCGCTTTGCGTACGGAAACATTGGCATCACAGCGCAGCATACCTTTTTCCATATCAGCTTCACATGTGCCGATATAGCGCAATATATTACGCAGCTTTTTCATAAATTCGCCGGCTTCTTCAGAGCTTCGGATATCAGGCTCGGTGACGATTTCCATCAATGCTACGCCGGAGCGGTTGAGGTCAATATATGAGCTGGTCGGGTTTTGGTCATGCAGGCTTTTTCCCGCATCTTGCTCAAGATGGATTCGGGTAATGCCGACATCCTTTTTTGAACCATCAGGCATATCCACGACAACTAAGCCTTTGCCAACAATAGGCTCAAGAAATTGTGAGATTTGATAACCTTGCGGCAAATCGGCATAGAAATAATTCTTACGGTCAAATACGGAATGGAGGTTGATTTCGGCATTTATGGCAAGTCCGGTTTTCACGGCTTCTTCAACGCAATATTCATTGATTACCGGAAGCATTCCCGGCATTGCGGCATCCACGAATGATACCTGACTATT
>Ga0210019_1002238_pt1 | contig 19044 bp, 24 predicted proteins | sample CryGeyCG2114_020_2_FD_183969 | JGI IMG/M metagenome (GOLD analysis project Ga0210019, IMG submission 183969) | Groundwater microbial communities from aquifer - Crystal Geyser CG11_big_fil_rev_8/21/14_0.20 (SPAdes) (version 2) | ecosystem: Environmental > Aquatic > Deep subsurface > Groundwater ...
CCAACCCACGTAGTCATATTCTCCGAGGCTTTATCAGCCCATTTGTTACTTTTTATTTTTTTCATTTAGCTAAAAATAACACATTTTAGTTGAATGGTCGAATGGACATATACTTATTATAACTTACAGCCTCTTAAGAAAGTTTTTAACTCGAGCGCTTGGTTCTTTAGTTTTTCAAAGCCATAAAACTCCGAGATAAGCAGTGACAAGAGCAATACTTAAACTGCCCGCTAATAAGACGAAGACAACCTGACGATAAAGATAACCCCCAAACACAAGAGCTAACATTAAAATATCATTGGGCAGAGGTGTAAAACTTATATAAAGATAGACGAAGACAAGCAAAAGCCAGCGAGGATACTTCTGCATAAAAATTTTAATCCTATCAAGCCATTTTTCCCAATTTTCTGGAACATGTTTGTATCCTAGTTGCGTAAGGTGGAAGAAAATACTATCACTTATAAATATCCCCATCCCCCCTATTATGCCTAGAAGTAAGGGGTTAGACCCACCGCCGGCAAACGTGGCAATAGTTGTAAAAAGTACCGGGCCCGTAAAAGTGGAAAGTCCGCCAATCGTCGCGATAACAAAAGTAATTGTATAGCTACTTTTAACTCCGACATAATCCACTATCACATCTGGATTAACGAAATAGAAGAAAACATTAACAACTGCCAAGAAAATCAAGACCAATACCAACACATAATGTCGCCTAAACCACTCCGCTATATTCATAATTATTGTATTAGTATTTTAACACGGATGACTGATCTCACATTTATTCAGGCTGCCGGACTTGGACTCGAACCAAGATACTCGCCTCCAGAGGGCGATGTCCTACCATTAGACGATCCGGCAATAAACCCTAGAATACAGGAAAAATAAGCTTGATTCAAATTGGAATGATTATCCTATATACATTATAAGCAAGCGGTCGCGGTGTTATAATGTAGTAGAATTTAAATGACAAAACTTCTGAAAAGAGTAATGCCGTAATTCTTACCCATATCGTAATCTGCAATTATCTCAATCGTTCTAGTTGCGGGTGGTCTTCGCCGTGGCTGATGCGGGCTTGTAGTTGGGCAATGTGCTCATCACGGATAGATTGTAACTCCATAGCGTCCTTGGTGAAGCGACGAATGAGAGAGGTGGCATAGGTGCCACCGAGGAAGTGAGGTAGGACGACGTAATCTGCACCGGCTTTATATAATTCAAGAGCATTGATAATACGATGCGAAACTACCATCACGGTGGGGTTGGCGCCATTTCTTTTAGCATTCGATAGGATAATGAGATTGGTTTCAAAATCAGGAATAGTTGAGACCACTAGCTCCGCCGAACTAATTTTAAATTCGTCCAAAAGATCCGGGTCACTAGCGTCGCCATATTCATAGGGGACATTGTCACGGATCAGCTGTTCTATGACATCGGGATCATGATCAATCACCACGAAGTTTGACTTCTCTTTTTTAAACAATGTCACAAAATCAGAGCCAATGCGGCCACCTCCGATAAGCACTACCGAGTACTCTTTGATTTTGAGGGCGCGTTCTTTGGCATCTTTCCGCTCAAAAATACTCAAATAAGGTCGGGCATAACGATAGAGAGTATCGGAATATAAGATGAAGTAACTGGAGATAAAGATGGTGATGAGACCAATCAAGGTCACTGTTGAAAGGACCGAGGGAGCAATTTGCTCGAGGGTTACACCCATAGCCACCAGGATGAGTGAAAACTCGCTAATTTGGGCCGCCATCATCCCTGTCTGGAAGCTAGTTTTTTTGCGAAACCCGAGAGAGCCCATCACAATCAGTTGAAGCAGGGGATTACCAATAAGGACAAAGAGGGAAAGGATAATGGCCGGGATAAGGATTTCCCCAAAGTCACTTACCACCATTCTGGTGCCAAGCAAGATAAAGAAGGCCACAATGAAGAAGTCCCGCAAAGGCGCGAGACGGGCAGCGATTTCATGACGACTCGGCAAGGTTGCAAGGGCGACACCGGCAATGAGGGCCCCTCCTTCGAGTGAGAAACCGATACTGGCAAAGAGGGCCGAGATCCCCATACCCCAGGCAATGGCAAAAAGAAAAAGAAGTTCTTGGGAACGAGTTAAATATGTATGGAGATGACGAATGATGTAATGAGAGAAGAGGAAGACCCCAATGGCCGAGATAACACCAAGGGCAAGAGTGCGCACCAGTTCGCCAACGTTGCCTTGGGAACTAGCTACGAAGGGGATAGCGAAAAGTAAAATAATGGCAATTAGGTCTTGCAAGAGGAGAGACCCGATAGAGATTTTCACATAGAGCTTGTCCAGGTCACCCTTATCAGAAAGCAGTTTAAGGACGATCACAGTGCTACTAAACGAAAGGGCGATACCGAGGTAAAGTGAGGTAACCCAATTAAAACCCAGAAGTAAAGAAATCATCACTCCCATCCCTCCGGTCAAAAACACTTGAGCAAAGCCCGCTATAATTGAGGCTAATCCAAAATCACGAAGCACCTTTGGATTAAGGGTTAGGCCGACGCTAAAAAGCAAGAAAGAGATCCCGAGTTGACTAAAGAGTTCAAGGGTTTCGATGTTATTAAAGAGACCTAGAGCGAATTGCCCAACGAGAAACCCAGTGATGATGTGGCCGACAATAAGAGGTTGGCGTAAGAGACGCATGAGAAGCGAGACGGCTGTAGCAACTCCGATAAGAAGTCCAATTTGTCCAAAGACATCAAGAGTCATAGAATTATTATATCGTACTTACTGACGAAAAAACTATGATAACATTGGGATAAGTATGAGAGACTCGAAGATAAAACCTCTTGATTTCAAATTATCTAGGTTAGATAAGGAGGAGTGGCAAGTTCTTAAAAAACTCTCAACTCCACAAAAAATCCAGGATTTTCTTAACTTACTCCCGTTTAATTTTGAGAAGAGGGGACAGACCCACCGCTCTGTCAGGTATGCCTTAAAGCACAAACAGGCCCACTGCTTCGAAGGGGCACTTATTGCGGCTTCAGCTCTATGGATAGGTGGGCGTAGGCCACTTCTTTTAGATCTGGTAACTGTGCCCGGGGACTTTGACCATGTAGTGGTGCTCTTCAAAGAAGACGGAGCTTGGGGGGCCATCTCCAAGACCAATCACGCAGTCTTGCGTTACCGCGAACCGGTTTATAGAAATGTCCGTGAATTGGTGATGTCATACTTCCATGAATATTTTCTGGATAACGGCAAGAAAACTTTACGAACTTACTCTCGACCTTTTGATCTCTCGAGATTGAGTACAGACTGGCTTATAACAGAAGACGATCTCGTTAGTTTGGCTCACAAACTCGACCGTTCTCCACATCAAAAAATTCTTTCTCTAAGGCAAATTAAGAATTTACGTAAAGCCGAAGAAGTTGAAATCAAAGCTGGCAAAATAGTGGAATATAAAAAATAATTCCAGTTATTTGGTATCCTTTAAAAGCAAAGTTTCTTTCAATCCGTAGATCACAGCAATTACTAGAACGTAAAATATTTTATCCAGAGAAAAGAAGGAGAGCAGTAAGATACCGAAGATGGCTGCCAAAATAATACTAACTGGGCGAGTCAGACGAAAAATACTTATCAGTCTAGTATCGCTGGCATCGACCTGTTTGAAGAAATAACTTTCGGTCATGACCTCTATAAGACTGGCCCCCACTCTTGAAAGAAAAAGAATAAACATCCACACAAAAAATGCTTTGCCTAAAAATGGCATTGCTAATAAGGAAAGGGCGGTGATAATGAAACCGATACTCATGATCTCTTTCTCTCCATAGAAACGGTCAGCGAGCTCACCAGCTGGCCACTGAAAAATGATAAACGGAAGAAGCATCACGGTGAAAATGATACCAAGCTCCGACCATGTAAAACCAATGATGCTGTGAAGATAGATGGGGGTATAGATCACCATAAAGGCAAAGAAAAATTCCAGCGCAAGTCTGGCTAAGGTGATGCGACGAATATTTTTCGTTTGCCACCAAACGCTGAATGGCAGAAACATATGCTGGGGATGGAGACCGTGCCATTTGGGCATATGAGATTTGAAAGATGAGAGGACAAGTAAAACTGGCGGAATAAGAAGAGTGGCGGCCACGATGTAGACAAGATCAAAGGCGTTGTCTAGAGCAAAGACCGCTAAGACAAACGGTCCCATGGTTAGACCTAGGTTGAAGAAGGTGAAATATACCCCACGCACCTCACCGGTATTCTCGTTTTTAGAAAGTTCTTCTAGAAAAATATCCAGATAATAATAAATGATGAACAAAATACTTGAATAAACCACAAAAGAGATAAGGACAACTTGTGACGTTTGAGCCAAGCCCATGCCGAGGGTAGAAGCTATCGCTAAAAGCAGGAAGAAGAGAAGCAAGATACGTTTTCCGAACAACTCTATAAGTTTCGGCGCCAATAAGAAAAGTATGACGTTGCCCAAAGCTCCTATAAGAAAAAGGAGACTGACAATATCGGGTTTAAAAAAGTTACCAAGAAGAGAAGAGTTTATGTAAAGGATAGTACCGTAGTGAATCGAGACAAAAGTAGTAACGGTAAAGATCGGTATAAATCTAGTCATTGATATAAGTATAACCTAAAATGCAAAGTGCCCACCTTGCGGAGAGCACCTTGCCCTTTAAATATATACCACAGGCCATTTGTCTGTCAAGCAAAAATAGGAGACCTGTGGATAACTCTTAGACCCCCAAAATAACGGGTATAACTAAGGGTGCTTTGGCAGTTTTTTGGAAGAGAAAACGAGAAACATCTTCTGTCACAGCATTCTTAGCATAATCAAAATTGATCGGATTAGAACCTACAGTAGTACTTTCAATCGAACGCTTGATAACCTGTCGTGCTTCGGATAGAAGCTCCTGAGACTCTCGCAGATAGACAAAACCTCTTGCTATAATGTCTGGCGACTTCTTTAGGTGTCCGGTACGAGTGTTGACGAGAGCAATAACGACGAAGATGCCGTCTTCTGCAAGCATCTTTCTGTCTCGAATAACAACCTCGGAGATATTTCCAATAGAGAGACCTTCCACCACTAAATCTCCAGCAGGCGCTTTCTCTGCGAGTTTAACAAACTTGGTACCCTTATCTTGAATCTCGATGATACTGCCATTATCTGGAACAATAATATTTTCACGAGGACAACCGAGTGAGGCTGCTAGTTCCGCATGAATCTTTAACATGAAGTGATGTCCATGTATTGGCATAAAGAATTTATAAGGAATCTGCTTGTGTAGCCACTCAGTTTCCCCGCGTTTACCATGACCAGAGGTGTGAACATCTGAATCTAGATAGGTGATAATTTTGGAATCGTTACGATACAGATTGTCTTTAAGCTTAGAGATGGCACGCTCATTCCCAGGGATAACGGAAGAAGAGAGAACCACGGTGTCAGAGCTTTCTAGACGAATAAATTTGTGTGTTCTATTAGACATACGCATTAGGGCGGCGTATTCCTCTCCTTGAGCACCGGTGGTGATAATCATAATCTTATTAGGGGGATACTTGGTAATATCTTCAATAGGATTAATGTGACTTACATCCACAAGATTGAGATGTTTGATAATCTCAACGTTAGTTTTCATACTTCTGCCCTCAATAAAAACTCTTCTAGAGTGGTGTTTAGCTATCTTAATAAACTCAATAACTCTCTCCACCTGGGAAGCAAAGGTAGCCAGAATGATACGACCAGACGCCGCCGCGGTAATAGCGTCAATATTTTTTAAAATATGTTTTTCAGAAGGCGACCAACCTCCTTTCTCGATACCCGTTGAGTCCATACTAAAAAGGATGACTTTCCTATCTTTAAACTCTTTGTAATGATCAAACTCCTTTTCATCAGGAACTCCATCTTCATTTTCTATACGAACATCTCCAGTGCTTACAATGTCTCCATAAGGAGTTTCGATAATAACGCCAGTAGAATCAGGGATAGAGTGTGATACTCCAAAGAAACGGATTTTAAGGTCTTTTGAAATCGGAATAGATTTATCGCTGGCGTCCACTATTCTGATATCAAGTGGAGGAAGTTGAGGAAACTCTGATTGACGTTTTTGGATAAGCAGGGAGCCAAACTCGCGGGTATAGATGGGCGGATTGCCTAGGCGACCTATGACATAAGGAATACCCCCAATGTGGTCGAGGTGGCCGTGGGTTATCACTACGGCACGAATCTTCTCTTTTCTTTTTTCTAAATATTCTATGTTAGCTAGGATATAGTCTACTCCGGGAGTCTCGTGGTCAGTGAATTTAATGCCGATATCTGCAATGACAATATCGTCCCCATACTCAATAACGGTCATGTTTCGACCAATCTCCTCAACACCTCCGAGAGGAATAATCCTGATGTTGCCTTCTCCTAAGGGGGGGATAACGTCATTAGGTTTTTTAACTGTTAGAGGTGTATTGTTGCGTCTGCGAATATTCTTGTATCGCATACCACTAGAAAATGAATTGTTCATGATTATTCGATCTTTCTAAATTTTATTGATTAATATTTTCCTAATAATTTCCGAACAATAAGTTAGGACTAGATCAGGAGTTGTTACCTTTTCGGCACAATTCGGCACAAAACCGAGCGTGTAAACGACAATATTTATTGTACATGAAGCATATTTTATTTCAAGTCAATCAGACTGGACTTTAAGATCATTTTCAACCAAAATTGAGGCTTAACTATATGACAGACAAGAAGACTATCTTAGTAACTGGAGGGGCAGGGTTTATCGGCTCCCATCTCTGTAAACGACTTGCCTTGAATGGGCATCAAGTTATTTCTCTAGACAACTACTTCACGGGCTCTCGCGACAATCATGTAAAGGGAGTTGAATACCGAGATGGTCATACAAAAGAGATAGAAAAACATATAACTGAAAAACCTGATCTAATCTATCACCTAGGAGAATATTCTAGGGTAGAGCAAAGTATTTTCGAACCGGAAATTGTAGAAGATTTTAATGTGGTAGGTACTAAAGCAGTATTAGAATTTTGGCAAAAACATGGAGGAAAATTAGTTTATGCTGGCTCATCAACAAAATTTGGTGATGGTGGATTGGCCCGTGAGAAAACACCTTATGCTTCAACAAAAGCAAAAAATTCGGAGCTTGTGAAAGAGTGTGGAGAAAAATATTCTTTACCGTACGCTATAACTTATTTCTATAACGTTTATGGACCAGGAGAACGTTTTGGAGCCTACGGTACGGTTATCGAAATATTTAAAAAAATGTATCTACAGGGCTCACCAATTACTGTTACCTCACCAGGTACACAAGAAAGAAATTTCACTCATGTAGAAGATATTGTAGATGGGTTAGTGCTAGTCGGTGAAAGAGGAGATGGGGATGAGTTTGGTTTAGGAAATGATCAATCTTTTACAATGTTGGAAGTGGCAAAACTTTTTGGTAGTCCCATAGTAATGCTTCCTCCTAGAGGAGCTAACAGAATGCAATCAGATCTAGATACAAGAAAATCTCGCGAACTCGGCTGGAAACCTAGGCATTCATTAGAAGATTACATAACAAAATTTACACATAAATTTCAGAGAGGGAAAATCAGAGAGAAACGTGTTTTATTGTTTTCTACCACATTTTATCCTGTTTCAGGTATAGCTGAAGATGCTTTTGTTGAATTAGCAAAAAAAATGCCTGAAATAGAATTTGATGTTGTTACCACAAAGTTCACCTCTGTATCTAAAGATATTGGTTGTATCAGTAATATACACATACACACGGTGGGTATCGGATATTCATTTGATAAATATTTGCTTCCATTCTTAGGATATTTCCAAGCCAAAAAGCTCCACAAAAAATATTCCTACCTCTTCATATGGTCGCTTTTAGCAAGTTATGCAGCTCTGGCAGGACTACTTACCAAAAAAAGAACTGGGCTACCACTACTTATTACTCTAGCTGATCAAAACATAGAAAATCTTTCGAGATTTAAACTCTTTATGCTTAATTTAATTCTATCTGATACTGATCGGGTATACGGTTCACCATCTCAGAAACACCATATTAACAATAATATCCCATCTCTCCTATACAATCACTCTTTAGGAAATGGAGACGCCCTAGCTAACCAATTAGGTTATTCTTACAATGAAATTATATTTAATCATTAGGCGAGTTGATTTATTTTAGTACTGTTGTATAATAGATTTGTTTATTTGAATGATCTTTTCAATCAACGGAAGAGGTGCAACATGATTGATCAAATGACCCAAACCATCACTTTTTTGGGGAATGAGTCACTTAAAGAGGTTCGGCAGGGTGTGCAAAAAGCCTTGCGAGAAAAATCTCAAATAATTCTCGGCAAAGGACAGATTTTGTCCGAGATTGTTGTGAAGGTCTGCACTATTCCAGAATTTAACGGTTTCGATGTTTACGAAACCGAAGCAATTCTCGGGGAAATAGTTCAAGAGCCGCCCATATAGGTGGCTCTCTTTAATCAGTGAATATCTTCCAAACTTTGTTTGTTTCTATATACCAATCTCTAATACCCAGAAATCTATCTTGGGGGACCGTCAGAGAGTTTAGGCTTATGGCTTTTACTTTTTCTGGCACGACATAGATAAAGCTAGGTGTGTAGAGGAAAACTGCTGGCACTTCTGCTTCTAATTCTTTGGCAAAGGATTTATAGCTAGACTCTACTAACTCTGGTTTATCAGCACTCCTTGCGCTGTCTAAGAATTTATCGGCGCGACCATTGGTATAAAGAGCAATGTTAAGTCCCGGATCAGCTCTCTGCGATGAATGCCAGAAGGGATAGAGGTCTGCCTCTCTGCCTACAACATTACCGAAAAGAAGAGCATCGAAATCTCTTGAACGGATGACGTTTTGGTTGAGATCGCCAGTTTCGAAAACTAGAACATCGACCTTAGCACCGAGTTTACTCCATGCCTCAACAAGTTCGTTTGCCACTGCCTGAAGTTCGGGAGCGTCACCAGTAGAGATTGAAAATGACAAAACCATTGTATCTGCTTTAGATTTTTTTTCAAGTAGTCCTGTTGTCTCATTCATTTTCCAACCCGCTTTATTCAAAAGTTCTTTGGCCGTCGCCAGCTTCTCTTCAAAAGTAGTATCGCTTTCGGCCAAAGTTGTCCAAGGATAGATCCCGGCCGGTAGAGGACCGCCGATGATTGTGCCGTACCCACCTAACACATTTTCTACAATTTCTTCTCTGGGACTTAGTAAGTTTAGCGCTTGACGCACCTCTTTGTTCGAAAGAACTTTTGATTTACTCTGGTTGAAAAAGACGGCAAAGACACGGGGAAGAGGGGAAGTGATAATACGGGCATTACTCTTTTTAAGCTCGAGAGTGTTTTCTGGAGAGATGCCACTGATACTTTCTACTGCACCTTCGTTATAAGCCTCGATCAGAGTCTCTTCGCTCTGGTAGAACTTGAAAATAATATTACTTACAAAAGGAGTGCCCCTTGAAGTGTCTGGAAAAGTAATAAGTCTATAAAAGTTAGGTATACCACCAGAGTTTCTCTCAACACGCTCCACTTGATACGGACCCGAACCGATAGGAAGAGTGTTGAACTGACTAAAAGAGAATTCATCATCAGAAACATTTTTCCAAATATGTTTTGGTAGAATTCCAATCGTCAGATTGTAAATAAAAGGTGCATAAGTTTGTCTGAGGGTAAAGGAAACCGTCATCTCATCTATCTTCTCAACTTCGACGCCATCCCATGCACCTCGACGCGGGCTTTTGATATTGGAGTTATTGATCTTCTGTATGGTAAAGATAATATCGTCTGCTGTTACAGGTATACCGTCGTGAAAAAAGGCATCGGCACGAATATGGACAGTATAAACTCTGCGGTCATTGGAGATATTTACTTCGTCTGCCAAGTCGTTTTCTATTTTTCCCTCTGGAGTAATGCGGACCAAACCAGAATAGATTAAGGAAGTAAGGTTCTTATCGGCCTCGGAAAGAGAAAGGATGGGGTTAATGAATCGAGGATTACCCACCACTCCTTCAGTTAAGGTGCCCCCCTCGGTAGGCACCTCTGCCAGAAAAAAATTGTTTACTCTAACTAAAAGAGCAATGCTCGATAGTGCAAAAATAGCTACAAAGAAAAAGAAAATGGCTTTCTCTGCAATGGTGAAGGAGCGTATAATTTTACGTATTGAACGTTCCTTGGGCATACTGAAACGCCTTAGGAAGAGTAATCGCAATTCTCTATAATTCATTGTTTCTAGCGATTAAGAAGAAGACTGATGAAGGCTGTAATAGCAAAGAGTGCCGCTATCACTAAAGTAGCATTGAAAGTGAGCTTTTCAAATCCACGGCGCGTGAAGCGTCCTCCCGTCGCATTGTCACTTCCGAAGGATGCACCGAGACTTGCTTCTGAACGCTGAAGGAGTATCCCTGCGATTAGAAGAAGACTCAAGATAATTTGTATATAGGGAAGAATTTGAACCATAATCTACAGAGTTCAATATTAACACAATTTTGACTTTGTATGCAAACCGCTATTAGTATAGAATACACTCGTAACAACTCTAATAAAATGAAAAAAACTGACAAAACAAAGGCGAAAATTAGCCCCTGCGGAGATAGGGTCTTGGTTAGACCCTTCACTGAAGAAGCTCTTCGAAAGTCTCAAGGGAAAACTCCTTCTTTCGGCATCATCCTCCCCGATAGTGTGACAAAAGAAAAATCAGCTCAAGGCAAAGTTCTAGCAGTAGGAGAAGGGAAGTGGATTGAAGGCAAACTAGTAGCAGTGAGAGTTAAAGTGGGTGATACAGTCATCTTTTCCAAATATGGATACGATGAGGTTGAAGACGATGGAGAGGAGCTCTATCTATTGAAAGAGGACAATATTTTAGCAGTTATCAAATAAACATCCATGGCAAAAAAGATACTTTTCAATCAGGAAGCTCGTGAAGCACTCAAACGTGGAGTGGACCAAGTAGGAAATGCCGTCAAGATTACTATCGGTCCTCGCGGAAGAAATGTTGTCTTGGATAAAGGTTATGGAGCTCCGGTGATTACTAACGATGGTGTCACTATCGCCAAAGATATCACTCTCAAAGATAAGTTCGAGAATATGGGCGCAGAGATTGTTAAAGAAGTTGCTTCTAAAACAAATGACATCGCTGGGGATGGCACCACGACCTCTGTCATCATCACCCAAGCGCTTGTTGAAATAGGGTTCAAAAAATCTCTTATAGGAACAAACTCCATGGGAATCCGTCGCGGTATTGAACAAGCAACTCATGATTCTATAGACATGCTCAAGAAAATGAGTAAGCCTATAAAAACAGACACGGAAGTTAGGCAAGTGGCCACTATCTCCGCAGAGTCCAAAGAAATAGGTGAGATCATTGCTCTGACTATAAAAAAGATTGGTAAAGATGGAGTGGTCACGGTCGAGGAATCACAAACATTTGGAGTGGATTCAGAAATAGTTGAAGGACTTGAATTTGATAAAGGCTATCTCTCTCCCTATATGATTACCAACACAGAGAGGATGGAAGCCGAGTATCGAGATCCAGCTATCCTTGTGACAGACAAAAAGATTTCTGTAATAAAAGATATTCTGCCACTTCTAGAGAAATTAGCTGCTACTGGTAAGAAAGACTTAGTTATCATCGCTGAAGACGTGGATGGGGAAGCTCTGACAACATTTATAGTCAACAAACTCCGTGGCAGTTTCAATGTTCTGGCTATCAAGGCTCCCGGTTATGGAGACAAAAAGAAAGAAATACTTACAGACATTGCTGTAACCGTGGGAGCCAAACTTGTTTCTGAAGAATTAGGCATCAAACTCGAGAATGCAGAACTTACAATGCTAGGTAGAGCCTCTAGAATTGTTTCTACCAAAGACAGTACGGTTATCGTCGGGGGTAAAGGTAAAAAGTCTGACATCGAAGCACGAGTAGAGAGCCTCCGCATGCAGAGAGAGAAAACTACTTCTAAATTTGATTTGGAAAAACTAGATGAACGTATTGGGAAACTCTCTGGAGGAGTGGCGGTGATAAAGGTTGGGGCAGCGACAGAAACAGAAATGAAATATCTCAAACTTAAAATTGAGGATGCGGTGAATGCGACCAAAGCTGCTATCAGCGAAGGAATTGTCGCCGGCGGTGGCAGTGCTTTGGCAAAAGTCTCAAAGAAAATTGAGACGAAATACAAGGAGTCCAAAGAAGCCAAGACGGCCCACGAGAATCCGGAAACTGCAGAATTTGCGTCGGGTTATATGGCAGTAGTAGAGGCTTTAAAAGAACCTCTCCGCCAAATTGCAAGAAATGCCGGCAAAGAAGATGGGGTCGTGGTGGCAGAAGTTCTCAAGGGTCAATCAAACTCCGGATACGACGCCCTTACTGACACCTTTGTAGCAGATATGTTCGAAGCGGGAATTATTGACCCTGTTAAGGTTACTCGGTGCGCATTGGAAAATGCGACCTCTGCCGTCGCCATCCTTCTTACGACAGAAGTGGCAATCGCTGATGAACCAGAACCAAAACAAGAAAAATCTGATAGGGGAGCTGGTACGGATTACTAGTAGTGTTATATAATAATTAACATGTCAATTATATTTATTGTTTTAGTAATACTTGCCCTAGTAGTTTTGTGGGTTGTCTTCGCTTACAACAGTTTTATCCGTCTTATCAACCGTGCTAAAGAAGCTTGGGCTGATATCGATGTCCAACTCAAGCGCCGTTACGACCTTATTCCTAATCTTGTTAACACCGTTAAGGGTTACGCCACACATGAATCAAGCATCTTTGATAACGTTGGCAAAGCGCGAGCTGCCGCTATGGGAGCTACCAACATCGCTGACAAGGGTCAGGCAGAGAATATGCTCACCGGGGCTCTTAAATCTATCTTCGCTATTGCTGAAGCCTATCCAGATCTTAAGGCCAACCAAAACTTCTTAGAACTCCAACGAGAACTCTCCGATACTGAAAATAAGATTCAAGCATCAAGACGTTTCTACAATACCAATGTTCGTGACCTAAACACGGCTATCGAATCTTTCCCCAACAATGTTATCGCTTCGACGTTCAACTTCGATAAAATGGAATTCTTCCAACTTGAGGAGGAGGATGCTAAGGAGCCAGTGAAAGTAGAGTTCTAGTCTCCGTATTAGAGGCTAATCCCTAGCACCTAGAACCTGCATGTCTAATCTCTATACTCACCAAGATCAAAATATCTGGAAAACTTGGTTTTTGATGACATTTTTCTTCGTCTTCGTCATTTTCCTCGGGTGGTTTGTTTCCTACTATTTCCAGAATCCGGCACTGCTTTATGTCGCAGTCTTCTTCGCTATCTTTATGAACGTTTTTTCTTACTGGTATTCGGACAAGATAGTGCTAAAACTGCATAAGGCCAAAGTGGTGGTGCGGGCAGAACACTTTGACCTGTGGAACGCTGTAGAGAACCTATCCATTACAGCGGGTCTACCTATGCCCAAGCTCTACATCATTGAAGATCCTGCCCCAAACGCCTTTGCTACGGGCAGAAACAAGGACCATGCGGTAGTAGCAGTGACTACTGGACTCCTTGCCATTTTGGACAAAAATGAGCTAGAGGGGGTTATCGCCCACGAACTCTCTCATATTGGTAACAAAGACATGCTTCTCTCCACAGTGGTGGTGGTTCTTGTTGGATTTATCGCATTGCTCTCTGACTTCTTTCTTCGAGCACAGATGTTTGGAAATATGCGAAGCAGGGACAATGGGGGAAGAGCTGGGGCAATACTTCTCGTTATCGGTATCGCCTTTGCCATTCTTGCTCCTTTGGTAGCGACCCTTATCCGTCTGGCTATTTCTCGCAAACGAGAATTTCTTGCTGATGCTTCGGGGGCGCTACTGACTCGATATCCGGATGGCCTTGCAAGCGCGTTGAAAAAAATTAGTTCCGCACCCACACCAATGAGAACCGCTAACAATGCCACGGCGCACTTATTTATCTCCAATCCTTTCGGAGGCAAAAAGAAGTCTCTGCTCCATAAACTTTTTATGACTCATCCTCCAACGGAGGATAGAGTCCGCGCGCTTGTAGGGAAGTGATCTATACATATACACATATAATAGATAATATATTCCCATATGTTATAAATAAGCTCATTAAGAGGAGGGTTCGCATAGTGGTCTAGTGCACCACGTTGGAAACGTGGCGTGGGGCAACCCACCGAGAGTTCGAATCTCTCACCCTCCGCATCTAACAGCTAGCACGAGGAAACCTTATTTAGATCTAAGGTGTTTAGCGGTATAATTAGAGTATGAAGGAATTTTATAGTAAAAAAAGCACATACATATTTGGAGTAATTGTAATTATTATATTTTTTCTTTATTTTTACTTATATCCCAATAATCAAGCTAATACTTTGGTAAAAATTCTTGAAACCTTAGACTTAAATATAGTAACATCAGTAATTGTTGTCGGGTTTGGGTTGTTTTTATACCACCTGGAAAGTAAGAGGGGATTCAATGAACGATTGTTATTACAAAGATTAGAGCTAAGAAAAAGATCACTAGAGTGTTTTGAAGAAATTAACACTCTAATAATAAAAATTAGATTTTATAATACATCAGTTGGTTATGATATTAGTGATATTCGTATCAGTTTTGATAAAATAGCTAACTTTTTTTACGAATTACAAAATATATACAAAAATTTATCGAGAGTAGTGCCCAATAAAAACGATATTGAAAAATTAGATAATTATTACCAAGGATGGCAGAAATATTTTACTTTTAGTGGGGAATCTGATTTAAAACAATATGAGGAATCTGTAAAGAATGCGGAACACTATCTAGTTTGTCTTAAAAAAGCCTTAATGGAATTTACCAAAACACTGCAGTTTAAGGAAACTAATTATGATTAATTCTTCCATAAAAAAACTGTTTTCACCTTCATCAAGGAAGAAGGTATTTTTATTCTTCCTTTTGTGGTTCATTGGAGGTGCAATAGGAATGTTTTTCCATCTAATACTTAGTGTAGTTATTGGAATTAGTTATAAATTAGGAATACTAGATTTGAGCTTTTACCATTTCATTTCCAACGAAAAAATATCCAACTCACTTATAGTTGTCTTTGGTTTAGGTTTTGTAATTGGACAACTTCCTTCATTTAGAAACATTAGAGATCAATTAATATAAGAAGCTGTTAGAACCTCAAATTGCTATGCTGAAAAAGATTAAAAATACCTTGCAGCGCAAGTCCTGTCACGGTTCGAGCCCGAGGTAGCCCGCCAGTTAGGAAAATAATTATTATGACAGATAAACAACTTTTTAAAATCTTGATTGAAGAAGGATTCAGTAATGGTAATGTAACTGTATTTGACACATATTCTTCACTGGACTTTGTGGAACATCAGTATGGATTTAATCCTCCTAACGCTGAGGGGGTTAAAAAAGCTTAACAATTAAAAACCATGGAGATGCATCAAGACCCAACAGTAACAGATTCAGATAAATATAAAGTAGTTTTTGAAAATGATAAGGTGCGTGTTCTTGAGTATAAAGATAAGCCCGGGGACAAGACCACTCTTCATCATCATCCAAACAGTGTCATGTATTTTATTTCCTCATTTAAGCGCCAAATAGCCGCTAATGGAAAAACTGTTACCGTTGATGGCAAGGAGGGAGTTGTTACATGGCTGAAAGCGCAGGATCATGTCGGAGAAAATATAGGTGACACAGACACGCATGTGTTGTTGGTGGAACTAAAAGAACCGGGTAACGACGACCAACAAGATCAAGATGTTTTGGGTCCTGAAAAAATCGTATAATTCCCTGTAAATATTTTTTATGATTTTCAAATTTCAAAGAATTTGCCGCCAAAGAAAAACTTGAAATCGTCCTTTTCGCTCTAGTTTCCGCCTTCGGTCCGCTGAAGATTGTATGTTAATATCTATATAGACATTTGTTGTTTGACACTGAAAAAGGAGAAGGTTATGTTTGATAACTTGCCCGATACTGATAAAGGACTTTTCATCTCGTGCCTAAAGTCGTGGAAAGAAATTGTGGGCAACGGAACGCCTGATGCTGAGTCGTTAGAGTGGAAGATTCTTGTTTTCACCCTAGCAATGAATCGTTTGACACGGGGCAAAGACTTTCTGGAACACACTTACCTTAGTGCTGAAGTTCCTGAATTGTTAGGACGTATTATGAAGTCCTTTATAAAAGAGGAAATGTCACTGGAAGAAACCAGACAACAACTAGAATACTGTGTTGCGAAGCTTGAGGAGTGGAGGAACGAGCTTAACAACTTTTTAAAAAGCCCGTAATCTCGGAAGATCGCGGGCTTTTTGTTTGTTAATTCTCCTTAAAGTGGCAAATGCTTGCGGTCGCGGGTATTTGGTATGTTGTGGTTGATTTCAGACAGGTTGACATATCTTAAAATAATTGTAATAGTGAATTGAGAACAGCTTTAGCAACACGCTGAAACACAAATTGAACCTTGAGGAGGTAATCATGAAAGACTTGGAATGTACCCGCGCGCTCTTTCTGTTGAAGAGATACCTCGAGCATCTCAAAACATTGGGAGTTTATAACCGCCAATTTTCCGGCGACTATCCTTGGGTTATGGTCGGATACAAGAAGGTACACGACAAATTTCTTGCATCAAACCACTGCCCTGTTAGTGGTTGTGGGGCGATTATGTCGTATTTCAAAATCGAAAGTCGAAGGAAGGTTGGTGAAGAGAAATATGCCGATGCCCCAAGACAACTTCCACTTTTTGTTCGTTCTGCTGATAACTACTTTGAGCTGAACAGCAACAAGTTGGCGTTGGACGGGAGCCCGGAATTTGGGGTTTGCCCAAATATCCGACACGAGACAGTAAGGTTACATGTGTACAATAGAAACCCAGTCAGAAAAAATGATTCCGGTTATCTCATTCATCAGTACACAAAAGAAACAGACGAATGGAAATTACTGAAGTGCCCGACCTAAGTCGGGCACGGGAGGATGGTAGTATGAAAGAAGCGATGATAGTCAGGTTCAATAAACCTGGGTTCGCGATACTTACACCAACACAAATCACCTTTGTAGAAGATAACAAGGTGACAAGAAAAATTAGCCCGAAAGTTGGCATTCAACATTGTGGTGGTCAACGTATCCGACACATCTGGTACGAAGAAGAGTCCACTGTTGAAGAGAAAACCTAGAAATCCTGAGGGAAGGGTGTCAATTGACACCCTTTTTCGTTTCTTGAACTATATTTGCCTGCTTGCGCAGGCAGGTTATACTAACAGTATTGTGGAGTCACCTAAGAAAATAAGGAGGAAATTTAAAGAGGTATTGGAGGATAATCCCAAGCTTAAAAAGCTTGTAGGAGTATTGTTTATTGTCATAGGAGCCATTGGGGTTGTCACACCATTTACACCATTTGCCTTCCTTCTCATCGTTGGATTGGGGATATTAGGGGTCAAACTCGCTTTCTGGGAACATATCAAGGACCGCTTTAAAAAAAGGTGATAAGATTAAGATATACAAAATTATGTCGAAGAAAATTTTAGGAACCGTAACCATTATTCTTCTGGTCTTGGTGGTCCCTATGGCGACCTCAAACGCGCAGACACTTGAGACCAAAGTAAAAGTGGAGGATGACATTATCCTCTGCACTCAAGAGGTGAGGCTCTGTCCAGATGGTTCATACGTAGGACGCAAGGCACCAAGCTGTGAGTTTGCCACTTGTCCGGGAGAAGGAGGTGGGGCGGATAATGGCGATAGTATAATCAAAGATGACGAATCGGCGGAACCCGTTACGGCAGTTGTAGTTGAGGCGGGGGAGGTACGAGGTTGGGATCCGGAGGAAAAAGAAGTCTTTCTACAAACGGTTAAGACACACGCTGAACTACGTTCAGGCCAAGATTTGGAAAATTTCGCTCGTGGAGTTTTGTTGGAGGATGAAAATATGGAGAAACTTGAAATTGCCGAAGATGGAGTAAAGATAGGTTACCACCTGCCGGCGAAACTTTTTAACATTTTTGAAACATCGTTTAGAACCCAGGTGGAAATAAAGTCAGACAGCAATGTCAAGGTAAAATTCCCTTGGTACAGTTTCCTCTACAAGAAATACGCTGTCTCAGAAGAACTTGAAGCTGAGTTGAGAGCCTCGGTAGAACTTGATGACTGGATGGTACTCTCCGAGGAGAATGTGGCCCAAACCGCTGGCATTATTATCGAAGCCCAAGGTACATTGAAGAAAAGTTTTGACACCTCTCAGCGTCTTCTCCGCGGAAGATAGCGTGGTTGAATAATTGGTCTAGAAACGTTTACGAATTTGTGATACTTTTATAACGTGCTTTGCTCTTTGGAGAGATACTATGAAATACCTTCTGGTGCTATCAGTAGTAGTGTTGTTGTTGTTTTCTTCCGGCTGCTCGCTCCACTACACTTGTAGACTGGGGAGCAATCAAGACCAGTTTGCGAAAAGGTGTGGTCATGAAGTTCGCTTTAAGAAAGATAGAAGGGATCTGCACAACCTTCCCAATTATCAGCGAGGTTTTGATGGGTATAACATCAAACAAGCGAGAGAAAGGGAAGAGTCTTAACCGTCCATCAGGACGGTTATTTTTTATAAATAAAACCAACTACACAGGTAGTTGGTTAAGGGAACTTAATGATCATTTTTCACCTATCCTCACTCGAACCCGAATGAAACATCAAAGCGGGGCTTTTGCCAGAAAAACTCCAGAGCCTCTTCAAGAAGATAGCCAATAAGATAGGCATGAACTTCTTGATCGTCATAGAGAACTGCGCCTTCTAGCCCGATATGTTGGAAAATTGCATATGTGGCATGTTCGCATTCGTGACCGAGGATAGAAACATCTCGAGGATTTCTCTTGGCCGACTTTACCCAAATGAGAACTGAGAGGCGATCATTTTTATCAGTCATCTTGAGAGTGAAGCCAAGTTGTTGACCTCTTTGCTTTTCCTCTTCGTCTGGTATCAGACCGAGTCGCTTCATTTTAGCCTTGACTTCTGAGGCGGTCCCACCCTGACAAAAGTAAACCGTACAGGGATAAATCGTCCTTTCTAGTTTCTTCCACTTCA
>Ga0210019_1002239_pt1 | contig 19040 bp, 24 predicted proteins | sample CryGeyCG2114_020_2_FD_183969 | JGI IMG/M metagenome (GOLD analysis project Ga0210019, IMG submission 183969) | Groundwater microbial communities from aquifer - Crystal Geyser CG11_big_fil_rev_8/21/14_0.20 (SPAdes) (version 2) | ecosystem: Environmental > Aquatic > Deep subsurface > Groundwater ...
CGCTTGGTGGCGCGAGGAAAATGCAGCCGATATGCTCGCACTTAGAGTCAATCGCGCCAATGGACAGTGGAATGATTATTGGGAAGAAAGAAAAGCGGCATGAAAACCTACACTTTTAATCGCACCCCCGTATATTGAACCACTTGCATTCACGCCCAAACTTCAATATCCTGCCCAGAATGACGGAAGGAGCTATTGCATGGCTAACTCAACAGCTAAACTACTGGCCCAAGCTGAACAAAACAAAAAAAAGCAGGCGCTTAACAAAAAACTCTTCGAAGCGGCTAAAACTAACGACATCAATGCGGCAAAATCTGCCATTGAGTCGGGTGCCGACCTCCACCTTCACGAGGGTACCGCGCTAAATCAGCCCGATTTTTACGATAATACCCCCCTACACATCGCCTGCCGAGAAGGTTTTCTAGACATGGTTCAATTATTAATTGAACACGGTGCAAAAACTGAAGTTAAAAATCGCAAACACCAATACCCACTGCATTGGGCAGTGCATAATCAGCACACCGATATCATCGACTATTTACTTGAAAAAAACGCTGACCTTGAAGTGCAAGATAACGAGGGCGATACGCCTTTATGCTGGTCAATTTACCTTGGCCACTACGACATTGCCAAACGTTTAATTGCCCTGGGTGGGAATGTGAATCATCACAGCTTTGAAGGCTTAGCTCCGCTACACTGGGCAGCGTACAAAGGCGATTTGCCTATGGTGAAATTGCTAGTCGAAAACGGCGCAAAAATTGAAGACCCGACAAAATCAGGCGACACACCCATTCTCTATGCGACACAAAATGGTCATGTGGATGTGGTGAAATATTTGATCGACGAAAGCGACCCGAGGAAAGAATAAAAAAATGCGGCAAGTCCGTGCCGCTGTTCTACTTATTATCAGCACGCGCATCACTTAGTCTCTTTCTTGTTCTCGTTTCAAACGTGAATAGACTTCTTCACGGTGCACAGGCATATTATCGGGTGCTAGCACACCGATGCGCACACGCTTATCGTTCACGCCTTTAATGGTCACGCGTATATTATCGCCGATTAAAATCGACTCATTGATTTTCCTTGTTAACAGTAGCATAAGCTCTCCTTTTCAAGATTAAAAAAAGCGCACAATGCGCCACGGAAAAAACAGAAAATTAGATAAGACTTGAAGGGTGATGCTCAGTATAAACAAACAATGAAGAAGTTGCGAGAAGAAATGAGAATAAAATGAGAAAAAAATAAGGGCGACCCTAACATTCCACTAAAGAACGCTAAAGACGCCCCGAATGGTAGCAGCTTTACTCAGCTTCGACCGTTAAAGTCATCGGCACGACCACATCTGAGTGCAACTCAATGTGAAGTTCGTATTCGCCAAGGCTTCGCACTTGCTGTTCTGGCATCGTCAGCTCACGACGCTCAATTTCAACGCCGGCGGCTTTAATCGCATCGATCACGTTGTAAACAGTGACCGAACCAAACAACTTGCCGTCTTCAGCCGCTTTACGCGCGATCTTAATCTCCAAGCCTTCAAACGCTTTTGCACGCGCCTGAGCCTTGTCCAACATTTCCTGCGCTGCTTGCTCAAGCTCAGCACGGCGCGCTTCAAACATCTCGATGTTTTCTTTAGTCGCCAAGACCGCTTTCTGTTCTGGCACTAAAAAATTACGTGCGTAACCAGATTTAACATTGACGCGATCGCCAACTTTACCCAAGCTACGGATACGTTCTAATAATATAACTTCCATCACTCTCTCCTATTTCCCGGCTTTGAACCGGCGTAAATCAATTAGGCTATCAAGTAGGGCATACACAGCAATTGACGCAGCAATCACTGGTATAAACATGATAACAATAAATAAAACAATAAAGATAAATAGCACAGTCAAGGGCGAAAAACGCTTTAGCAAAAAACGCACTAAACCTGACAAGCCTGCCACAAAGAATGGCAGCCCTACCAGTGGCAGGTAATCGTAAAGCCAGCGCAATTTAAACGTCGCACCCAAAACCACCAAGACAGCCAGTGCCGCAAACCAAAATGGCATGCGAAGCTCGGTTTTCTCGGTATCGGCTTGCACAGGCTTTGGCAGCAGCTTATCAACGATTCGTGCGAACCAAAGCTCAACCAAAGTACTCAACGCCAAATAAGCCGCATTGAGACCTACAGCAAAATAAGCCAGCCTATCAGCCGCCTCAGCCACCCTGCTCTCTTCTTGAGCCGTCATCTTAAGCGTTCCTTCAATAGGCTTTGCATTGCCCTTCAAAAGACTGACCCACCAAGCATGAGCATCAGGCATCAACCAATGAAACAGCAACACCGCGATCACAGCAATGAAGGTCGCCAAGATAATGAGGTCGCGCCAATTTGGCCTGCGAAGAAAAACACTGGCCAAAAGCCACGCCAAGGCAGAGCCGAATATGGCGTGCACACCAAACAACCATTGGTGAGCGACAACCATTGTCACCACAGCTGGCAGCAAGCTCCACATCAACACCAAAAAGCCTTCCCTTATGCCTTTTCTTAATGTGACCAAGGCTACGATGACCGCACTGACCCAAGAAAAAAATGGAACAATGGCGAAAATCACAGCCAGCATCACAGCATGCAGACGGCTTTTTAATAAGTATTGTGCGAAACGACGCGCTATCATCTTTTTGCTTAACTATTTATGTTTGTCACAGTAAGGCAACAACGAAAGCACGCGCGCCAATTTAATTGCGCGTGTTAACTGACGTTGATATTTCGCTGACGTGCCAGTAATACGGCTCGGTACGATTTTGCCTGTTTCAGTGATAAATTTTTTCAACAAATCGACATCTTTGTAATCGATTTCTTTAATGCCTTTTGAAGCAAAATAACATTGTTTACGGCGACTAGACATTATCGCTCCTCCTTCTCTTTTTGCTTCAGTATGCTGGATTTTTCAGTGACTGCTTCACTGCGGTTTAACACCACGTGGCGAATCACCGCATCGTTAAAGCGGAAATTTGATTGCAATTCATCCACCAAGGCAGGGTTGCACTCGATGTTTAACATCACGTAGTGTGCTTTGTGGATTTTTTCGATAGGGTATGCCAACTGACGACGGCCCCAATCTTCTTGACGGTGAACTTTACCGCCGTCTGCTTCGATCGTTTGCGTGAAGCGCTCGACCATACCTGGAACCTGCTCACTTTGATCAGGGTGCACTAAAAACACCACCTCATAATGGCGCATAGGACTCTCCTTACGGTTAAAGCCTGCCGATATCTCACGACAAGCAAGGATTAAACACATTGTCACTTGGCCAGGATCTAGCCAAGCGGGCGCAATTATAAAGGACAATCAAGGTCTTGACAAGGTAGGGGCTTCACGCCAAAATGCGCGCTTTCGTGGCTATGTAGCTCAGTTGGTTAGAGCACAGCATTCATAATGCTGGGGTCGTTGGTTCAAGTCCAACCATAGCCACCAATTTTTCAAGCGGTTACAACAACGCACTTATTTAACAGCTTCCTGGGGGTGCTCAGGGGGTGCCAATCCATTACACCACCCTGACCAACCCATCAACACCCAGCTGCTAGCCATCAAGCCTACGCTGCACAAGATGCTGCTCAAGCCAAGCATCCAAATCATCGCGCAAATAAATAACACGCTTACCCAACTTCGCATAACGCGGGCCAGGTGTTCTTTGACCGACCAGGCCATCCATACGGTCTTTGCGCAAATAGGATACTGACATGCCGATATATTGCGCCGCAGCTTTTTCGTTTAAAGCGCGTGATTGGTTCTTTTCGTTCATAGAAAAATCCTCATAATATTTGTTGTTAAGAATATTTCGGTGATATGAAGATAAAAAAATGACTTGCTAGACACAGATGTGTCAGCAAGAAATTATAGTTGAACAGCCTATAGCAAAAGCCACAGACACAAGTTGAAATGTAAAATTAACCCCAGGCCATTTTAAAATGAACGGGATTGTATATCATTACTGGAGGTTTACTTATAATGCTATCACCTGGCTAAGAATAAAATGCCACATTAATATCGCAACAACCTCAAAAACAAAGCGCTTCACTAAAGAAGCGCCTTGCCAGTTAAATACTAAGTGCAAGCGTAAAACACTTGCAATAGTTATAGTTTAATGGCTTCAATCATGAAGCAAGTTTTATAAGTAAAAGACCGCTAAAAAGCGGCATATATTAAAAATAAGACAAAGTTTTAATGCAAAACCTTCATCTCATCGTTAATCCAATCTCGCCCGTGCTGCAAGCGATCATGGAAAGTCGATTTACTGACGCGCTGTTTTGCCGCAATCATCCGCACTTTGTTTTTAGCAATGCCTGAAGTGTAGTAGTCTTTAACTGCTTTACCCCAGGCTGGCTTAGTTCGAATTAAGTTGCCAATCAGAGTATCTAGTTTTTTATACTTATCCGGCCAAACCACCTGGCGTGTGCCGCCTCGTGAAAGTTTAAGGCCATAGGCTTCAAATTCAGCCAGCGCATAGCCTGATGATGAAAAGCTTAGTGATAAGGCCGTTTCTAGCCGCGATAAGTTACCCCATACTGATAAATCATTATGTACAGGATGTTTTTCTTTTGGTCGTTTTTTATTGGTTTTCATGCGGTGCATTCCTTCGTTTTATTTTTTTCAGAACAATCCATTGAAAGATAAACACAAAGCTTACTGCTTTGCGTGATAAATAAACTATTTTGGGGGTTTAGGTCTTTTATTGTTAGACCTCGAAATATGTAGGCATTATAGCACAAGAATGCCTAAAATTGCAATAATTTTGAGCGAAAAAATTAGGATTTTTGGAGGGTTTTTTGCAAGCCACTGATAAATATCGATTTAATTTTACACAAATATTCAATTTTTTTATCTAAGAGCCGGACAAAATCGCATGCAAATTTGAAAAATAATCACAAGCAACCTATAGTGTTCAAGTCACGGTCTTGAGGCATGAACGTCGATCAACAAGGGGTGGGAAGCATGGTGGCTTCCCCAGTGACGCTTTCTAAAAATCTATGACCCTACGGACAAGTCTTTCAGACCAGCCAAAGCCCTTCGGGGTGTGTGATTAAGCTGATGGATAACTTGTGCCAAGTTACCCACAACTTAAATCACACGCTTTGGCTTCTTGCCCACAGGCTCACAGATTCAATCACAATGATTTTTCTTTCAACACTCACAATACTAAGTTTTTCAGGACTAGACGATATCATGCTATCGCTGTACTTTGATATTGCACTATCGCAATAGTGCAACAGGGGGCTTTAATGGATTTCAGCCAGTTATTTCACTTTAATCAATCAAGAGGAAATCATCATGAAGATTAAATTGCATAAACAAATGGCTAGCAACGCTGGTCTAGTTGGCGTGGGTTAATTGCCCACCTGTTGTTTGCCTCTTGCAAAAAAGAGGCAAACAACTTTTTCCCTCAAAAAAAATTGATTCGTTTGAGAATATGCTTATGTTAAATAGCCCAATAAAATTCAAACCAACGGTACAAGTATTTTACCAGCCTAATAAAATTTTTATCCGAAGCAACGGCTATTTCATTACCATTCCCGATGATAACGGAGTTTTTAAAGCTACGTTTGAACTGCTTGACGGACAACATACAGTAAAAGCGATTTCAGAAAAGCTGATTACGCAATTTCCTGAAGCCAGCGAAGAAAACCTGACCGATGTTATTTGTGATCTTGATGAACAATATTTACTGGAAAAAAGCGATACAGCTCCATCAAAAATATTAACTGATTACGACCTTGAACGATGGCATCGTAACTTGGATTTTTTTAATTCGTATTGTCGTCTAAGCGATAACAAATATGGCGCTCAAGCTAAAATTAAACAGGCAAGAATTTTATTACTGGGATTGGGTGGGTTAGGTTCTCACATTTTATATGATCTCGTCGCACTTGGCGCGACGGATATCCGTGCAGTTGATTTCGATAAAATTGATTTAACCAATCTCAATCGCCAAATTCTCTATGGGGAAGATAACATCGGTCAACTTAAAACCGAAGCCGCCGAACAACGTATCAAACAATTTTGCAGCCAACTTGATGTTGACTTTATTAACCACCGTATCAGTGGCGCAGCAGACATTGAGCGACTGCTCGAAGGACGCGAGATAGTCATTTGTGTGGCTGACAAACCCAAAGAACATATTCTAAATTGGTTGAATGAAGCGTGTACCAAACAGGGTATTCCCTTTATCAATGGCGGCCTTGATACTCAACGCGCCGTTTATTGCAGCGTGATACCAGGCCAATCCGGCTGTATTCACTGCTGGAAAACCTGTGTTGAAGCCAAAAGTGGTGATTCAGCTAATCTGTTACAAGCCGAAAGCGCGGCGGATGCTGCTGAATCCCAACCGGCACCTGCCATCGTGCCTTTGGTTTCAGCTATCACGAGTTTTGTTGTGGCTGAATTTGTACGCATTGTGACAAATATTGCCAAACCCGTCGCGACCAATAAGCTATTATCGGTAGATTTTGATACAATGCAGGTTAAGCCAGCAGAAGTTTGGCAACGCCAAATTGACTGTGATTACTGTGGAAAGGGAACTCATGACGCTTATTAACAAAAACTATCGGCTATTATTGACTGCTTATTTTTTATCAACCGTTGGTGACTGGTTATATCGTTTAGCGATTCCTATTTTAATTTTTCACTTGACGCATTCTGCGCTTGCGATGTCTATTGCGTATGCGTTAACTTTCTTACCCTTTATTGTCGTCACCCCATTTGGTGGCGTGATAGCCGATCGGGTAAACCGTCGAAAGATGATGATGTATGGGGATTGGTTTGCAGCGATTGCAACACTCTGTCTTGCCCTGCAACAAACCTTTTTAAGCTCAGTCATTTGGCCAATATATCCCTTAGTCTTTGCTATTGCGGCTTTAAGCTCAGTCTACCATCCGGCTTTTCAAAGCTTTATTCCTGAAATTGTAGAGCGGGATTCATTATCAAAGGCTAATTCCTATTTGACGAGTTCAGATAACCTTATTAGCTTGCTCGGCCCACTCGCAAGCGGAGGGCTTATCGCTATTCTTGGCGCTTTAAATGCCATTTATATTAATGCGGCTTCTTTTGCATTATCCGCCATTTTAATTACCTTGATTACCAAGCGCGCTAAAGCGGCACCTCACAGAGGCATTACACTGCAATCTATTTTTATTGATCTCAAAGAGGGTATGCACTATGCGTGGAAAAATGCCGTCATTAAATACGGTTGTTTTTTGTTTTTATGTTCTAACTTTGCCATTCAAGTCTTTTATGCCAACTTTATTTTCTTCTTAGTCAAAATTCTTAAGCTCACCCCTGTGCACGTTGGGGTTGCGATTGCAGTTTCCGGCATCGGCGCCATCATTGGTTCGCTTGTTGCCCCTCGCATCGGAAAACATTTAGCAAAAGGCCGCATTATTGTGTGCTGCACGATTGGTGCGGGTTTATCAACGTTATTACTTTTACTGGCCAGAAGTGGTGTGACAGCGGGTTTAGCTTGGGGTGTCGTAGCAGCTTTTAATTCCGTTATTATCGTGACGTACTTTACATTGCGACAACGGGTCGTACCCAGTGAATACTTGGGCCGAACCGTCGCCATTACTCGCTTAATTAGTTACATGATGATTCCCATTGCCTCTATTTTCGGTGGCTGGGTTTTGCAACATCATGGTAATATGCAAATGATTATTTTACTGAGTAGCGTCGTCATGACAACAGGCGGCGTGATTGCGTGGTTTACCCCGCTGAATACGCAAACTGATATTGAGTCAGTAACAAACGAATCAGCCGTATAATATGAAGCGAACTTATCTTACCTTCCCTGAAAGCTTTAGCTTTGAAAGCACCCTGTCATTGATTAGACGATCTGAGGACGACCCAGCCAACCAAATCATTGATAATTGCTGGTACAAAGTCATCACACTCGATAATGAAAAACCACTGATTGCAACAATCAAACCAGGCAAATGTTTGCTTGTTGAAGCCTCAACCACGAACGCCAAAGAAAGCAAGGAACTGAAAACCAAGCTAGCCAAACTGCTTGGCCTGGATGACCCTTTACCCGCTCAAATTAGCACATTAAAGCTTGCTCAAAAACATGAGCAAGCTATTTTATCGTATTTAAGTGCTTACTTGCCGAGCTACACCCATCTTTTTGAAGGTATTGTGCAAACGGTTTTAGGTCAACAAATTGCGGTCAGTGCGGCAAACCAGGCTCGCAAAAACTTTGTCACGACCTTTGGCGAATCCGTTAAGGTCAATAACCAAACTCATTATGCTTACCCCACAGCCAAACAATTCCTGTCGTCTAAAACAGACGAGCGTTTTGAGCAGTTGCTTGCGATGAAGTTAAGCCGTACAAAAGCTAAAGCCATCATCGAATCAGCCGAGTGGCTGCTTAGCATTGACGAAGGCCGCTTAAATTTACTCGACAATGAACCGTTGCAAACAGCATTAACAGCTATTCACGGTATAGGCCAGTGGACAAGCGATTGGCTTTTGCTTAAATACTTCCGTCGATTTGAAATTATTCCAGCAGGTGACTTAGCCGTTAGAAAAGCCTTTACCTGGTGGTTAAACAAGCCTGAGCTACTCAGCAAAGAAGCTGTGATGAAGCTAGCTAAAAAATATCATCCGTTTGGTGGCTTATTAGCTCAACGTGTATTATGTGCGTACCAAGGACACGGCAAGAAATGACAGACGATGCAGAGTCCAAACTGTCATTGTATCGCCAAGTCTGGCAAGTGGTTTCAATGATTCCTAAAGGCCAAGTAGCCACCTATGGTCAAATTGCCAAATTAATCGGCAAGCCTCGTTATGCACGACAGGTCAGTTATGCCTTGTTTCATCGTAGGCGACTCGCGCCCCAGCTATCCCTTCCTTGGTATCGCGTGATTAACGCGCAAGGAAAAATCGCACTCAACCCTACTGATTGGCGGTTTGAGGAACAAACCCGCTGCTTGGTGCAAGAAAATGTGCCCGTGCTTTATGGAAAAGTTGATTTGAAGCTCTACCAATGGCAACCTGATGCAAAGACCTTAGCAAAGATTAAAAGGTATTGTGATGACTCAACAAAAAAGCCAAGCAAAACAAGCTGAACAGTTTTTCAAGCTTCACCAACAAGACTCGCCATTAATTCTTTTAAACGCATGGGATGCGGCGAGTGCCGCCATTTTTGAGCAAGCGGGTGCACCTGCCATTGCAACGAGTAGTGCCGCGATTGCTGTATCATTCGGCTATCCTGACGGTGAACAACTACCTTTCGAGACATTGCTTGATGTGATAAAACGTATCACTGCAACAATTAAAATACCCCTAAGCGTTGATTTTGAAGCAGGCTTTACCAAAGACACACAGAAATTACTTCACTACGTTGATCAACTGATTGAAGCAGGGGCTGTCGGCATTAACCTTGAAGACCGTTACCCTGATTTGCCCAACCAATTAATACCCATTCAAGAGCAAGTAATACGTATCAAAGCAATTAAAGATCATATTAAGCAAAGTAATAAAAAGCTCTTTATTAATGCGCGCACCGATGTATATTGGGCAAGGCATATTGATTTTGATAACCGAGAAGCTGAAGCCTTAAAACGTCTTAAAGTTTATGAAGCTGCTGGCGCAGACGGTTTATTTATTCCAGGTTTAAATGATTTTGGAACGCTTTCAAACTTCACGCAAACTTTATCATGCCCCATTAATATTTTGGGTGGTGAAAATTTGGATTACAGCAAGACTCAGCAAGCTGGCATAAAACGAATCAGCGTTGGCTCTTTACCCATGCGTTTTGCACTAACCCATCTACACTCGCTAGGTCAGTCTGTGTTACAGGGTCAATTTGATCGTTTTGAAAATATACTTTCTTATGATGCGCTTATGATGCTAGCACCACATCAAGATCAATTAAATGTTGACTGAGCACCAAATACACCGCATGTGCTTTATTTTTAGCATTAAGCTTCCTTCTCACGCGAAACAAATACTGCTCTACCGTTGAAAAATCAATATTCAGCTTTTTGGCAATCTCTTTGCTGGATAAGCCTTGTGTTGTTAGCCCCATCACTTGCTGTTCACGTTGCGTTAAATACAGTGTTCCATCTATCATAGCGAATCTCCTTGAAAATCATACAGTCACATCTTGAAAAACATTTTCAGGCGCCTTTCGATAAGAAGCCTCAGAATTACCTGAAAAATGTCGAGTTAGCTTGTAATCAGTGATAGCAAAAATAATCAGCTCTTCTTTACCAATATTGTGAGTTTGATGCTCCAGCCATCGCGGGACATAGACAACCTCACCCTTAGAGGCAGATAACACGCAGTCATCAATATGAACTTCTGCTTGTCCTTGGGCGATATAAAACACCGACTCATGTGCATGAGCATGCCTTTCGTTATGACAACCCACAGGAATTTTAAGCAAACGCGGGTCAAGCACATGGCTTGGATAATCATAACGCCCCACTGAAAATAGCAGGCTAGACGATTCACTTTTATTGCTGTAAAGCGGCGTTAATTTATCGTTGCCATGTTGATAAATGGCTTTGGCATCTGCAAATTCCGAGTGCTTAACCAGCGGTTGTAATAGTTTCAACAAACGACGATTAATCATGGCTTGATAAAGCTGACTAAAAAACTGATCTCGCAAATCAAGTGCTTGCCTGATAGCGTGCTGGCATCGCTCCAGACTAAAAGGTTGATCAATATAAGACATCGCCATTGCTTCCAAGGTGGCTGCATGCGCATCATCGCATTCGATATGAATATTAAAAAATAGCAAGTCATTTTCGGCTAACCCAACACCTAATAAGGTTTTCTTGAATACTTGATATAGCCTCGGCACAATTGCTTCGGTTGCAAACGCAAGAATCGCTGCACAACTGTCAGCCTCATTTTTTTGACAAAGTGCAATGTACTCATGGATAAATAGCTTTGTAAATGGCTCAAACTCAATCTGTTCTACATTCTCAACCTGCAAGCTATTACACAAAAAACGTTTATAAATTTCAGAATGTCTATTTTCTAAATCCTGCTCACCGGATTCTTCCCATAAGTTTTCAACCAGCATTGCACGATGCTTATCTTGCTCACTATTCATAAGGGCAGCACCCAGCAATCGTGTAAAGTGTTTAGAAAAATAATAATACTGAGAAAATAAGAACCGGCAATCTTCAAAGCTTAGTTCGGCATTCTCACAGGCAATTAGCAGTGGATTATGCCATATTTTATGCATGTTCTTTTCTTGGTGAAGAAATTCAAGATAAGTATCACGAGCTTGTGAAATTGAATTTAATGTCAACATACGACCCCCTTGTTCTATCATGATAAAATCGTTTAGCAGTTATCTAGTGCGATTCAGGCTCTTTTTTTCTGCCTTCAATTTTCCTTGAACCTCTTGTCGATTCACGCTGATATCTTTCGGTGCTTCAACACCGATTCTTACCTGGTTGTTTTTGATGCTGAGAATGGTGTAAATTATGTCGCCATTGACGATAATGGCCTCACCGAGTTTTCGTGTCAGTACTAGCATGATTTGATCTCCTTTTTAATGACTGATGAAAACCAGGCGAAACGTCCAGCGGGCATACTGGACGCGCCTGATTCCACTGCTTTTCCAAGAAGGCTAGCAGCAAGCCTGTTACTTGAGGGTGGTAGAAAATTCACATAAAGATAAGGTGTAAGTGCTATGAGTTTTTGAAAAACAAAAATCTTAAATTGAAGTGTTAAAACCTCAACTAACTCTGTTTGATTGGTTTGAATAGTTTGCATCATGCACACCTCTTATTAAGGCGAGGCAATGAAGAATCTGTTGGCTCGAATTCCATTTATTATGTTATGATTTGGCTCGAGGTATGCAGGATCATTACTTCATTACCTCATAACAGACTTGCTGGCAGTACCAGTGCTAGCAAGTCGCCTAAAATCACTCTCATCATTCTTCCGCTATTATCCGACCTAATTTATGGCTGGGAGAGTGTTTACGTGTTAGGTTAGCCCTATTTTTCTAAAAAAGCAAGAATTCTTTATAAATAAAAGAAAATTTTATAATTTATTGTTTTTTATAAAAATTAATGGATTTTTCACAACTTTTCTATAAAATACAAGGCATGGACGATAAAAAGCAGACACTCAATAACCTCTCAGAACGATTGGTTTATGCGCTTGAAATGACAGGTACACGTAAGGCTGACCTAGCCAGAGCTATTGATGTAAAGCCGCAAGTCATTCAGTTCCTATGCACAAGCGACACAAAAGCTTCTCGATTTACATTTGAAATTGCGACTGCTCTTGGGCTCAATACCCGCTGGCTTGCAACCGGCGAAGGCGCAATGTTTATTGCAGACGACCCCAAATATCAATTATTGAAGGCTTACAAACAGGTCCCGCTGCTACACAGCAAGCAAATCTGTGAAGTTTTAGAAGGAAAGCCGCTGGATAACATTGAGCCTAACGAATGGGTAGCCTTAAAAGACGGCGCAAAAGATACGTTTGCAATGCTAATGCCAGACGAAGCGATGGAGCCTACTATACCGGCAAGCGCGACTATCTTTATTTGTCATGATAAAAACTATCAACCCAATAGTGGCGATATTGTTTTAGCCTTTGTAAAACAGTTTAACGCCTTAATTGTCAGGAAATTTTCTATTGAAAACGAGATTGCGTTTTTAGTACCCGCAAACAATAAAACCTATAAAAAAAGCGAGTATACGGAGGATATGCAGATAGTCGGCATCATAACCGACTGCCAATTTTCGCTTAGGAGGTAGCTCTCATGAAGAGTTTGTTAGATAGGTTAAAAAATAGATTCTATTATTCTGTTGAAAGCATAAAAAACCGCTATCCGTGTAAGATAGTGAAAGTTAAGGACGAGGCTAACTTTGATAAAGGTACTCAAATTACCTATCAAGCCGTAAGTAAGCTTAATTTGCGTGAAGTCCCCCTGAAAGAGCTTATCGATGATTCAATGCTCATTGAAAAATTTCACCCTACAGACTGCATAAAACTTGGCTTCCTATGCGCGGCGGATATTCTTATTAAGAAATCTTCCAATCTCGAGGAAGCAAAAAAGCAATACGAAAAAATTATAAAACAAATGTTTGCTGACTTAAGTAAAGGAGGTGAACATGATACCGAATAATAAACCACTTAGGCTTAACTCAAAGTTTATTCTTCTTTTAGCTATGGCCTATATGACTGTCAGCATTTCAGCAGATGTAGTGGCTTTCAAATTTGCTTATTTCTTTGGCCTCATCGAATCAGGAGCAACAATACTTTTCCCGCTGACTTACATTATTGGTGATGTCACCTGTGAAGTCTATGGCTGGAAAATCGCAATGAAGTTGGTATGGTATGGGCTGATCTGCGAAGCTTTATTTGCTATTTTAATTACCTCAGTAATTCACCTAAGTTCATCAGGTATTGGACAGTACCAAAACGAATATACCGATATTTTAGGACACATCTGGCTGTTTGTTTTTGGCGGGATTATATCAAATGCTATTGCGGGCCTGCTTAATGTGTACTTTATATCCAAATGGAAGATATTTGCAAAAGGGCGTGTGTTTTGGATACGAAGTATTTTATCAACATGCATATCTGAGCTCATATTGATTTTATTAACCGTACTGATTGCTTTCACGCCGTTTATCCACATCAAAGCCACCATGCACATTTTTTTCGACGCATACTTTTTAGAAATTATTTATGCCTTACTTTTTGTTTATCCAGCACAGTTGCTAGTGAATTTTCTGAAGCGAAGCGAAGGTATTGATGCCTACGACTACGGCGTCTCATACAATCCATTTAAATTTATCTAAGCAAGGGGAAGGTTATGACAATCGGTATCATGGGCGCTATGCCGGAAGAAGTCGATATTATTCGTGAACAAATGACAGACATCGAAGAAACAGAGCATGGCAGTCGAAAATATTATAAGGGTAAAATTAACGACACCGACGTAGTCCTTGTGTTTTCACGCTGGGGTAAAGTCGCAGCAAGCGCCACAGCCACTTCACTTATTACTGAATTTAAAGTCGATCAGCTTATATTTACAGGCGTCGCAGGTGCCGCCTCTCCTGACCTTAATATCGGAGATATTGTTATTTCCAGTGAAGCGTATCAACACGACATGGATCCACGACCACTATTTCCAAAGCATGAGGTACCGCTGACCGGAATTACTTTTTTTAAAGCAGATGACGCTTTGATTAAAAAGGCCACGGCCGCTGCTGAAGACTTGCTTGCTCGACCAGAAGCAAAAATTCCAACAGCAGCATTAGAAAAGTTCAGCATTAGAGCGCCGCGTTGCCACCTTGGTGTTATTGCCAGCGGCGACCAGTTTATTGCAGACACAGAAAGAACAGAAGCTATTCTACGCGAACAGCCAAAAACCCTAGCTGTCGAGATGGAAGGCGCAGCGGTTGCACAGGTTTGCCATGACTATAACATACCGTTTGTTGTGATTAGAACCATTTCTGATCGCGCTGACCATGAGGCACACGTGGATTTTCCAGCCTTTATTGCTGACATTGCCCGGCATTACTCAGAGAACGTTGTGAGACATATGTTTTCTCAGCCGTAATATGCTAGGAAAGATAAATATTATGTGCGGTAATTTTTAGCTAAGCCTGTATAAAATCTCGCTTTTCTTGAGCTGCTGCACATAATGTTCTACTGACCACAATACTGAGCCACAATCGAAATTCTGCAATGGCCTAATAGGGCCGAAAGTTCTAAACGAGCATTTCTATCAATGAGCTTTTGTTCTGGTGATAGTTGCTTGCGTGATGGCCCACCTTTGGCAGGGCTTTCCCAGCCGGTTAATTCCTTATAAAGGGTTTGCGCATACTGATGGCGAAGCCCATGTGTTTTGCAAATGCCTTTTCGTCTAAAATATTGGTTGATTGTATTGCGATAGGTTTTATAACTTTTCTCGGGTGGAATGAGCGATTGCTCTTTATATTTCACCAGGGCCTTTGCTTCATCTAGCCACTGACGCTGTTCTTGTGTGCGTATCGGAATAAAACGCTCCCTGCCGCCTTTTGTCCAACTGGCCTTGAGAAAAAGCCTGTCGCCACAGTCAGCTACATGAGGCTGAATTTTGAGGCTTTCCTCAACCCGCAAGCCAAAGAGTTTTTGACCCTGCAAGCTCATTTTTCTGAGTGGCTTATTGATCTGCTCCAGATCAACATTGGTTAAATCTCGTGACTTGTCTTTATTGGTGAGGTATTGCCGCTTAGGAATTTTTAGCGTTTTGTTGTCCGGTACAACTTCAGCTTTGTTAAACTTCTCCATCAGCCATCGTAGTGCGGCGGCTTTATTGCGAAGCGTACCTGCTTCATTACCGTTAGCTTTCCAGTGGTCAATCAGCTTATAAATATGGCGAGTGCGAATGAATTTAGCCCCGTCTAATTTGTAACCCATTGACCATAAGGTATCGGCTGTTTCCAATAAGATTTTGCGTCTGTCGTCTTGTGTTCTAAATGAACCGTCTTTATTATGCTTGAGTACATTGATGAATGAGCCTTTAAAAGCATGCTTCTTTGACATAGGTTTGTTCCTCTTGGTGTTGTGTTTTTGTTTGCACGCGGCTTGCACGCCACGACCTAATTCGTAATGCTTTGTTTTTAATTTGAAAAAATATTCCTGCGCGGAGCGTCACGTTGTACATTTTCAATGTTCAACGTGACGCTCCGATAACAACCTCAACTGACCAACCATTCATGATCAGCTAAACTGATCGCCAAAAGGTGAGTGATGTTACACTCTGCATCAGCAATAATGCTGATACAGGCAACGAAGTTGCAAAAGTGTCTAAGAATGGCTGAGGCTGAAAACCTACCGCTTTGTCAGATAAAATCTGTTAAGCAAGTTGTTTCGTCAGCACGTGGTTTGCTATTGCAGCGAATACTAGACAGGCTTATTGGATAAGCCGATAAGTAGGAATCTGTCCGGCCAGTGTATGATCCAAACAGTGAGTTAAATAAAAAAAGCCGCTGCGTCTTCGGATGAGAGCAAACGGCCTTTTCGGTTAAAAAGCGTTAATACGCCAAGTTGAGTTGCCACGAAAAGTCGTGGGCTAAGTTAAAGTCAATTGCTAAGCTGAAGCTTCGGCAATGATTACATTGAAAATACCAGCCGTTTAACACAGCTGGTTAGTTAAACAGCATTATCCTGTAAAGCTTCTTGCCTTTAGAATAACACCGGACAGCAACTCATCATGAGTCACCAGGGACGCACATCGTAACCCTAAAGTTACGGTGCTGCTTCAAGTGCACGCAGCTCGAGGCTGTTTTTATAGATGCAGCCTAGCATCTTTCTTAAACTGTCTCGTCAGGCTTATCCATCTGCCTTAAAATTTCTTTTTCAATTTCTTTTGCATCCGGCAATTTGTCGCGCAAGGCTTTAGGGAGGCTGCGTGATAAAGTAAACTCTGAAACGCCGACAGGTTTGTCAACACCGCGTAACGCATATTCCACATCAACATGATTTTTGGATGTACATAAAATAATACCGATAGAAGGATTTTCCCATTGCTCTTTGACAAAGTCGTCTAGCAAATTAAGGTAGTAATTCATTTTACCAGCATATTCCGGCTTGAATTTGCCAGTCTTTAGCTCTATCGCTATCAAGCATTGCAGGCGTCTGTTGTAAAATAGCAAATCAATAAAATTCTCTGTCCCGCCGGGTGCAACAATGCGGTATTGATTACCAATAAAAGCAAAGCCGTAGCCTAACTCCAGCATGACTTCTTTAATTTTTCCCACCATGCTTTCTTCAAGCTGTGCTTCGAGTACCGGCTGGGTTAATCCTAACGTATCGAGCATATAAACGCTTTTCATCGCTTTGTCTGCTTGTTCAGCTAGATGAACGGGTAAAGCAGCCTGGAAATTATGATCTTTTTTCTCAAGAATATGGCGCTCATAGGCCTGAGACTTAATTTGTACTTCCAAAACATTACGTGTCCAGCCCATATCACGTGTAGATTTTAAATAATACTCGCGAGCCTGGTAATCCTTAACCTGCGCCAATATAAGCAAGTTTTGCCCCCAAGGAATTTCTCCAACAACTTGTTGGAGATTTGGATAATCCTTGTACTCCAAATAAAATTGCCGCATATACCATAAATTCTGGGGTGAAAATCCTTTAGTCGTCCCTTTAAAGCTTTTCTTTATATCAACAGCAAGCTGCTCAACAACCGATCTTCCCCAGCCATGCTGTTCTTGCGCTTTGACAATTTGCTCTCCAAACCACCAATACAACTCAATCTGCGCTTTGCAAGCCGCTTTAGCCATGCTAATGCGCGTCGAAACAATTTTTGACTGTGCGGCCTTCAAGAAAGCTGAATAATGCTTATCTTCAATCGTTAACTCAGATTTTTTTGCCATATTGCCACCTCTTATTCATCTGTTAATAACCCACTGCGACGATGCTGTAATTTCTCAATAGCCTTCCGCTTATGCTCTGGTGCCAAATGCGCATACACCAAAGTCATTTTAATATCAGCATGACCGAGCAGCTCTCTGACAGTATTCAAATCAACACCCGCCATCACCAATTGTGAGGCATAATCATGTCGCATATCATGCCAAGTAAAGTTTTCAATCTCAGCCATTTTAAGCACCGTCTTCCATGACTTTTTCATGTTATCAAATGGTTTTTTGCCGTCTTCTCCTGGGAAAACCAGCCCCTTTTCGCCAATCGTTGCTTTGGTTTGAGCTAGCCAGTCCATAAGCACTTGCCACGCTTGATCATCTAACGGAATAAATCGTGGTTTCTTTGTTTTAGTCACTTCTTTTGTTAAATTTAATCCTTGCTGCGCAAAATAAATGTGCTTTTCTCGTCGAATGCGTCTCAACTCACATTGACGCATTCCCGATGCCAAGCTTAATAAAATCTTGGGTGCTAAATCACTGGCGAATCGCTGCTTAGACAAATTCGGCATTAATTCATAACCTCGCGCTTCTCGCCATTGGTTGCCACGTTCTCGTGCTTTCACTAGCTGTTGTTCATACCGATCAATCGCTTTCAGCAGCCGTTTATATTCATCTTGAGTCAAATACCGAACCCTTGAAGTATCCGTTGATTTTGCCATTTCAAAATCTGCCAAAGGATGCGCTGAAATAAAACCCCATTTTTTTGCACGTGATAGCGCTGCTTTGAGCAACGCGACTTGCCGGTTTACCGTTTTCGGCATGACGCCATCTTCTTTAAATCGTTTCACTCGCCACTTTTCTAAAATCATGGGCGCTATTTCATCTAAGGGTAAATTACCTATTACCTGATTAAAGCTATTACGCAAACTTCTCAACGTGTCGTGTGCCGTATCGGCTCGATGTACGTTTAACCACGGCTCATAAACCTCATCTAAAAACCGGTTAAATGTCATAACGCCTTCTTTTGCCAACCTGGCCTCTTTTCGTACCTGAGCTGGATCGATACCTTTTGCATAGTCACCTAAAATCTTTTTCGCTTCATCCCGCGCTTCCGCTGCTTTTAATACATTTACGTCACCCAGGGTAATATGCTTACCTCGCGTATACTGACAGCGATATGACATTTTTCCGCTTGGAAAAACCCGGACCATAAACCCTTTAAGCGTCGTATCACGAACGTCATAGCGCTCTTTGCTTGGCTTTAACGTTTTAATCAAACTGTTTGTTATTGCTGCAATCATTTTAGTCAACCTTGGCATTTCAGGGGTGCTATGGGGGTGCAAAATAATTATAGGTGAATCCTAAGCAATGAACAACAAGGAACGATCAGAAATACTAAAACAATAATTAACTTGTTGATTAATAATGAATTTTATATTCATGGTGATTCAAGAAGGTTCACTGGCGTTGATGGGCTATTTTTTAAAATTTCGCATTCATAATGCTGGTGTCCCTGGTTCAAGTCCAGGCATAGCCACCACTCAAACATGGTCTGTACCGGAGACATAGGTTACAGATTATACCGGACACATCGGTAACACTTTAGCCCCAAAGGGATTGTCTAAAGGCTGGAACTTCCGTTCCTCCTCATCAAAATATCCTAAATCATAGTCCAT
>Ga0210019_1002241_pt1 | contig 19019 bp, 16 predicted proteins | sample CryGeyCG2114_020_2_FD_183969 | JGI IMG/M metagenome (GOLD analysis project Ga0210019, IMG submission 183969) | Groundwater microbial communities from aquifer - Crystal Geyser CG11_big_fil_rev_8/21/14_0.20 (SPAdes) (version 2) | ecosystem: Environmental > Aquatic > Deep subsurface > Groundwater ...
TAGATTCAACAAAACGGTTAAGCCATTTGTAGAAAGTTTTGGGAGATATATTAAAATGACGGGCGGTGGCAAAGGCGTTTTTATTACCCAACGAATAGTAAAAGATAATCCATTCTAGTTTTAATTTAGCTTTATCAGACAACCCCGCTAGCTCAGCCACTTTTCTCCAGCGAATAGAGCGATCCAAAAGGATGATTGGTTTTCTTTTGAAGATATTAAAGTCATCTCTAAATAATGGCTGTGTGATATTGGCGGGGCTAAGATAGAATGTTTTCATCAAATAACTCCTCTAGTTTTATTAAGTTTTTTAAAGACTTAATTATACCAGATTTGTTACCGATGTATCTCAGCCTGTGCATTAGCGCGGTCAAAGTTATAATAATTTCTGATTGTTGGCTTCGTTGCTTGCTCCGCTTTCCAGTATTTCCAATCCTTTGATCTGTGGAAAACTTGATCCGGCGATGCCACTAATTCCACCGTAGATGTTGAACAATGATTTATACATTTTATTGAGCTGAACCTCTCTTTGTTTCCACTGCTTTTCAAACGCCACTTTTTCTTTGATAATTTGTTCCTGCATACCGAGATATGATTCTGCGATCGCCTCCATTTGCTGGGTAAATTCATGGCTGGTGAGATATTCAAATAACTCTTCTGCTGTGCTGGCGCTTTGGCTGGAAATCGCTTTTTGTTTGGCTACTAACAAAAGCTGTTCGCGAAGTAGTGTTGCCAAAGCCAAAAAATGCTGGCTGGTTGTTACCCAAACTTTATTAACACAAATAATTTCTTTTTTTGCGTTTGGTGGCAAAACTACGCTAATAAGCCCGGCTAGCTCGGCTTTTTCAACGCGCTGGTCAGCGCGCAATTTATCAATCCATTTCACTTCCCAATTTTTAGTTCGCTTATTTTCCCAAATAATTTTTCCCGCTATATTTCCCATCGGCGTTTTAACAATTTGAATTAAATCAGCGCCACGGCTTCCCTTTTTCACTTCAGAAATTTCATCGCCAGGAAAAGTTCGGCGAAGCGATTCTTCCAGATCTAATTCTAAAATTTCACCTTGCGCCTGTTGGGATCCTTGGTCGCCTTTTCTTCGCGCTTCTTCCAGTGATTTTTTTATATCTGCGATCTGCTTGTCTTTTTCCAGCATCTTGAGCCGATTTTCTTCCGCTTGTTTTTTCCATGCCTCCTGTTTAGCTTTTTCCTTTTCCGCAAAAATAATTTTCTCCGTTTCTAGCTCGCGCGTTTCGTCCTTTTCCTGCATTTTGCGCAAGGTTTTATTGAGTTCTAAAAGTTGCTCGCCGAGCTGGCGATTTTGCGCGCGCAATTCCTTGGTTTCGTTTTCCTTGTCGCGCATTTTGAGATCGTTTTCATCTAAAAATTTCTGACGAATTTTTTCGCTGATTTCTTTTTCAATTGCGTTCCGCTCGCTCTCACGAATCTGATGCGTGAGCGCTTCTCCCGGCTCAAATTCTTTATTGCAATGCGGACATTTAATTAGACTGGACATTTTATTTATTACCTTTCTCAATTATTTCCTCAACTTTTTTTTTGGCTAGCTCTAATAATTTTTTTGATTTTTGACGAGCTTCGTGCGATTTCCGAACAAGCTCGGTGATTTTTTATTCCCCTACTCCTAAATACTTTAAACTGTCTTTATATTCTGGTTTGCTATCTCCACTTTCGTCAACAAAATCAAGTAATGTGTCCAGTTTCATAACATTGTTAACAGCAAGGGGCAATAAAACAAATATTGCCCAAGCACTTTGACAAACCAAAAGCATACGGTAAAATCCTTTTAAGAAAACAAACGTAAATAAAGAATCCGGCGGAGCAAGCTCCTCGGTATTCTTTGTTTCGCTATTTGAAATGGCTTCATCCTCGGAGCAAGCTCCGAGGTATTCGCCGTCTTGAAATAAAGAAAGGATAACCGTATGCATTATCATCATAATGCCAAAACCAATATCAGTCAACGACAGGCTATCAAGGGAAGTGATTTATCAAGCAGACATTTGGGAGAAACCTATTGTGTCTCCCATGTGACTACCGCTAAATGGAAAAAAAGCAAGGGAGTCAAAGATCATTCTTCCGCCCCTCACACTATTACCTACGCTGTGCCCAAAGAGTGGTGGGTGTTAGTTAAAAAAGTGAGAAAAGGGGCACTACTTAAACTAGACGATTTAGTGGAAACCCTATTGCCATATATTCCGTCCCTTAACCATAGTAATTGTTATCGCATCCTTAAGCATTATCAATTAAACCGATTGCCGGACAAGGAAAAAAAGAAACCAAGGAAGTTTGGTTTTTATCTGCCAGGATTTCTACACATTGATGTTTTTTATCTACCCAAGCTCGGTGAAAACAGCAGAAAGAAAAGATACTATTGTTTTCTGGCGATTGACCGCGCCACCCGTATGTTACTAGTGGAAGTTTATTCGCATAAAGGGCAAACCGAAGCAGCTGATTTTGCAACCAAATGTTTAAAATTCTTTCCGTTTAGAATTCATCATATACTAACTGATAATGGCAGAGAGTTTAGTTTAAAGAAAGCTAGAAATCGCTGGGGCAAGATTTATTCAAAAGGATTACTGGATATTGTCTGCCAGATTGCCGGCATTAAGCATAAGCTCACCAAAGTTAAACATCCTTGGACAAACGGCATGGCTGAAAGAGCGGTTAAAACTACCAAAGACCATACTTTCAAAGTGCGTTATTATGCCAGTGTCAATGAAGCGATTGTAGATTTAAAAAGGTTCCAAGATTATCATAACTATTGGCGCAAGCAAGGGGTGCTAGCTAGGAAAATTCCTGCTGATGTGATGATTGAATGGTTTGTTAAAAAGCCAAACATTTTTCTTAAAAATCCTTATCGTATGCTTAAAAAGTGTAAACAACGTTGTGAAACTTGACAGTTAGAACAGCATTTCTAAAAAAGGTTTGGTTAATTCTTGATTTTACAATACTATCACGCTCTTTACCTTTTGGAAATTCAGTTATATTTTTAAGTTTATTTTCAAAATCAATAATTTTATTTTCACTTTCATATACCGATTTTTCCCAATCACTATTAAAAAATTCCCAAGTGCTTTTATCTTCCTCTTTAATATCTTTTAATGTGTTTATATTTGCATCTAATTTTGCGAAATTTTTAAATCGTTTTGCAACTTCCTTTGATGTCCTACTCAATAAATCCGCAAATTGAATAATGTTAGTATTTTTTGAATTTATTTCTTTAATTGGTATTTTGCAATATAGATTGTATGCTGATATTAATTCCTCTCTTGTCCAACTATCAGAAATTTCAGTAATTAGTGGAACAACATACTCAATATCTTTTAAGTTTTCCAATGCAAAACTTATCTGAAATTTGTTTCCAAACTCCCCCGATGTTTTTTGCCTCGGCAAGAATTTAATCCTGCCAACATATTTGTTTTTTATGTATTCGGCGTTTCCAAGGCACCATATGGACACTTTCGGCGTGCGCTTCGCCAATAAAATGTAAGCAAATCGTTTTCCGCTTTGTTGGTACAGACCACACCATTTATCGGTTTCGGAAACTGATAGACCTGCTATATTGGCTTTTAGTTGCTCTACCAGCTCGTAAAATAATTGTCTTGATGTATTTATTTTTTCCATATATCTCAATTTAACTTCTTATTTCTTCGGCAAGTTTGCTATCCAAAACCAAATCTTTTTTGTTGTGATATGAAGTTCCAATAAATCGCTTTCGGAAATCACTCAAATCTTTGGTGTACTCTAACCATAAAGCAGTGAGTTGGTGTAGGTCAGCGTATTCGTAAGAGGTAACATAAGGCGGCGAAGTAACAATCAAACTAACGCTGTCGTCTTTTGCGGGGGTTGTCCTTGCGTCCGTGCAAACTACTTTGCTCGGAACTTTTAAATAACCTTTTTCTGATAGTAATTCAAATAATCGCGCGTTGCCTCGCAACATCATTTTTATTTGCTTTAAAAATGTTTTAATCGGCTCTGACGGCTTTTTTTCAAAATCCCTGGTCGGTTTATTACTTTTTTGTAGCCATATTGAGCAATTTTTGAGAATGTTTGAAAATCCACAGAAAAAGAAATCTTGGACATCTTGATTTTTTATTTTTGAAATCTCGGCAAAAATAAAAGCAAGCTTTATTTTTTCTTCTGGTTTAAACCAATAATCAATCCTTTCGTGTTTAGGTGCTTTTACTCTTGTTTTTTCGCTGTATTTTTCCAATCTGTTTTTGAGTATGAAAAATTCCTTTTCAATTTTAACTAGATCAATCGGCGTGATTTTTGCTTTTGTAATCAAAACAGCAACAGGGTTAATATCAACGGCAATTGATGGTCGCCCCATAACTTTTGATTCAACAAGCGTTGTTCCGCAACCGCCAAACGGATCAACAATAAAATCACCGACTCGTGTATATTTTTCCGCCAAGCGAGAAACTATGTGCGGAATAAATTTTGCCGGGTAGCGGTGATAACCATGCGAAATATAAGTCGTATCCTTTCTTGTTTTATCTGAAAAAGACCACGACGGATCGATTTTTACCTGTTGAAATAATGTGGCTACTTGGCTCATACTGTTATTCTCCTCCTTCTATTCTTATTTATCAAACGATTTTGTTTTGGGGTTGATGGGCAAGATGTTTTTGTCAATATATTTGCCGATGATGCGGGCTTGCATTTTGGTGTCAGGCTTAAATAAAATTATATCGTATTTTTTGTTTTCTGGCTTTAGAAATTTTTTCGGCGCGTGATTTTGTATAATAAATCGTTTGACGGTCGTGTCGTCGTTTAATTGGGCGACCACAATATCTTTGTTAATAAATTCGTGAGTTCTTTGGGCGACCAGTATGTCGCCAGTATTTATCCCGGCGTCAATCATTGAGTCGCCACATATTTCAACCAAAAACATATCTTGTTTAATTTTAACTTCATCTGATAATTTGGTCCATAAATTTTGCTGGTAAGTCGCGGTCATTGCGCCAGCATACGAAGTTCCCAGCATAGGCATCAGGGGCGGTTTGTTAATCGTATTGTATCCTTTTTCAGTGATTAAAATTGTCCTTGCCGAGCCAACTTCTTTTTTAATAACTTCTTTATTTTCGAGCGCTTTTAGATGGTCAATGATTGCTTGGTTTGAGGAAATACCAAGCTTATATTTAAGATCTTCAAATGTCGGAGGATAGCCAGCATTTTGCAAAGAATTATAAATTGCCAGCAAAATTTCCCTTTGTCTTTTGGTAATTTTTCTCTCTTTTGCCATATTTAAATTATACTGACCATATTGTCAGTTTGTCAAGAGACGAGAAATTATTAAACCCGAACAACTAAAATCGTTGTGCTAAATTATGGAACCTTGATTGTTTAAATAAGTCGTAAATTGCATACAAAATTCCCAGAGTGTATAATAATATACAATATAGATGTTAGAAAAAATCAAAATTTAATTAAAGAGAAATAATGAAAAAAACGTTATTTATATTTGCGTTTGTGCTTTTGTTAGTTGCGCCGTCCGTGGTCAGGGCTGAAAGTACCACGTTACCTACTCGCTGGACATTTGCCAAAGAGTGGATTTCTTACAATGTTTTTACATTGAAGGCGGAGTCGAAAATTCAGCTGATTAACGGGTTATCCAACCAGAGGACAGCGGAAATTAAATTAGCTGCCGAGCAAAACAGCGCTGATGTGGTAAAAAATCTAACCTTTCGGTTAGAAAATATGATCCAAAAACAAAATCGCATTGTTGAAAAAAAGCAATTAAAAAATCAAACTTTTAATCAAATCAAAGAAAACGAGCTTTCGCGACAAGCTGAATTATCTAATGCTCGGCAAATAGCCACCCAAGCAGAAATTAAAGAACAAATCGCTTCCACGCAGGGAAAAATTGTCCAACAAACCCAAACTATACTGCAAGAAAAATTAGGTGAAGATAAAGCTTCAGAATTCAGGGAGCAAGTGGTAATTCGCTGGCGCGATCCTGAAAATAAAGTGGCTCAAAATGAGGAAAAACCAACTAGGGTTTATGCGGACGGCACTAGCGCGACTGGCGATAATGGCGTGTTGATTGATGGCGGTCAAGCAAAAATTACCGATGAAAACGGGACGATGAAAATTGAATATGCTACTGGCACTGGTCCGCAAATTGTGTCGGGTGCAAATACAACAACAAAATGGAAAATCAAACAAAGTGATGGCACAGTCATTGAAGATTATTTTTCTGCCAACAAGGCGGTTATCGGGCAGACAAGTGAAAATTCTGGGAATACAGTGATAAATACAGTTGAAGGTCAAACTACCAAAACAAACCAACCGCAATATATTAAGGGTAACGGGGGCACTACCGCTGGTCAATCTATCCAGACATTAGAAACAAACACGTCAACAGAAACCGTTTCAGGTAGCGTTAATGTAATAGAAAATTCCAATGACAACGTTGGAAACGGGGGCAATAATAACACAAACAATAGTAGCGCGGAAAATGTAGTTGAATAGTAAACGATTATTTTCCGCACCAATCGCAGGGTTTGCTCGAGTTTTCAAGATGCGGGAATTTGAGGGCTTGGATATTTTTAGAAACTTCGCGGATTTTGTTTTTTAGTTCATTGATTTCCTTATCAGAAAATACAAAACTTCTCCGTTTGAAGCGAAAATCATCGTCCAGAAAATCAAGCGCCACTTCCCCTATTTTCCATTTAGTGCTAAAACGCCCGTCCAGTTGCCCAAGTAGCCAGTAGAATTTTAGCTGATTCAAATAGCTCTCATCTTTTTTGGCGGTTAATCCCCTGATTTCATTTTCCGATCTAGCGCGTCCAGTTTTGTAATCAACCACTCTTACCATTGCACGTTTTTTGTCCAGCCATTCAATTTTATCAATTTTCCCAGATAGCTGAATTTCGTCTAGATGGATATGGTGTTTTTTAAAATCATATTCCAGCCAAATTGGTTTTAGCATTTCTTGCGATTTTTTTTCGTAATAATTTTCTAGCAATTTTACGCCTTGGGCGCTTAGATTTTTTAGCTCGTTTTTATCCAGCACTTCTTTTGCGATCGCATCAATAAAGTTTTTGATTAAAAAATCTTGGCTGGGCAATTTGCCCAAAGTGATGTATTTTTTAGCGAAAATTTCCATAGCTTGGTGCACCGCTGTGCCATACGAAAGCGCTGGTTTTTTGATTTGAGGAATGCGAAAAATGTGTTTGTATAAAAAATCTTGCGGACATTTTATATATGAATTAAAACTAGTCGGAGTCATAACAAAGTTTTTTACTTTGTCTGCCAAATATGCTTTTTCGGTTTTTTGCATAAAAAGTTTTTTGATGGGCAACGCGCCTGACACAATTCTTTTTTGAGCCAAGGAAAGCGAATCGTTTTTCATCTCAATCTTTTCTTTTTCTGAAAGTTGAAAAAATAATCGGCTCATATCGTTTTTTTTGTCATCGCGATTTTTGGAATATGAGACAATTAAATTTTTTTTGGCGCGGGTGAGTCCAACATAAAAAAGCCGTTTAGCTTCGTCTTTTGAAATTTGGTTTTCATTTTTTTTGTCAATTTTTTTGCCGTCGAGTGAGAACGCAAAATAATCACGCTCATTTTTTTGCCATAGTCTTTCCTGCATTTCTGGCAAAAATACAGCGCTATATTCCCTGCCTTTGGCTTGGTGGATTGTTTGCACTACCACCGCGTTTTCTTCGCCGAGCAAAAATGGCTGACTTTCTCGGCTGATTTTTAATCGGATCATCGAATCAATATCAATAATAAAATTCAAACTGCTAGCAGTGGTTTGTTTCGCCATATCAAACAATGTTTGCACGCTTGACAATAATTCAAGTTTGTCTGGTTTTTTGATTATAGCTGGAAGAATTTTTATTTCATCGCAAATGTTTTGCATCACTTTAGCTGACGGCATACCCGGCAAATTTTTACTCATGGCTAAAAAATTTTCTATCACAGCGCGCGTGCTTGGGCGGACACCTTTTTGCGTTTTTTGGTTGGCTATGAATTTACGGGCATTTGTTTTTAGCAGTTTATCCATTTGATCTAAACCAATTATTTCGCGAAGATAAAGTGCCAGCTCTCCCCAATTTTCGCGGATATGAGGATTTACCAAAAAACGATAGATGGCTAAAATTTTGTAAATAATTGGACTCTCAAATATATTGCCGGGTTTCAAAGTTTGATACGGAATATTTTGCCTTGCCAGCGCTTCTAGGTAATTATTGATTTGATTATTCTGCCTAACTAAAATCGCAATATCGCTGGCTTTGGTTTTGTTTTTAATCAGGTTTTTTATTGCGATCGCAATATTGCTAACTTCCAGATTTTGGTTTTCGTATTCAATCAAATTGAATTGCCCTTTTTGCTTTGTATTTGCTGTTAAAATATCCACCCAACTCCCACTATCCGCAGGTGTGGGAGTTGGGTGAATTATGCGAGTAGCTTTATCAATTAAATTTTGACTGGAGCGGTAATTTATTTTTAAGTCAATAATCTGCGTTTTTTTGAAATGTTTTTTAAACCATTTGATATTGTAGTCCGACGCGCCCTGAAAACGATAGATTGATTGGTTGGGATCGCCAACCGCAAACACGTTTGCCTTGTTGCCATAAAAAGAAGTCAAATTTTTCACTAGCGCGATTTGCGCGTTGTTTGAGTCTTGATATTCGTCAATCAAAATGTATTGATAGCGCTCTTGCAAGGCAAGCGCTAAATCGTGGTTAGTTTCCATTTCATCCACCACCCAATTGATCATATCCTCATAATCATAAAATCCATTTTTTTCTAGTTCTTTTTGGTAGAGTTTATAAAAATTAAATAGCTCTTTAGTTCGTTTGATTTTTTTATTTATCGAGCGTTTTTTTTTGTCATCAGCCAAGATGTTTTTTTCCGTTAATCGTTCTCGTTTGATTTCAGCGATTGCTTTGACAATTTTTTCCAAGTAGTGCAGATTTTGCTTGGCTGGTTTTAGGTGTTGCCAATTTTTTTTCAATATAATTTTTTCAATAATTTTAAAGCGCGACAGATCGTCAAGCGGTTTTAAATCGCCAAATGAAAAGTTTTTATCGTTTGATAAGTAGCCGAACAAGTCGGGAAATTCTGTGATAATACTTTGGCTAAAACTATGAAAGGTGCTAATGGTGGCGTCAAATCCTTCGTTGCCGATAAGCGAGATGAGTCGCTGGCGCATTTCGCTTGACGCAGTGTCGGTGAAAGTTAAGCATAAGATATTGTATGGGTTCATTTGCGTTCGCTTTAAAATCTCGGCGATGCGCAGAATTAGCACTTGGGTTTTGCCAGTGCCCGGTCCAGCCAAACACAAAATTGGTCCTTCAATTTGGGTGACCGCTTTTTTTTGTTGCGAGTTGAGCTTGGAAAAAAGTTTTTGAAATTTATTCACAACGGGCTTTTAATATTTTTTAAATTTGGATTGGTTACTTTGGTGTAAATTTGCGTTGTTTGGATATTGCTGTGCCCCAGCAGTTTTTGAATATAGCGGATGCTGGTGCCGTTTTCAAGCAAGTGGGTGGCAAAGCTGTGGCGGAGAGAGTGAAAGGTGGCTAGTTTTTTTATGTCTGATTTTTTTAGCGCGTTGGTGAAAATTTTTTGAAGTGTCCGTGTTGACATTTTTCCGCCCCGTTCGCTTTCAAAAATAAAGTCGTTGGAGTTTTTGCTTGCTATTATTTTGGTTAAATCTGGGATAATTTTATCTGACAAAATAGTGAGTCGATCTTTTTTGCCTTTTGCATGTTTGATATGAATTATTTTTTGATCCAAATCTAAATCACGAATTTTTATGCTTTGTATTTCGCTTACCCTCAGTCCCGACGCGTGAGCCATTGATACTACTAATTTGTGTTTTGTATTTTTTATATTTTGAATTATTGTTTGAATTTGTGTCTTTGATAAAACTATTGGTAATTTTTTCGCCCTTTTGGGGATATTGATTTTTAGATCAAACGATCGGCGATAAATTTTTTGATACAAAAAATTAAAAGCATTAATATAGACGGCAATTGTGCTACTTGATACATCTTTGTTAATTTTGTATTGAATATATTCCTTGATTTCATCGGTATTGATTTTATTTGGCGGTTTGTGGTAATATGTAATTAAATACTTAATGCAATACAGATACGAATCGATAGTTTTGTGACTATAATTCTTAATTTGCATTTCCCGTTTGATATAGTCTAATGTCATACTTATATTGTATATAAAATAAACACTATACGCAAACAATGCGTATATTCGGTAGTTGTGCAAAATGCCTTCGCTTTGCTACGGCACATCGCACAATGCGTCGCGGTTCCCGCAGTTGCGCGCTTTGCCTTCGCTTTGCTACGGCACATCGCACAACTGCGGTATATCCGAAATTTTCTTTCATCCCGATTGCTATCGGACTCGGAAAACTTCGGATATACCGCGACGCATTAGGCGAAATTGAATTTCGCCCGTAAGAGTTTACATATTTACACATTCAAATTATATTATGGAATATTTAACTAAAGACGAAGAAAAGAAAGCGCTTGAATATATTAATCAAGCCGCTCAAATCGCTTTAAATTCTACCTGCGAACGTGCTCGCTGCGGTTCTGTTATTGTCAAAAATGATAAAACAATTGGGAGCGGTTTTAATAGCCCACCACAAAACAAAGAAGAACAAAGAAGATGTTCCTATCTCAAGGACTCATATCATAAAAAAGTGACAGATAAAACTTGTTGCGTTCATGCTGAGCAAAGAGCAATTATGGATGCCTTGAGAAATAATCGTGATAAAATTGTGGGTTCAAGATTATATTTTATGCGTCTTGATAAAAACGGAACATCTTCTCGCGCTGGCAAACCTTATTGTACTATTTGCAGTAAAATGGCACTTGATGTTGGCATAAATGAATTTGTTTTATGGCACAAAAAAGGAGTTTGCGTTTATGATACCGAAGAATATAACATGCTTTCTTTTCAATACATGAAACAAGTTGGCGAAATTCAACATCATATAACACTCGATATCCGCAAGGGCTAAAGCCACATTTCAATTTCGCTTCGCTTCATTGAAACGTCGGATATCGAGAAACGTTATGTAAAATGCCTTCGCTTTGCTACGGCACATCGCACAATGCGTCGCGGTTCCCGCAGTTGCGCGCTTTGCCTTCGCTTTGCTCCGGCACATCGCACAACTGCGGTATATCGGAAATATTGCTCTTTTACAAAATGCTTTTAGAAGAGAGCCAACCGAAAAACGAAAGGAGGATGCTATGTTTCCTATACCGAATTATAAATGGAAGTGTAAAAATTGTGGCGAAGAATTAATTGTTCACCAAGATGAAGAATTTCCCCATCTCGGCGTAGTTTCGCCAAAATGTCCAAACTGTAACGGTGAAATGGTTGGCAATCTGATTGTTCGTCGGGGTCCTTTTCCTGAAAACCCTTTCAGAAATGATTAGTTTTTTCGCCTTCTTGGAGGAGTGTCAAAAACGCTCCTCCCTTCTTCTAAAAGCATTTTAATAAGGAAGAAAACTATTTATAAAAAGAGCAATACATCCGATAACACCGAGTATGCGACTCAAAAATTTTGCATTTATTATAATTAATAAGGAGTGCAAAATTTTCTCGACCCAAATTCGCTTTTCTCTGTTTAGTGGCAAAACAAGCAAAAGTGCGATAAAATAGGCTTAAGCCAATTAACAAAATTAATCCAATAAATCCGAAAAGTGAACTTCGCATACACGCGACGTATTGGGCGACATATTTTAAAAACAATTCCAAAAACTTTTTTTATCGCCTTCGGCGATTTGGGGGCGAATTTTTTTTTATTTTTGTTATAATGAAAGCATGAAAACAAAACCATACTACAAATACAGCGATTTTTCCTTATTTCACGGCAATAGTCTTGAGATATTAGCCGAAATCCCAGAAGATTCGGTTGATATGATTTTTGCCGATCCGCCATATTTACTCTCAAATGGCGGTTTTACCTGCCATGCTGGTCAAATGGTTAGCGTAAACAAAGGACAATGGGATGTCAGCAACGGTCTAAAGAAAGATTTTGAATTTCATTTGGCTTGGATTGAGGCGTGCAAAAGAGTTTTAAAACCTGGTGGCACAATTTGGATTAGTGGAACCTACCACTCAATTTATCAATGCGGTTTTGCGTTGCAAGTTGCTAAATTTCATATTCTAAACGATATCGCGTGGCTCAAACCAAACGCCTCGCCAAATTTGTCTTGCCGATTTTTTACCGCCAGCCATGAAACGCTTGTTTGGGCGAGAAAAGATAAAAAGGCAAAACATATTTTCAATTACGATTTAATGAAAAACGGCACTTGGCCGGAGGACGCATTAAAAAAACCCGGACTTCAAATGCGTTCGGTTTGGTCAATCGGCACGCCAAAAATGATTGAAAAAAAATTTGGCAAACACCCGACGCAGAAACCCTCTGATTTATTGAAAAGAATTGTTTTAGCAAGCACAAAAAAGGGGGATGTAGTCTTAGATCCTTTTACTGGAAGCTCGACAACTGGACTTTCGGCCTATCTTTATGGTCGCAATTTTATCGGGATTGATAGTGAAAAACAATATCTTGATTTATCCATCAAAAGATTTGAAGAATTAGATAAAAATATGAAAAATAAACTTTTGAATGTTATCCCAAGCTATGTTTCGGGCTGGACAGATAAATATTTTCACCAGTCAGCATTTGATATTCAGTTAAAATCTCCTAACAAAAATATAGTTAATTTTTTATCTAAATTCAGACCTAAAAATACAATAACACTTTATAGAGGAATACATAGTTTTAATGATAAAAATTATACTGGAGTTGAAAGTTGGACATACGATAAAAAAATCGCTGAAAGATATGCAAAATCTGAAAAAAGCGGGAAAATTAAAGAGAAACGGTTTTTTCCAAGCGGTATATTGCTTGATACCACATTATTGAGCGATATTGAAAAAAAATACCTAGGATATGATTATGAAATTGATGACAAAGAAGTTTTAATTTTAAAAAAATAATTTTATGAAAATAGTTACGAGAACAACTGCAATCAATAATCTAAAAAAGTATATTGGACAAGATTTGCGCGCTTTGGCCTTGAAACACGGTATTACGACATACGAAACGGGCAAACAAAATAAGGGCTGGAAAGGGCTTGTTTTGGAACGATTAGCAGGACTTCAAACGAACGTATCAAAAGCACCAAATGGGCTTTCCTACGAATTAAAATCTGTTGCTTTTCATTATGTCAAAAATGACCTTGTGCCAAAAGAAACAATGGCTATAACAATGATAAACACAGCGGAATTAAAAGCCCATTCGTTTTTTGACAGCCATTGCTGGAACAAATTAAAAGCGATTATTTTTTGCGCCGTGAAATGGAACGGAAAAAATTCAAATGACGGACAACTTACCAAAGTCGCAAGTTTAGATTTTAGCGAAGATGATGGCTTAATTAAAGAGGTAAAGGCGGATTACGATTTTATCAGAGCTAAACTTATTAAAAAGGGCTTTAGCACCCTAACTGGCAAAGACGGCAAATGGATTCAAGCCAGGACAAAAGGTACTGGCGGAATTAATCCAAGAACTGGCGAACGCCGACCGATCACCAGGGCTTTTTATGCCAGAAAAGAATTTGTTAAAAAAATATTTGAACTTGCAAAATAATGAAAAATTCTTTTTGCCCTATCGGGCAAAGTAATCGGGACAATTTTATTTTTTTAACACTATAATATTGATATGGAAAAATTTACTGAACAATTCGGCGATTTCGATTTTAAAGGCTTCGGAATTACGCAAAAGAGTCCGAGGGAAATTGAACTTGCAAAAAAAGTAGGTGATAAGACAATCACCGAAGAAGAAAAGGGTGAACTTTATGGAATTAGAGTTTTTCCTAACAATCACCGTGGTCAAGAATTGAGAAAAAAAGAACATCTTGGCCTTTTGAATCCTGAAGAAAAAGAGGAGCTAAGAAGATTAAACCAGCTTGAAACTAGGCAGAAAACCATGACGCCTGAATTGCAGAGATTGTGGGAAAGAACCGAAGCAAACGATCCAAACGTTGAACAAGTTTTAATGAATCAAGGGGGTTCGGTTGAAGTCTTACCCGACGATGAACAAGAAAAAATAATCTGGACTTACGGTCTTGGCGGTTGTTTTGGAACATTGGTTTTTAGTGAAGATGAAAGTGGTCGCAAAACCGCAGTCCTTACCCACTTTGATCCATTAAGTATATCCACAAATATGAATGAATTAAGAAGACTTATCAGATCTAATCCTGCGATGAGGGAATCAAAATACAAACAATCAATTTTGGTGTTAAGTGCGCAGGGTTATGAGCAAAATTCTGAAACTAAGCAATGGGAGCAAAAAATTGGAGATCAACAAAAAGAGGGTATGCTTGTCACTGCAATTCAGGCTGAATTAGGCCAAGATATTGAAGTAAAATTGGAACACTATTCAGAACGGCAAGATGCAATGACAAAAGACCAAGGATCACTTATTGTAAGAATTCCCCCAAAAGGACAAGCAACTTATAGAACATGGTTTAGCCAAGGACAGTTAGGAAAAAATGATGAAAACCGAATTAGTGAATTAAAAGATGGCTTAAAAAAATAAAATTGTCCCGATTAAAATTCACCTATCGGCGAATTAAGAATTTTCATTACATCGTACAACAGCGTGTATGAGGCTACGGCTTTTTACAAAAGCCTCCACTCATATTTGCCTCCGCTACGCTACGGCAAACTTCAGATATGCCGACGCATTATACGAAATATTCCTTTTCTTTTTTGGGCTATCGCCCAATTGTTTTAAAATTTTTCAAATTTCTTTTTCTTTAATTATAGGGGGGGATAAGGTGTTTTCTCCGCTCATGGAATCACGGAAAAAACGATTTATTTATAAGGGGAAAAATGATATAATAAAAACATTAGAAATATTATATATATGGATAATAATCAAAAACATTTGAATCATATAGACAAGGTTAATTTAGGGTCTTATTATACCCCAGAAATTATTGTTGATTTAGCTTACTCTATTTTGAATAAAAACATTTCCGATATTAAAAATTGGACAATTTTAGATTCGTCTTGCGGATACGGATCTTTTTTAGCTAAAAAGGGTGTTGTAAAAAGATTAGTTGGAGCTGATATTGATAAGACAGCCATCATGGAGGCTCAAAAAAAGAACAAAGACATTACTTTTATTTGCCAAAATTCACTTGCGAACGTGTGTCGAGAAAACTTGGCTATAAAAACAGAAGAAAAACTTATAGCCATTGGCAATCCGCCATACAATGATACAACTTCCATAATCCGCAATTCCATTAAAGATGTTTCTGTTCAAAACATAATTGATTTTGATATAAAAACCAGGGATTTAGGCATGTCATTTTTATTGTCTTACGATAAACTTAAAGCTAATTATATTTGTGTTTTGCATCCTTTATCCTATTTAATCAAAAAGGCTAACTTCACCCTACTTTCAAAATTCGCCAAAAACTATAAATTAATTGACGGAATAATCATAAGCAGTCATGAATTTTCTGAAACTTCTCGCGGAATGGCTTTTCCAATCTTAATTGCTCTTTACAAAAGAGATCAGAATGGTATGAACTATGAATACATTAAAAATTATCAATTTAAAGTAAAGAATGATGGATATTTTTGTTTAAATGATTTCGATACAATAGTTAATTATGTTCAGAAATATCCCAATAAGAAATATCTAAATAAAAATGACAAGCCAGTCGCAAAATTTTGGACCTTGAGGGATATAAACGCTCTTAAAAGAAATCGGACTTTTATTGATTCCGATACTTACAATACAGTTTATATTCTAATGGAAAAATTTCCATATTATTGTTATATTGATGTGTTTAAGCAATATACCGATAAAATGCCATATTTTATTGGAAATTGCGATGTAATAATTGATAATGAAAAATTTAATAAAATAAAAGAGTGCTTTATTGCTCAAAGTGTTCACACAAACTCCATTTTAAAAAATAAATTTAAATTTAGAGAAATTCCTAATGCTAAATTAAAAATAGATAATTATTTTAAAGAACTATTGGGAAGTAAACTAGGTGAAAAATATGCCAAAAATTTTAATTAAAGAAAGTGAACATAAAATTGAAGTACCGATTGTATTAACTGCTGTAAGCGGAAAAATTCGCATCAAGAATCGTTCAATTGTAAATGAATACGGAACTCTTGTCGCAGTTAGGCGAGGTGAGTTTGCTTTAAGCAACTATGTTGAATGGCAAATTAGCTATGACGTCGTCAAAAAGGAAACTGAAAAATTAGCAGAATCATCACTACCAGAGACTGAGTTTATTGGCGCAAACAGCAAGACTAAAGCACTTTATGAGTTATCTGAGTATATTTGGTATTTTCATAAATGGTCTATTGTATCTAAAAAAGAGTTAGAGAGTGTTGTTAATTACCTTAATTCAATACCAGATAATGACTTAATTGATAATAATTCTGAATTACAGATTGATCGTAGTCATCAGATAGCAAAAAATATAAATGGATTTAATTTTAAGTACACTCAAGTTAAATACCCTCTTTTAATTTATAAATTTAACGGATACGAAATAGTTACAGAAATAAAAATTACCGAGAAACAATATGCAGTCGGCACCCAACCAATGCTATATTTATGTTTTCCAATCACAGAATTAAAATCAAAAACTAATTTAATCGGACGATGTGCTGAAGCAAAAGAAATTGCCCATTTTGAAATTTCAGAAAGCAACATCAAAGTATTTTTGGAAATGCTGAAAATGTTTGGTATTCTATCTAAAAACCACAAACATGATATTCTGCAAATTATCAATACGATTATAGAATAATCCCAACATTTTAACCTTTTGTTTGGGGAGAATAAGGAGTTTTGAATTTTTGGCATTCATCCTGTTAGATAATTTTAAATCTAACAGGATGAACCTCTGACCTCTCTGCCCAAAATCCAAAATGGAAAAAGATTTTTTTTCATTAATTTATAGAGGAGGAAAACGGTATTTTCTCCGCTATCGCGTCGAAAATAACATATTATATTTAACATAATAAAAATTTAACATAATAACTATGGAAAACAAAAACATTGGAGAAGAATTTCTCGAACAAAAATATTGGAGCAACAAGAAGTTTCGGGAAGCGGCTGAAAAGACCGCCGAGCGAACCAAGACGCGGGAAGGAAAGAGCGTTCCCAATGAACCCGAGGCGCTCATAGAAAACTACCTGAAACGTTTTACTGACATCTTTGAGCGCGAAGACGAACAAAAACGCGAGCGTGGCGTGAAATCTATCAAGCGCCTTCTTCACCGCAAATATATCATCAAACCCGAGAACATCTCCGATGAATACATTAAAGGGGTGCTGTTCGGCAATTTTGTCGAGCAAAAGGGGTATAATCGTGGCGATCTCAAAAACCCGGATATCAAACAAGAATTGATTGAGCAATTCAACGCTGATACCGGATACGATTTTGAGGACTACTCGGTGCCGGAAAAAGAACGAAATGAGATAATAGAAATGGTCATCAAAGACCAAACAACCCGCCTTAACTCGTGGTTTGACTATCTTACCGGTCCTGAAGCAGAAGAAAACATCCCCGCCGCTTACCGCTACTGGACTTTTGCCGAGATGCTCAAACTTGGCAGTTACAATGACGAGCGCCAAACATACAACAAGCGCGCCCCAAACACCGTCACCAACTTCCCGGAACTTGACCAACAAGCCCTTGCCTTGGTTCTTGATGAGATAAGGGAAAAACAAAAAAACGAAACATCCCAACTTGTCTTAACTGAAAAAAAAGACCAGGACGAATTCAGAAAACGTCTTGACAGCGAAAACTTCGGCAAGCTTTACGGTTTTACGCAAGAGTATCTCAAGTCATTGCGCCTACCGACCGAACAGCTTACCATAATCAAGGGAAAATGGAAGGTCTTTCCCAAAGGAAGCGATGCTGGTGAAATTGCAAAAGCTCTCTCCGGCTTTCATACGCAATGGTGCATTGCCGGAGAAGGCACGGCCCAAGGATATCTTTCCCACTCCGACCTCCATATTTATTTCTCGCAAGACCAAGAAGGCAAAAATACCATCCCCCGTGCCTGCATTGTTGATTCAAAAAAGCATGGCATAACCGAAGTGCGGGGCATTAGAAGCGATGAGACATCCAAACAGCACTTGGACGATTACATTACGCCAGTGGTTGACGAACATCTTGCTTCCATGGGCGGTGGAGAAAAGTGGCGCGACACAATGCAGGATATGAAGCAATTAGCCGATATCCATATAAAGAGCTTACAGGGAGAAGAGTTATTAAAAGACGACCTGCGATTTTTATATGAAATTGACAAGAAGATTCATTCAACCGGTTATTACCGCGATCCCCGCATTGCCCAGATTCTGAAAGGTCGCGATATTAAGGAGGATTTATCATTAATTTTAAATATTTCTAAAGATAAAATATCCACCACCCAAGAGGAAGCATTGTCAGGAGATATCGCATTTCATTACGGTGACCTTAATCTTGATAACCTAACCTCGGCCGAAGGACTGGAACTGCCAGAGTCAATCGGTGGTAGCCTTTATCTTGGAAGACTAACCTCGGCTGCAGGATTGAAACTGCCAAAGTCAATCAGTGGTGACCTTTATCTTGGAAGACTAACCTCGGCTGCAGGATTGAAACTGCCAGAGTCAATCAGTGGTGGCCTTTATCTTGATAGCCTAACCTCGGCCGAAGGACTGGAACTGCCAGAGTCAATCAGTGGCGACCTTGATCTTGGAGGCCTAACTTCGGCCGAAGGACTGAAACTGCCAGAGTCAATCGGCGGTTATCTTGATCTTGGAAGCTTAACCTCGGCCGCAGGACTGAAACTGCCAGAGTCAATCAGCGGTGGTCTTTATCTTGGAAGCCTAACCTCGGCCGCAGGGCTGGAACTGCCAGAGTCAATCGGCGGTGACCTTGATCTTAGAAGCCTAACCTCGGCCGCAGGGCTGGAACTGCCAGAGTC
>Ga0210019_1002242_pt1 | contig 19010 bp, 18 predicted proteins | sample CryGeyCG2114_020_2_FD_183969 | JGI IMG/M metagenome (GOLD analysis project Ga0210019, IMG submission 183969) | Groundwater microbial communities from aquifer - Crystal Geyser CG11_big_fil_rev_8/21/14_0.20 (SPAdes) (version 2) | ecosystem: Environmental > Aquatic > Deep subsurface > Groundwater ...
GGGCTAAGCCGCGGCTGGAAAGAATCTTCGTGATAGAGCTTGTGAGGGTGGTCTTGCCGTGGTCCACGTGCCCTATAGTGCCTATATTTACATGCGGTTTTTTACGTTCGAATTTTTCCTTTGCCATGTTAACCCTCCCGGTTAATTTTAATCGACGGAGCTGCTGATGGGAATTGAACCCATGACCTCTTCCTTACCAAGGAAGTGCTCTGCCGACTGAGCTACAGCAGCATAAAATGCTGCTATCATGGTATACAGAAGTAGAAATTTTACCATAATATACAGTAATGTCAAGAAAAAAATTACTATTTTTTATTTTATAGATTTGCTTATGACTTTCCTTAAGATCATTAAGAAGGTAATGACGGATAAGATCGCTATGCCTATTATAATAGAAAAAGCGTGAAAAAAATCTTCCATGGGGATTTTTACATTCATTGAAAAAATCGAAACCACCAATGTCGGCACCATGAGAGCAATAGTGATTATGGTAAGGGTTTTCATCAGCACGTTCAGATTGTTGCTCACAATCGATGCCCTGGCATCCATAAGCGAGGCAAATATATTGGAATAAATCTCTGCCTGCTTGTAGCACTGGTTATTTTCTACAAGTATGTCGTCCAGGAGATCCATCTGATCCTGGCTAAGCCCTATCTTAGCAGCATTATTTTTTAGCTTCTCTATCAATACGGCGTTTGAATGTATTGCGTTTAGATAATACACTACGCTCTTTTCAAGGGTAAAAAGGTTCAGTAAATATTTATTTTCCATGGAAACGCTTATTTTCTGTTCCAGTTTATCCGCAATAACATTAAAAACCTTTAAGTGTTCCAGGAAATGATAGATAGCCCTGTAGAGAAGCTTTAGTATCACATCGTAGAGAGAAGTTATTTTTGAAAGCTGCTTACCGTTAAAGAAAAGATTTATATCTTCGCTGAGCACAATGGCGATCGTGTCCTTGAACACAAAAGCGCCTATGGTGCCGCATTTAAAAAGAAGCTGGTTTTTGCCTGAATAATGTTTCGGGAATTTAAATATCATCGCTATGTGATTCGCCTCAAACTCCAGGCGGGAAAGTTCATCAGGGTCAAGCGCTGAATTCAAGGTATGCTCATCAACCTTCAGCTGGTCAATCAAAAATTTCTTCTCGTTTTCGTCAGGATTGACAAAAACAAGCACATGGCTATTTTCTTCCTGTGATTCAACTATCTTTTCGTTTATAATCTGATATTTTTTCAGCATAACTACCTCAACATTGTCGTTTGGAGCTGGCGAGAGGAATCGGCGCCCTTCGCTTCGGCCTCGTCCGGAGGCCTCGGCACTTCCTCGGACATTACGTCCTCGGTCGCTCAGGGTCGGCCATTCGCCTCGATAACCAGATGCTCCTTTTGTCGCATCTATCGAGGCTCTCTTCGATTCCTCCTATAGATGCTGGAGCTGGCGAGAGGAATCGGCGCCCTTCGCTTCGGCCTCGTCCGGAGGCCTCGGCACTTCCTCGGACATTACGTCCTCGGTCGCTCAGGGTCGGCCATTCGCCTCGATAACCAGATGCTCCTTTTGTCGCATCTATCGAGGCTCTCTTCGATTCCTCCTATAGATGCTGGAGCTGGCGAGAGGAATCGAACCTCCAACCTATGGTTTACAAAACCATTGCTCTGCCGTTGAGCTACGCCAGCAAAATCGGAGCGGGTGAACGGGATCGAACCGTCGTAGCTAGCTTGGAAGGCTAGCGCTCTACCATTGAGCTACACCCGCATGGTGGGCAGAGAAGGATTCGGCGCCCTCCGCTTCGCTTCGGGTCGGCCACTCGTCCTGCTAAACAGATGCTCCTTTTGTCGCATCCAGCAGAACTCTCTTCGAATCCTTTACACATCCCACAAATATTTTAGATCACAGTGGTGGGCAGAGAAGGATTCGAACCTTCGTAGGCGTGAACCATCAGATTTACAGTCTGACCCCTTTGGCCACTCGGGTATCTGCCCTTATTAATATTTTTATCGCATACGGGATATTCTCCAGTATATCCCCCGCTATTAATCCTATTTCTCCTTTATCTTTTGCCGCAAGATCTCCTGCAAGCCCGTGCACATAAACGCCTAGCACGCTTGCGTCAAATACCTTAAGCCCCTGCCCAAGAAACCCTGCGATTATTCCACTAAGCACATCTCCGCTTCCCGCGGTAGCCATGCCGGGATTACCGGTATTATTTATATAATAATCCCTGTTTGGCGCGGTCACTATAGTGCGCGCGCCTTTTAAAACCACCACAGCATTATAATCACGCGAGAATTTTTTTGCAACAATTAATCTATTATTTTTTATATATTCCCTGCCCTTATTGATGAGCCTGGCCATCTCTCCCTCGTGAGGGGTGACAACATACCCGGTTTTTATTTTTTTGAGCGCGTCTGGATTTTTGCTTATCGCGTTCAATGCATCCGCGTCCAGGAGCATCGGCTTATTAATTTTAAGAATCAGCCCGTTGATTAATTTTTGCGTCTCAGGATACTGCGAAAGGCCGGGGCCCAAAACCACAGCATCCGATGATCCAGCTTTTTTCAATATTTCTTTCTCTGCCTTTAGGGATACTGTTACCTTATCTGTTTCAGGCAAACTGGCGGTCATTACTTCTGTAAGCTTCCTGGACATTATTGGATTCAGAGAAACTGGTATGCCTAAAGTAACAAGCCCCGCGCCTGAGCGCATAGCCGCATTTGAACACAATGCCGCAGCGCCCGTCAAACCCCTGGAGCCGGCCAGAATAAAAACGTGGCCAAAATCTCCTTTACGGCTGTTTCTCGGGCGTTTTTTCAGAAACCCCCTGAATCCATTATTTACCTTCACTTCTTGTTTCTCCAAAGTACTGCGTTGCTCACCGCATAATTATTCGTATGCGACATGCTTACTATTATCTTATCCAGTTTATTCTTGTCAGCGAATGCCCTGGCTTCCCTGTGCAATATTACCTCTGGTTTGCCTTTTGAATCATTAAGTATTTCTATGTTCTTTAAGCGTATGCCTACCCTGGTATCCCCGAATGCCTTCAGGACAGACTCTTTACAGGCAAACCTCGCAGCCAGATTTTCATGCGAAAACTTTTTTTTGCTTGCGTAAGAAAGCTCCTTTTTTGTAAAAACCCTGTTCAGGAATTTATCGCCCCACATATCCAGGGCCTTCTTTATCCTCGATACTTCAATTATGTCAATCCCGGTCCCTATAATCATACCAATGCCTTCATGTCTTTAACTGCCTTGTGTAACCCGCTAAACACAGCCCTGGCTATTATAGAATGGCCTATATTAAGCTCGTTTATACCTTTAATACCTGCTATTTGCTTAACGTTTGTATAATTAAGGCCGTGCCCCGCATTCACAATAAGCCCTTTAGACATAGCGTATTCAGCTGAGTCTTTTATTTTCTTGAATTCTTTGGCCCTGGACTTCTTGTCTAAGGCCAAGCTATATCTTCCCGTATGTATTTCTATAATACCTATACCTATATATATAGCGGAGCATATCTCATATTTGTCCGGATCAATAAAAACGCTCACATCTATGCCTTTATTATTGAACAAAATGGCTATTTTCGCTAACTTTTTCTCGCATCTTGCAACGCTCAGGCCGCCTTCCGTGGTAAGCTCCTGCCTTCTTTCCGGCACGAGAGTAATCTGATCCGGCCCGATTTTTAAGGCAATGTCAACTATTTCAGGATTCATTGACATCTCAAGATTAAATTTTGTGTTTATCCTTTTTCTTAATTCAACAACATCCCTGTCGTTTATATGGCGCCTGTCTTCCCTCAAATGAGCCACTATGCTGTCGCAACCTGCTTTCTCGCACATAAGGGCAGCTTCGATTGGATCAGGCTCCAACCCTCCCCTGGCCTGTCTTAAAGTCGCGACATGGTCTATATTGACACCTAATTTAGGCACTGGTTTTATTCTCCTTAAAATAAACTTATTTTACCGGTTTTTTACCATGGGATGGATTCTGAACCTGGCTTATAGCTGAGGATTTATATAACTGCTTGGCCATTCTTCTCTCTTTGATCAACTCTTCATTGACATAAAACCAGGTTATTATGGCGAGAATCAGCGATACTACCTTTATCCAGAAATTATTTACTATCCAGTTGTTCATATTATTTCCTATTTTTACTATCCGGCCTGTACAGATTACCCAAAACCCTCTCAAGGGATTCCCTGTCTAAATCATGCGTAAGCCTGCCGCCTATAGCTACAGAAACCCCGCCTGTTTCTTCAGACACAATAACCACTATTGCGTCAGTCTCCTCGCTTAAACCAAGAGCTGCCCTGTGCCTTGTGCCAAGTGTTGTTGAAACCTTTGGGTTCTGGGTAAGAGGAAACAGGCATCCGGAAGCAGCCACCCTTTCCCCGGAAATAACTATACCGCCGTCATGCAGCGGCGTATTCGGCGTGAATATCGTTATCAAAAGCTCTGAATTCACCTTTGCGTCTATTTCTATGCCGCTTTCTATATAGTTTTCAAGCCTTGTCTCTCTTTCTATCGCGATAAGCGCCCCTGTCTTTTTTTTGGAAAGAAGGAAACACGCCGTGGTGATTTCGCTTATTATCTCCGTCTCTTTGAGAAAAAATCTGGACCATCTGCGCTGGCCTATGCTCGCAAGGCCGCGCCTGATTTCCTGTTGGAATATTATAAGAAACGCCAATATCGACAACGCGAATATCTTTGTGAATATCCAGTTTATCCTGTCAAACCCCAGCTGTTTGGTTATAATAAATATCAGGGTTATTAAGATTATGCCTCTTAAAACATATACGCCTCTCGTGCCTCTCGCAAATAGCAAGATGCCGTAACATACAAACCATAATATGCATATCTCTATGAGTATCTTGACTAACGATATGTGATTATGCATTATTTATCTCCGCTGCGGCTGATCGCATCGCTGACCACAGCAACCTGTTTCATCTCTTTAACGTCATGGACCCTTATTATATCCGCGCCATTTTTTATAGCCAAAGCCACTGATGCCGCTGTCCCGAAAATCCTGCCGCAAGGTTCTTCGCCTGTAAGTTTTCCTATAAAAGACTTCCTCGAAGGCCCTACAAGCACAGGCTGTTTCAATTCTTTAAATTCAGAAAGCCTGTTTAAAATCTCCAGGTTATGTTCCAATGTTTTTCCAAACCCAATCCCCGGATCTACTATTATATTTTCTTTTTTTATCCCGCCCTTTACCGCTTTTTCAATAATATTCTTCAGCTTATCTTTGATTTCTTCAATCAGGTTCCCGTAACTGGGGTTCTTTTGCATCGTTTGTGGAGTGCCTTTTATGTGCATCACCACAACATTCGCATTGAATTCCCTTATTATACCTATCATTCCGGGATCTGATTCAAGCCCTGTTATATCATTTACTATCAATGCGCCGTTATCAAGGGCCTGCTTTGCGACCTCTGACTTGGCTGTATCTATTGAAATAGGGGCGCTTATTCTCTTTGACAGCTTTTTTATAACAAGTATCACCCTTTTTATTTCTTCTTCAGTTGTAACAGGCTCTGCGCCCGGCCTTGTGGATTCTCCTCCTATATCAATTATATCAGCCCCATCCTCAACCATCTTCAGGGCCGCCTCAACCGCTTTATCCGCATCCTGATATACCCCGTCTCCGCTGAAAGAATCAGGCGTGACGTTCAGCACTCCCATTATATAAGTGCGGACGCCGAATTTAAAATCTATCATGCTTTGATCTCAGGCTTCTCGGGAAAAGCTATGTTTTTTACTTCTTCTGAATCTAAAACTTCCTTTTCAAGCAATTTCTCGGCGAGGGCTTTTAGTTTATCGACATTATCGCTCAATTCATTCTTTGCCCTCTGGTAACATTCTTCCACTATCTTGCGTATCTCTTTATCTATTTCTACGGCAGTCGCCTCGCTGTAATTCCTTTCTTCGGCAATATCGCGTCCTAAAAATATCTGCTCTTCCCTTCTGCCAAATGTGAGATGCCCCATTTTTTCGCTCATGCCCCATCTCATCACCATGTCCCTTGCGATATCAGTCGCCTTCTCGAGGTCATCCTGCGCGCCTGTTGAAAGCTCTGCGAATATAATATCTTCGCTCGCCCTGCCGCCCAGTATCCCCACTATCCTTCCCAATAGTTCTTTCTTAGTGACTATATATCTGTCTTCCAGAGGCAGCCTCATGGTATAACCAAGCGCGATCCCTCTGGGTATAATAGAAACCTTATGCAAAGGATCTGCTCCGGGAATAAGAAGCGCTAAAAGAGCGTGCCCTGATTCATGGTACGATACTATTTTCTTTTCCTCCGCGTTTATAACCCTTGTCTTTTTTTCAGGGCCCGCGATAACCCTCTCTATGGACTCGCCGAGTTCTTTCATTTCCACTGTCTCTTTGCCCCTTCGCGCGGCTAAAAGAGCTGCCTCATTCACGAGATTAGCCAGGTCTGCCCCTGAAAAACCTGATGTTTGCCTTGCTATGTACTTAAGGTCAGCGTCTTTGCTGAGCTTGATGCCTTTTGCGTGAACCTTCAATATCGCTTCCCTGCCTACAATATCAGGCCTGGAAATAACTATTGTCCTGTCAAATCTTCCCGGCCTCAATAACGCCGGATCCAAAACATCCGGCCTGTTGGTGGCGGCTATCAGGATTACGCCTTCCTGCGTATCAAACCCGTCCATCTCCACGAGAAGCGCGTTCAGCGTCTGCTCCCGCTCATCATGCCCGCCTCCGATTCCGGCGAATCTCTGCCTTCCGACAGCGTCTATTTCATCTATAAAAATAATGCACCCTTTGCCGATCATCTTTGAGGAGCGCTTGGCCTGCTCAAAAAGGTCTCTTACCCTGGAAGCGCCTACGCCCACAAACATCTCTACGAAATCAGAACCGCTTATACTGAAAAACGGCACGCCCGCCTCTCCGCTGACTGCCTTTGCCAAAAGGGTTTTTCCTGTTCCTGGAGGCCCCATGAGCAAAACGCCTTTGGGAATCTTGCCGCCTAATTTCTGGAATCTCTTGGGGTCTTTTAAAAATTCTATTATTTCTTTCAGTTCTTCTTTTGCCTCGTCAACGCCCGCCACGTTATCAAATGTTATTTTTAACTTATCCCCAGATATCTGTTTCGCGCGGCTTTTGCCGAATGAAAGGATCTTCCCTCCGCCCTGCGAGCCCCTGTATACAAAAAACCACAAAAATCCGATGAATAAAAGCATCGGCCCCAGGGAATAAAAAATATTCGCCCACATAGTCTTGGGAGGCTTCACGTCAAAATCAGCCACATTGTTGCGCAGCGAACTTAAAAGCTCAGGGTCTTCCTGCGGTATGTGCACTGTAAAACGCGTCCCGCCGGAAAGGACGCCCTTAAGCTCGTCTTCCACCTTTACGACAGACTTAATAGCAGCTGTTTGTTTATTTGTTTCAAGGAGCCTGTAAAATTCGCCGTAACTCAGCTCTTTCGGTAGCGTTGCCTGGGAAAAAGAATCAATCCTGAATATGTAGATAAGGAGCAAAAATAGCCCTATCCAGAAAAAAATATTTTTATTTATCTTATTGCCGCCCTTGTTTTGCGTTTTCATATATCTCCTAGATTAGATACATATCTTACCACAACTTATTTTAATAAATCAACTTTTTATTAATTTTAAAATAATATTAGCCCTGTCTTTTGTAATGCTTATGCCGGCTGGCAGGTCTACTATTGAATTTACAGGTCTCGAATCAATCAATTCCTCTATCTCCTTCCAGTGCTGATATGTAAGCCTTCTTAAATCCCCTTTAAGTTCTTCCAGGCCTGCCCTTAAAACCCTTTTCCTTACCGCCTCAGGAAGTTTTTTAAATTTTTTGCTGTCTATCAGGATCTGCTCCTGCCTGATTTTCGAAACGCTTTTAAATTTTCTCTTTGCGTACCTGCTTAAAAATTCATTTTCTATCTGCAGGTTCTCCGCCATATTGCTGAGGACTTCCTTGATATTCGGATTAAATCCTTTTTCCAATAACGGGATCAGCTCCAGCCTGATCTTATTTCTTGTATAGACAGATTTCTCGTTCGAGGAATCTGTCCTGAATTCCAGGCCCGCTTCCGAAATAAAATCTTCCACATCTTTCCTGGATATCTCGATCAAAGGCCTTATTATTTTATTGCCCCCCATCTCCTTGACAGGGCTTATGCCTCCCAGGCCCTTCATCCCAGCGCCTCTTATGATCCTCATGAGGACTGTTTCTGCCTGGTCATCCCTTGTGTGGCCTACTGCTATCTTATCTATATTTTTTTCTTTTGCCAGCCGTTTAAAAAAATCATATCTCTCGAACCTCGCTGCCTCTTCAGGAGAAATGCCTTTTTCTTTCGCGATCTTCGGCACATCTATTTCTTCCCACGCGATCTCGAGATTATATTTCTTCGCGAGATTTTCGCAGAATTTCCTGTCGCCTGCTGATTCCTCGCCCCTGAACTTATGATCCAGATGCGCGATAATGATATTTAATGAATATTCTTTTTTCAGGCCATTAAGAACATGGAGCAATGTCACCGAATCCGGCCCTCCCGACACCCCTACCAGGATCCTATCATGCTTCTGAAGCATATTATGTTTTCTGATAGTAGACTTTATTTTGTCAGGGAAAGTGGTGGGCATTATATGTCTTATTTGGTAGCGGCGACTGGATTTGAACCAGTGACACGCCGGGTATGAGCCGACTGCTCTGCCAGGCTGAGCTACGCCGCCATGAATTATTTCAATACTTCGTTGAGGCTTCCCGTCCTATATCCTTCCAAATCAAGCGTAATATACTTAAATCCAAGCTGTCTTAAGCGTTTTGTTATTTTATCACAAATCCTGTTATTCACAAATATTTTTATATCTCTTTTTTCCACCTCGACCCTGGCGATATTGCCGTGGCATCTAACCCTTACCTGGGATATACCCTGTTTTTTTATAAACTCCTCAGCCGCTTCTATCTTTCTTAGCGCCTTTCCATTTATCTTTTCGCCATACGGAAACCTGGAAGCCAGGCACGCCATTGAGGGCATGTCCGCGGTATTTAATTTTAATCTCCTGGAAAATTTCCGTATCTCGTCTTTTGAAATACCAGCCTCCATAAGAGGGCTCCTGACCTTGAATTCTTTTTTCGCCTTACTGCCGGGTCTGTAATCTTTCACGTCATCAGCGTTTGACGCATCTAAAACATAATTAAAACCATTTTCCTTCTTAATCCCGTCCATTTCTTTAAACAGCTCTTTTTTGCAGTAATAACACCTGTTTACGGGATTTTTCGTAAAATTCCTGTCTTTCAGTTCGTTTGTATAAATTATTTTATGTCTTACGCCCAGATCTTTGGCAAATCTCTTTGCCTGCCTGAGCTCAGAGCCGGTATATGTCTCTGACACAGCCGTAACAGCCAATACGTTTTCGTCCGATAAAGCGTCTTTTGCCATCTTGAGCAGGAAACTGCTGTCCACCCCGCCGGAAAATGCCACTGCCACCCTGCTCATCTTCCTTAAAATATCTTTCAGCTTTTTAACCTTATCCATAAATTATATCTATCCATCCGCCGCCCGCCACATACTCGCCATCGTAAAAAACAGCTGCCTGGCCGGGTGTTATCGCATTCTGCGGTTCTTTAAACTCCACTTCCACTTTTCCGCCTCCTATATCCTTTATGGAAGCCGGGGACTTTTTATGATTGTATCTTATTTTTACTTCAAGCTCTGTTTCTTTTTTAATATCTTCTGTCAGCCAGTTCACGCCTTTTATCAGGAATCTTTTTTTCTTCGCTTCGCTTGCCCCGCCTGCCACAATAACATTCTCCTTTGCCCTTATCTCTATAACATACAAAGGATTCTTGGCAGCTATCCCGAGCCCCCTGCGCTGGCCTATGGTAAAATTCCAAAAACCCTGGTGATAGCCCAATAATTTTCCGGAACTATCCAGCACCTCTCCTTTTTTGCTCTCCAAGCCGCAGTATTTTTTTATAAACCCGGAATAATCGTTATCCGGGATAAAACATATCTCCTGGCTGTCAGGCTTTCCTGATATGTGCAGGCCGATTTGTTTTGCCCTGGCCCTTACATTATCTTTGGTAAGTCCTCCCAGCGGCAGAAGTATCTTTTTAATCTGCCCCTTGTTTAGCGAAAACAAAACATACGACTGGTCTTTCGTCTTGTCGATAGCCTCTCTCAGCCTGCAAGAGCTGTTTCGCTCTATCCTTGCGTAATGCCCTGTCGCTATAAAATCGCATTCCAGGGCCTGCGCCTTTTTAAGCAGGCTTCCAAACTTTACCTTTTCGTTGCAGACAATGCACGGATTGGGTGTCCTGGCGGACAGATATTCCTTTGTAAAATAATCTATTACATTTTTTCGGAAATCGGTTTCAAGATTTAAAACGTAATGCCTTATGCCCAGGTTTTTGCAGACCTTTCTGGCGTCATCTATATCTTTTAAAGAACAGCATGATTTTTCTTTTTCCCGGCCGCATAATTCTTTGGGCCAGATCTTCATGGTAGCGCCTACAACCTCATCCCCGTCTTCTTTTAAAATAGCCGCGGCCACAGAACTATCCACTCCGCCGCTCATGGCAATCAGGACTCTTTTATTTCTCATTTTCTAAATACTTATGCATTGCCTTTGCTGCGCGCTTTCCAGCGCCCATAGCCGCAATCACGGTATCATCGCCTTCAGTAGCGTCTCCGCCGGCGTAAACGCCTTTTATGTTCGTGGCCTGGGTAGCAGGGTCTATTATTATTTTATCCCACTTGTCCAGCTTAAGCTCAGGCGTTGCCTTTAAGAACACGGGATTCGGGCTCTGGCCTACGGCTATTATTACCGTATCCACGTCCATTGTAAACTCAGAACCTTTTATCGCCACAGGCCTTCTTCTCCCGGAATCATCAGGCTCCCCGAGTTCCATTTTTATACACTCCATGCTATTGACAAATCCTTTATCGTCTCCTGATATCTTTTTAGGGAGCGTAAGGATGTGAAACTCTATGCCTTCTTCTTTCGCGTTTTCTCTTTCTTCTTTCCTTGCCGGCATCTCGTTTTCCGTCCTCCTGTAGACAATATAAACCTTTTCCGCGCCGAGCCTCAAGGAAACCCTCGCGGAATCCATCGCGGTATTGCCCCCGCCTATAACAGCCACCTTTTTGCCTACATTGATAGGCGTATCGTATTCAGGGAACAAATATGCCTTCATGAGATTCACCCTGGTCAACAGCTCATTGGAAGAATATACCCTGTTAAGGTTTTCTCCCGGGATATTCATAAAACTCGGAAGCCCAGCGCCTGTTCCCGCGAAAACAGCTTTATAACCCTGTTCAAATATGTCTTTCAGTAAAGAGGTCTTGCCTACAATAAAATTTGTCTTAATCTTCACTCCCAGGGAAGCCAGGTATTCCACTTCCTTTTTTACAATTTCTTTTGGGAGTCGGAATTCCGGAATCCCGTACATGAGTACTCCTCCGGCAATGTGCAATGCCTCAAACACAGTAACCTGATAACCCATCCTGGCTAAATCCCCGGCGCAGGTTAACCCCGCTGGTCCGGAACCTATAATAGCTATCTTAATCTGTTTTGCGGTTAAAGGTTTGGGGCTAGGCGCTGAAGGTTTGCTTTTTAATTCATAGTCCGCCGCGAACCTTTCAAGGCCGCCTATATTTATCGGGGCCTTTTTAGCGTTTAAAACACAAGCTCCTTCGCATTGATTTTCCTGCGGGCATACCCTGCCGCATACCCCGGGAAGATTGTTTTTCTCTTTTATCACCTTGATCGCCCGGTCAAATTCCTTTTTCTTTAAGGCATTTATAAAAGCCGGTATATCGATTTCAACAGGGCAATTCATGGAACATTTCGCTTTCTTGCAAAAGAGACACCTGGACGCCTCCTTTAACGCCTCTTCCTCTGATAAACCAAACGCTACCTCTTTAAAATTCTTTATTCTTTCTGTTGGGCTTTGTTTATTCACTTCTGTCCTCCCTTAACAACTAGAAAAACGACAATGTTGAATTTATAGTTGATTAAATGCCGCGTATCTTGCAGGCGTGGTTTTCCTGTTCTTTAAACAGGCTCTGGCGGGCCTTCAGTTCTTTGTAATTCACCAGATGGCCGTCGAATTCCGGGCCGTCCACGCAGGCAAACTTTGTCTCGGTTCCGACCTGTATCCTGCACGAACCGCACATGCCTGTGCCATCCACAAGCACTGTATTCAATGAAACTAATGTTTTTACTCCGTACGGTTTTGTTAAGTTAGACACGGCTTCCATCATTACCCCGGGCCCGACCGCGTAAACAAGGTTTATAATCCTGCCTGTGTCTATAAGCTTTTTTAAAACATTTGTCACAAACCCTTTTTCTCCGAATGATCCGTCATCCGTAACCACAAACATCTCCGCGCCCAGAAACTCCAGTTCTTTTTTGAATATCAAAAGCTCCTTGTTCCTGGCGCCTATGATGATTATCACATTATTGCCTGCGTTTTTATAAGCCTTTGCGACAGGATAAAGCTCCGCGATCCCGACTCCGCCGCCAACGCAGCATACTGTGCCTATTTTATCCGTATCTGTAGCGTGGCCTAACGGCCCTACCACGTCTGAAACATATTCCCCGGATTTTTTTTCTGTCAGTCTGTGAGTAGTCACGCCCGCCACCTGATAAACTATGGTGATGGTTTTATCGGATATGTCCGCTATGGTAAGCGGTATGCGCTCTCCCTGCTCATCTATCCTTATCATCATAAACTGCCCTGCCCTTGCCCTGGCGCTGACCAAAGGCGCCTCTAAAATCATTTTAAAAATACCGTCTGCTATCTTTTCGTTTGAATAAATCTTAAACATTTAAATCCTCGCTTATTAATTTTAAGCCTTTGAGCGTAAGATCCGCGTCTATCTTGTCCGCGCTTTCGCAGTAAGGGCCTATAAGTTTAGAAAAACCTCCGGTGATCACAACATTTGCATCCCTGTAGTATTTCTTTTTCAGTTTATTAACTATGCCGTCGCACAAACCGCTGAATCCGTATATAATGCCCGCGAGCATGCTTTCTTTTGTGTCCCTCCCCAGTATCGCCTTAGGCCTTTTAATAGTAACCTTCGGCAATAACGCTGTTTTCTCCGACAATGCCCACAATGAAATCCCGGGCCCTGGCGCTATGACCCCGCCTATATACTGCCTCTTCTTATTCACGATATCTATTGTGATAGCTGTGCCGAAATCCACGATTACGCATTCTCCGCCGTACAATTCATAAGCTGCCCTTGCGTTTACAAGCCTGTCAGAACCTACCTGTTCAGGGTTTTTATAGAGATTTTCTATGCCGCTATCCACATCCCTGCCCACAACTATAGGCCTTTTGCCAGTGACATGCTTGACAGCCTTTTCGACTTTTTTCAATACCTCCGGCACAACGCTTGTTATGATCACGCATTCTATATTCTTCACGCAGGTTTTTAATTTTCCTGCGTACAGCGAATCCAGGTTCTTTGAATACGCTGGGATCCTGAAGGTTTTCTTTAAAACCTTTTTATCAAAAATCCCGCTATGGATGCTCGTATTCCCGATGTCAATCGCCAGTAACATAACTACCTCAACATTGTTACATCGCCCGCTAAAATTCTTTCGTTAAGCCCTGAATCCATCCTTAATATGAGGGCGCCTTCTTTATCCACATCCACGACATAACCTTCTATTTTTGTATCGTGGTATGTCACCTGGGCCCTTTTGCCCAAAAAGTTTGAAAATTCTTTATACTCCCTTATTATTTCAGCTATATGGCCGCCGTTAAAAAGCCTGTAATATTTGTCCAGATTTTTAAAGATGCCTTTTACCAGCTCAACCCTTGAAATCTCCGCGCCTTTGGCCTCCATTATGGATGTGGCGCCTTTGGGCAGAAACTCTTCTTTCGTATTTATGTTAATGCCGATGCCTATTATAACAAAATTAATTTTATCTGTCTCGGCATTCATCTCTGTCAGTATGCCGCATATCTTTTTATTGTTTATCAAAACATCGTTCGGCCATTTTATAAAAGCTGCCAGGCCAGCCATTTCCCTTATAGTTTTCGCCACGCTCAGGGCGGAAAAAAGCGTGATGCTGGAAACCTCTTTCGGCAATATATCCGGCCTGAGTATTACAGAAAAATAAGCGCCTTTGGATCTGGGCGAAACCCATGACCTGCCCATCCTGCCTCTTCCGGCAGTCTGCGATTCCGCTATAATCACAGACCCTTCTTTCTCGCCGCTCGCTGCCAGCTGATACGCGGCGTCATTGGTGGAAGACGTCTCTTTGTAAGAATAAATTTTTCTGGCTATTATATCTGTTTTGAGCTGCCATTTCAACTCTATTTCTGTCAGGCGGTCAGGTATGGAAATCAGCCTGTATCCCAGATGCGGAAATGCCTCGATGTCATAGCCTTCTTCCCTCAGGCTTTCAATATGTTTCCACACGCCTGCCCTGGAAATCCCGAGCTCGCGGCTCAGGTCTTCGCCCGAAACATAACCTTCTTCGTGTTTCTTAAAATAATTTAATATCTTATCGTCCAGCATTATTTTTTTAACCTCTTTATCTTGTCCCTGAGCTGAGCCGCGGCCTCAAACTGCAGATTCCTGGCGCGAAGCTCCATCTCTCTTTCCAGTTCAGCTATGAGCATTTCTTTTTCATATTCTTCTTCGCTCTGCCCGGCTGCCTCCATGACAATCTCTTCCGCCTTTTTAAACGATTCTATCCCGTCTTTGATGGATTTCTCAATTGATCTGGGCGTGATGTTATTCGCCTTATTAAACTCTGTCTGTTTCTTTCTCCGCCTGTTTGTCTCGTCAATCGCCTTTCTCATTGAATTCGTCACGGTGTCAGCGTACATTATGACATAGCCGTCTATATGCCTGGCTGCCCTGCCCGCGACCTGGATCAAAGATGTCTCAGATCTCAGGAATCCTTCTTTATCCGCGTCCAGGATAACCACCAAAGATACCTCCGGCAGGTCCAGGCCTTCCCTTAATAAATTTATTCCTACCAGGCAGTCGAATTTCTGCATCCTCAGGTCTCTTAATATCTCCGCCCTCTCAATGGTATCCAGTTCTGAATGTATATATTTTACCCTTAAATCCAAATCTTTCAAATATCCGGCAAGATCCTCTGACATCCTCTTTGTCAATGTAGTCACGATGACTCTCTGCCCCTTAGCCGCTCTTTCTTTTATATTTTCAACAAGGTCCTGTATTTGATTCTCGCTAGGCTTCACTATTATTTCCGGGTCCAATAACCCTGTCGGCCTTATAACCTGCTCGACTATCCCGCTTGAATTTTGCAGCTCGTATTCTGAAGGAGTAGCTGAAACAAATACCATCTCCTTGATAACTCCCATGAATTCTTCAAAATTTAAAGGCCTGTTGTCCAGGGCTGAAGGCAGCCTGAACCCGTAGTCAACAAGCGTCTGCTTGCGCGAACGGTCTCCATTGTACATGCCCCTTATCTGAGGCATTGTAACATGCGATTCGTCGATTACTGTTAAGAAATCTTTCGGGAAATAATCCAGAAGGCAATAAGGCCTTGAACCCGGAGCCCTGGCGCTCAGATGCCTTGAATAATTTTCTATGCCGTTACAAAATCCCATTTCCCGGAGCATTTCAAGGTCATAATGAGTCCTGGACTCCAGCCTCTGGGCCTCCAGCAATTTATTCTGCAGCCTTAATTCTTCAAACCTCTCCTTGAGCTCTGCTTCTATCGACTGTATGGCAGTATTTATCCTGTCCTCGGTGGTGACAAAATGCTTGGCAGGATATATCGCTATCTTTTCAATAAAATCCGCGAGTGCATTTCCGCTGACAGGGTCTAATTCAGAGATCTTTTCTATTGTCTCCCCGAAAAAAATCACCCTGAAAAATGTCTCTTTATACGCGGGAAATATATCTATAGTATCGCCCCTTACCCTGAAACAGCCCCTCTTAAAATCAATGTCATTCCTCGCGTAATGTATTTTTACAAGCCCGGACAACAGGTCATTTCTTTTTATCGTATCCCCTTTTTTCAAAAATAACAGCAGATCCTCGTAATCTTCCGGGGAACCAAGGCCGTAAATACACGAAACACTCGAAACTATGATAACATCCCTCCTGGACATCAGAGAACTGGTAGCGGAAAGCCTCAACCTGTCGATATTGTCATTTATGGACGCGTCTTTTTCTATGTAAATATCGGCCTGCGGCACGTACGCCTCTGGCTGGTAATAATCATAATAGCTCACGAAATATTCTACGGCATTATGCGGGAAAAATTCTTTAAACTCGCTGTATAGCTGGGCGGCCAGTGTTTTATTATGCGATATCACAAGCGTCGGCCTCTGGACATTATTGATGACATTTGCCATCGTAAATGTCTTGCCGCTGCCTGTGACCCCGAGAAGCGTCTGGCGTTTCAGGCCTTTCTCTAAGCCCTTGGTAAGCTCATCAATAGCCTGCTCCTGGTCCCCGCACGGCTTAAATGGACTGACTAATTCAAATTTGGACATAGTTTATTAGGTGTAGCAAACCTCTGGCAGGCCTACGAAAAGACGCTCGTCCTGTCCAGGCAGGCCTGAGGCACATCAGAAACGTTTCGGCATCATAGATATCTTATATATAAGCGCGCAAGGAATTACGGCGAAGTTTTTATACTGTCAAGACTACCTTCAGTATAAAAAATGAGCCGTAAACCGTAGCGCGCGGCGAAACCAGTTTCAGTGCCGAACGACCTGCCTGGACAGGGCACCATGCCCGCTCAAATCGGCGAGGTTTTTCTTTAGGCCAGCCAGAGGTTTATGCTACTGCTTATATTTCTAATGAAAAATCTATTGAAGGAGCTGAGTGGGTAAGCCTGCCTATAGAAATCCTGTCTACCCCTGCCTTGGCAATCTTTTTTATGTTTTCCATGCTTATTCCGCCGGAAGCTTCTAAAATTACCTTTAAACCTTTTCTAAGCTTTGCCGCCTTTTTAATATCCTCTATCTTCATATTATCCAGCATTATTATATCCGCGCCTGCTTCCAGCGCATCCTTGAACTCCGCAATATTATCCACCTCGACTTCTATATTTTTATATCCTCTATTTTGAAACATCCCTATGGATTCCCTTATGGCGTTCACCCTTATAGCTTCTAAATGATTATCCTTTATCATTACCCCGTCCCATAATCCAATCCTATAACTAAATCCTCCTCCTATATTGACGGCATACTTTTCCAGTTCTCTCAGCCCAGGAATAGTTTTTCTGGTGTCATATATCTTCGCGCCTGTTGATTTCACCTCTCCGATAAACTCAGCTGTGAGAGTCGCCACGCCTGAAAGATGCCCTAGAAAATTTAAAACAGTCCTTTCCGCTGACAATATGTTTTTTGCCGACCCTTTTACCGATATGATCCTTTTGCCTTTTTTAATTTTATCGCCGTCTTTACATAAAGCCGTAAATAATATCTTTTCATCCACCGCGTCAAAAATCCATTTGGCAATATCCATCCCTGCCAGGACACACTCTTCTTTGGTTGTAATATGCGCCAATACGCTGACATCTTTTTCGAACAGGATAGAGCTCGTAATATCTCCGGAGCCGATATCCTCTTTCAAAGCGCTTATAATCATCGGGAATGCTTTTTCTTTTGTAAGCTTCATAAGTCCTTAATAGTCTTTTCCATTCTCTGTATCTGTTCCTTTATTGCCTTGGCCTTTTCCTGTTCCGCGTTTATTACATTACCAGGCGCGTTGCCCATAAAATTCTTATCTTTAAGCCTTTTTTCAGTCAATAAAAGCTGCTGTTTTAACGCGTCCTGCTTTTTAGAAAGCCTTGCCTTTTCCGCGCCTATATCAATAACGCCTTCCAGAGGTATGAACATATTAAAATTCTCCGTAACCGCGCTCAGGGAACTTTTTGGTTTCTTAAATTTAGCGTCAATTATCAGATTTTCAAGCTGCGCCAGGCTCTTGATGTACCCCGTGCCGTCAGACAAAATAGCGCATACCCCGGGCTTCAGCGGAACAATATTCACTGTAAGCTTTTTTGAATAAGGTATGTTCATATCAGAACGGATATTCCTGATATTTACAATGGCTTCTTTTACCGCTTCCATATCGGATTCTATCTGTTTATTTACGCGGCTCTTTTCAGGCTCAGGCCATTTTGAAACCATGATGCTTTCTCTTTCCTTTATATTCTGCCATATCGCCTCTGTCACAAACGGCATAAAAGGGTGCAGTAGTTTCAGCGAATCTTCCAGCACGCGTATCAGGATTTCTTTTGTCCTCCCAGCCTCTGTTCCAGAGCCTTGGACCATAATTTCCGGTTTCACCATCTCCACGTACCAGTCGCAAAAATCATGCCAGAAAAAATCATAAATAAGCGCCTCTGCTTCGTTAAACCTGTAATTTTTCAGCGACTTGGTCACAGCCTCTATCGTCCTGTTCAGCCTGCTCAATATCCACTTATCAGCTATGCTTAAATCTTTCGCTTGCGCGCTTGCGCCATCGCGCGCTTGTTCGCCAGCGTTCATCAACACGAACCGCGACGCGTTCCATATCTTATTCGCGAAATTCCTGCCTATCTCAAACTTTTCTTTTGATAAAAATACGTCCTGCCCTGCCGATGTTATGGATATGATGCTGAATCTAAGCGCGTCTGCGCTGAATCCGTCTATTATCTCAAGCGGGTCTATTATATTGCCGAGAGATTTTGACATCTTTTTGCCTGTCGCGTCTCTCACAGTGCCGTGTATATAAACATCGCTGAAAGGGATATCTTTTTTAAACTCCAGGCCGGACATTATCATCCTGGCAACCCAGAAAAATAATATCTCTGGCGCTGTCACCAGCACGGAGGTTGGATAAAAGTATTCCAGGTCTTTGGTTTTTTCAGGCCACCCAAGGGTAGAAAACGGCCAGAGCCACGACGAGAACCACGTATCCAGGACATCTTCATCCTGTTTTAATTCTAAACTGCCGCACTTATTGCATTTTTCAGGAGCTATCTTTGAGACCATTACAGCTTCGCATTTCAGGCAATAGTA
>Ga0210019_1002243_pt1 | contig 19003 bp, 23 predicted proteins | sample CryGeyCG2114_020_2_FD_183969 | JGI IMG/M metagenome (GOLD analysis project Ga0210019, IMG submission 183969) | Groundwater microbial communities from aquifer - Crystal Geyser CG11_big_fil_rev_8/21/14_0.20 (SPAdes) (version 2) | ecosystem: Environmental > Aquatic > Deep subsurface > Groundwater ...
AAGCGGCGATATATCAGGCGATTATAGTTCCGTAGTCGGATATGCAGGAATGATTATATGGTAAAAAATAAATTATCTATTGTATTGCGTTTTGTTGTAAGCCTTGGCCTGCTTCTTGTCTTAATCTGGATAATGAGAAAAGATGCCAGGGGAATTCTCGGTATTCTCAAGGGATCTAATAAAGCGCTTATTTTATTAGTGGTTTTTATAAACATGTTACTAACCATAGTGGTTGCCTACAGATTGAAATTACTGCTGTCCGGACAAAAGATACTGCTTTCTATAAAGGATGTGGTTCATCTCACATTTATAGGCTATTTCTTCAATAGTTTTTTACCAACCGCAATAGGAGGGGATATAGCAAAGGCGTATTATATATCCAAGAAAACCGATAACAAGGTTGCTTCTTATGCTGCGGTATTAGCTGACAGGATACTGGGCCTCGCAGCTACTTTATTGATAGCTCTTGCGGGGCTTCTTTTTATAGGCAAAAGCCTGGATAATAAGTTTATCGTATGGATGGTTCCTGTTGTATTCCTTCTGACTATAACCATCATAGCCATCCTGCTTAAGAAAAATAATACACCGGCAAAGGCTTCTTCAGGAAAAAGCGGGATGTTTTATGCGATAAAAGAAAAATTATTAAAATTATACGCAGCTATTAATCTTTATAGGGATAACCTCGCGCTTCTAGTAAAGGGTATGGCGTTGTCTCTTGTGCTTCAAGCTATGTCCATAGTCAGTGTATATTTGCTTATATTATGCATAGGCAGCGATATGCCTATATTCAGGTTATTCTTGATTATTCCGCTTGTGTGGGCTGTAAGCATGCTCCCTTCATTAAACGGACTTGGCGTGAGAGAAGGGGCGTTTGTGTATTTTCTCAAAGGTTATATAGGGCCTGAAAAGGCATTCACAATATCTCTTCTATGGCTTGGTTTGATTATGTTATACAGCGTAATAGGAGGGTTATTTCAGCTATTCTATCCTGTTAAGGTAAACCCAGATTTTGCAATAGCAAAATCTGCCCAAAGGGCCGACTGATTAAATCTCTTCGAGATTTAATCAAGCTTGTCGGGGTAATCCCATTAGAATTCTTAATGCAAATTTTGGGACAAAAGGAGGCTATGCCAATGATAGATAAAGAACTTTTAAGTATATTAGCATGCCCTGCGTGCAAACAAGATGTGGAATTAAAAGATAACAAAATCTGCTGCGTAAAATGCGGGAAGAAGTATCCTATTAGAGATGGGATACCTGTGATGCTGATAGAAGAAGCGGAATAGAGCAGGATTAGTTCTCGACTCGGCTTTCGGCCTCGCTCGAACAATATTATTAAAGCTCCCTAATATTCTTCGAGCGGTCATGAAAGCGAGTTACGGGAGCGGAGTCGAGAAGCACAGGAGGATATGATGATTAAAATTCTAGTAATCCACGGCCCGAATTTAAATCTACTGGGAAAAAGAGAACCTGATATTTATGGCAAAATTACCATTGAAAATATCAATAAAAAGCTGAAAGAAGCCGCAAAGAAGAAAAAAGTAACCCTTGAGATTTTTCAGTCAAACCACGAAGGCGAAATCGTGGATAAAATAGGCAAGGGAAAATTTAAATATAATGCCCTTCTTATAAATCCTGCCGCATACACTCATACAAGCGTTGCTATAAGAGACGCTATACTGGCAATAGGCGTACCTGCAGTAGAGGTGCATCTCTCGAATATTTATGCGAGAGAGGATTTTAGGCACAATTCATTGATAGCCTCTGTTGTAAAAGGCCAGATATCCGGATTTGGCGTGGATAGTTATTTATATGGCCTTGACGCCGCAATCAGTCTCGCAAAAAAATAGCCCTTATGAATTATATTGATAGGCAAAATACGCTTATAGCATATCTGAAAAAAAAATCCATTGGCGCCTTTTTAATCAGAAAAAAGGAAAATATAGCGTATCTCACAGGCTCAAGAGGCGAGGGCGCCATTCTTTTTATCTCTCCCAAGAAAAATATCTTAATAACGGATTCGAGATATGAAGAAGAGTATAAAAAATCTGCCGTAAAATGTTCCGTCAGGATTGCCAAAAATCAATTTCTCGGCGAAATTATAAAAGAAATTTGCATTGAAGCTTGTTCAAGGCTTATCGGATTCGAGGCTGATAATTTTACCTATCAAGGGTATCTAAATTTTAAAAAACAGCTTGGCAAAATAAAATTAATCCCATTAACGCATATCGTAGAGAATATGAGGATGCTAAAGGATAAAAGCGAAATCCAGCTTATAAGGCAGGCCTGTAAATACGGGGCGAAGCTAATGAATTACGCAGTTAAGATCGCAAAGCCCGGCATTAGCGAAAATAGCGTAAAACGCGCAATAGAGGCATATGCCTTGAAAAATAATTTTAGCCTGGCAGATTTTGACATAATCGTGGCTTCAGGCGCCAACGCTTCAATGCCTCACGCGGCCGCATCAGAAAGAAGTATAAAAAAACAGGAGATGGTTATTATAGACCTGGGGGCTATGCATTGTGAGTATAATTCTGACTTGACAAGGACGGTTTTCTTGGGTAAAATTAATCATAAATATTTGCATATATATAACATAGTCTTGGCTAGCCAGAGCATAGCTATTGAAATCCTAAAGCCAGGCGTTTATGCAAAAGATATAGATGCTGTTTCCCGCCAGTATATATCAGATAGAGGTATGGGAAGCTTTTTCTTTCATAGTCTGGGCCATGGCATAGGCCGCGAAACCCACGAGATCCCGGCTATTTCCCAGAGCAGCGAAATAAAGTTAGAAAAAGGCATGGTTGTAACTATTGAGCCTGGGGTTTATATTCCAGGCTGGGGCGGGGTAAGGATAGAAGATACAGCACTTATTACAGAGAATGGCTGTGAGGTATTGACAAAAGGAGCAGTGAAATATGCAGGCAGGAATTAACGATATAAAAAATGGGTTGAGCATAGAGCTGGAAGGCGCAGTTTATTATGTAGTTAGCTATGAAAACGTAAAACCTGGCAAAGGCAGCGCGTTTGTCCGCACAAGATTAAAAAATATAAAAACAGGAGCGATATTAGAGCGTACTTTCAGAAATGAAAAGATAGAAACAGCTGAAATAGACAAAAGGACATTTATATATTTATACACATCCGGCGACATATTTGAATTTATGGACCACGATACGTATGAACAGACAGCTCTTCATAGAGATCAGGTCGGGGAAGTAATAAATTACCTCAAAGAAAATCTTGAAGCAACAGCTCTTATCTATAAAGGCCATGTCCTTACGCTTGAACCGCCGATATTTATAGATTTAAAAATAGTATCGACTGAGCCGGGCCATAGAGGCGACACATCCAAATCAGGCAATAAGCCTGCAAAGACAGAAACAGGCTTTGTTGTGTCAGTGCCTTTATTTGTAAGCGAAGGGGATACGGTGCGTATAGACACGAGGACCAAAGAATATGTAGGAAGAGTGTAAAACAACCGCAGAACCACGCGGAAGCCCGCCACTGTTTCTTTGACGGGACGCGGAAAAACGCGGAAGTCAGCATTTAGCTTCAGCGTAGTTCTGCGTTGTGTTCCGCGTAGTTCCGCGATAGCATGGGGGCTAATCATGAATCTAAAAGAGATTAAAGAATTAATCGCGCTTATGAATGAAAACGAGCTTATGGAGCTTGAGGTTGAGCGGGATGGAATGAAGATCAGGCTCATGAAATCATCGCCTGGTAAAATAGAAACGATTATAGAAGAGCATACTGCTCCTAATGTTGTCCATGTTGTCAAAGAAGGCGAGAAGGCAATCGAACCTGCCGCAAAAGAGCGAAATCTTATAGCAATAAAGGCGCCAATGGTCGGTACCTTTTACAGGTCAGCCAACCCTGAGGCAAAACCTTATGCTGAAATAGGCCAAACTGTAGAGGTAGGGCAGGTGGTATGTATTATTGAAGCGATGAAGCTAATGAATGAAATAAAATCAGAGGTTAAGGGTAAGGTTGTCGAGATCCTTGTAGAAAATGCCAGGTCTGTTGAATATGGACAGGCGCTTTTCATGGTGGAATCAGTATAAATTAAAAAGTAAAAAGGTAAAACCAAAATTTAAAAAGCTGTAAGCCATAAGCTATAAGTTTTAAGCTTAAAGCTTATAACTTAAAACTTAAAGCTAAGTAGTTTTGACTTTTGCGTTTTTACTTTTGAATTAATCTATGTTCTCAAAAATTCTAATTGCCAATCGCGGTGAAATTGCCGTAAGGATCATACGGGCATGTAAAGAGATGGACATAAAGACAGTTGCTGTATATTCAGAAGCTGACGCAGATTCTCTTAGTACCAGGATGGCTGATGAAGCTGTGTGCATAGGCCCTGCCCAGAGCTCAGAAAGTTATCTGAATATACCTGCTATTATAAGCGCCGCTGAAATTACAGACGTAGATGCGATCCATCCAGGTTACGGGTTCCTGGCAGAAAATGCGCACTTTGCCGAAATATGCGAATCCTGCGACATAACGTTTATAGGGCCTACTCCTGAGAACATGAGGATGATGGGAGACAAGATGACAGCCAGGCTGGCTATGCAGAAGGTTGGCATACCTGTTATACCGGGCAGTCAGAGTATTATAAAGACAAAAGAAGAAGCCGTAAAAACAGCAAAGAGATTAAAATACCCTGTTATAATAAAGGCTTCTGCAGGCGGAGGCGGAAAAGGCATGAGGGTATGCCACAATGATGTAAGATTAATCAGCTCTCTTATAACTGCTCAGCAGGAGGCAGAGGCTGCATTCGGAAACGCAGATGTGTATCTTGAAAGATATATTGAAAGGCCAAGGCACATAGAGGTACAGATACTTGCTGATAAATATGGCCATATTGTATCGCTCGGTGAAAGAGATTGTACTATTCAAAGGCGGCATCAGAAATTGATAGAAGAATCCCCTTCTTCTGTAATAGATTCCAAATTAAGAAAAAAGGTAGGGGACATGGCGGTCAAGGTAGCCAAGGCGTGCAATTATCTGAATGCCGGGACAGTTGAATTTCTTTTTGACAGGCATGAAAATTTTTATTTTCTGGAAGTGAACACCAGGATTCAGGTAGAACATCCTATAACAGAAATGGTCACAGGCATAGACTTGATAAAAGAGCAGATAAAGATAGCCAGCGGTATGAAGCTAGGCTTTAAGCAGGACGACATAAAAATAAAAGGCGCTGCAATAGAATGCAGGGTTAACGCAGAGGATCCAGAAAAAAACTTTATGCCTTGCCCGGGAAAGGTAGAGATGTTTTTAGTTCCTGGCGGCCCAGGCGTAAGAGTGGATTCGCATGTTTACGCAGGGTATACAGTATCTTCGTATTACGATTCCATGATAGCTAAGGTTATCTGCTATGGAAATTCCAGGCACGAGGCAATAAAGATAATGCAAAGGGCCCTTGATGAATTCAGGGCAGCCCCGATAAAAACCACGATACCTTTTCTTAAGCATGTGATGGGCGATACGTTATTTTTAAAAGGCGATTTTGCGACAGACTATGTGGAGAAGCTTTTAGGGACAGGCGAATAGAGCATATAGCGGTTAGAAAAACTATACGCTAAACGCTATCCGCTAAAACAAAGGGAGCAGCGCAATGAAAAAAGTAGGCATATTAACTGGCGGAGGCGATTGTCCTGGATTAAACCCTGTAATAAGGGCTGTCGTGAGGTATGCAATTCAGGAAGATTATAAAGTTGTAGGAATAAAAAACGGCTGGAAAGGTCTTATTGAAAATGATACTGCTGAACTAAGCCTTGAGTCAGTTTCAGGGATATTGCCGAAGGGCGGGACTATACTTGGCACATCCAGAACCAACCCCTATAAAAAAGAGGGCGACATAAAAAAGGCCAAAGAAAACTTTAAAAATATCGGGCTTGAGGCCTTGATAGCGGTTGGAGGAGAGGATACGCTGGGCGTTGCGAATAAATTATATAAAGACGGCTTCAATGTGGTTGGCGCGCCTAAGACAATAGACAATGATCTAAGCTGTACCGACGTTACATTTGGGTTTGACACTGCTATAAATATTGTAACAGAGGCAATTGACAGGCTTCACACAACCGCGGAATCGCATCATAGAATAATGGTAGTTGAGGTAATGGGAAGGCATGCTGGATGGATAGCCCTTGAATCAGGGCTTGCAGGCGGAGCAGATGTCATTCTTATACCAGAGGTACCTATAGATATTGATGAAGTGTGCGATATTATAAAGAAAAGGCACCAAAGAGGAAAAAATTTCAGCATAATAGTTGTAGCTGAAGGCGCTCAGTTTAAAAAAGGCTCCATGGTGATACAAGAAGAAAAACTTGATGCATTCGGCCATGTAAGGTTGGGCGGCATAGGCCAGAGAATAGGAGATGAGATAGAGAAAAGAACAGGATACGAAACCAGGGTTACAGTGTTGGGGTACATACAAAGAGGCGGGGCTCCGACAGCATTTGACAGAGTCCTTGGCACAAGGTTCGGCATAAAGGCAATGGAGCTGGTGTTGAAAAAAGATTATGGGAAGATGGCAAGTTTACAGGGAAATAAAATAGTTGCAGTGCCGCTTGAAGCTGCTGTCAGCGAATTAAAGACAGTCGATATGGAACTTTACAGTATCGCTAAAATATTTTTTGGATAAATACTGTAGGGACAGCACAGTGTGCTGTCCCTACGCAAAAATATGAAAAAAAAAATAATAACGCTATTAAAGGAAAGCATTAAAGTAAAAGAAGCTTTGCTTGAAAATAATGTCAAAGAGATTGAAAAACTTGCAAGCGCGATGCTCAAGACAATAAAATCAGGCCATAAGATTTTATTGTTCGGAAATGGCGGCAGCGCTGCCGACAGCATGCACATAGCAGCAGAGCTTGTTGGCAGGTTCAAAAAGGAAAGAAGGGCGCTTCCAGCAATAGCGCTTACCGCCAATATCTGTACCCTTACCGCGCTTGGGAATGATTATAATTTTGAATATATTTTCGAGAGGCAGGTGGAGGCTTTCGGCAATAAAGGCGATATGGCAATAGGCATATCTACAAGCGGCAGTTCAAAGAATGTAGTGGCCGGCATTTTAAAAGCGTCCCAAATAGGCCTTAAAACAGCTAGCCTTACAGGAAATAAAATCGGAGAACTTTGTAAGATAGCAGATATATGCATAAGAGTTCCCTCTAGTAATACTCCCAGGATACAGGAAGCTCATATTGCAATAGGCCATATTGTATGTGAGCTCATAGAAGATGCTTTCTAAAAAAATAAAAACCCTTTCTCATGCAGCAAGCGCCATAAAAAGACTGAAACACGAAAATAGAAAGGTTGTGTTCACAAATGGCTGCTTTGATATCCTGCACGCAGGCCACGTGAGCTATCTTTCAAAAGCAAAATCTTTGGGCGATATATTGGTTATAGGCCTAAATAGCGATGGTTCAGTGAAAAAGATAAAAGGAAAATCAAGGCCTATTGTATCGCAAAAAAATAGGGCGATTTTACTTGCCGCATTGGAGGCAGTAGATTTTGTAGTGATATTCGATGAGCTGACTCCTCTCGAGCTTATAAAAGCAATAAAACCCGATGTGCTTGTTAAGGGCGGGGATTGGAAAAAAGAAAATATAGTAGGTTCGGATTTTGTAGAATCATATGGTGGTAAAGTAAAGAGCCTTGCATATATAAAAGGCCTTTCTACTCAAGGGCTGATAGATAAAATCAGGAAGCTGAGGCAGGCTGGGGTCTGAGGCACATTAGAATCGTTTCGGCAAAAGTCCGCAAGGATTTATGGTGAGTTCTGTTCGGTTGACAATACGATAGTCGACAGAAGAACGAACCATAAACCGTAGCGGACGGCGAAACGATTCAGTGCCGAATGGCCCCAGCCTGCTTCAGCTACAAATTATGCCACACGAAGAAAAGCTTTTACAGATTATAGACGCTAACTTAAACAGGACGCGCGAGGGATTGAGGGTTTGCGAAGATATAGCCAGGTTTAGTTTGCAGAATAAAGGCGCCACGAAATCTCTCAAGGCAATAAGGCATGGCGCAACCAATCTAGTGATAAGATCAAAAAAAATATCCTTAGCCAAGCTTTTATCCAAAAGGGATACAGCCGGCGATAAAACAAAATTTATAGATTTCGCGCCGCGATCCGGCGCAGATATTTCTGACATCTTTATGTCTAATATAGAGCGCGTTAAAGAGTCCTTGAGGGTTCTTGAGGAGTGCTTTAAGATAATAGATGAAAAAATAAGCCGGGGATACAGAAAACTCAGATTTGACGCCTATGATATTGAAAAAGGCGTTGTTAAAAAGATCCTATGACTCAAATAGAACTTGCAAAATTAAATAAATCCTCGCCTGAGATGCGTTATGTTTCAAAAAATGAAGGCATGCCCATGGAATTATTAATTGCCCGCATAAAAGAAGGTAAAATTACTCTCATAAAAAACTCCAAAAGAAAAATAAACCCCTGCGCAGTAGGGGAAGGGCTGCGCGTAAAAGTAAACGCTAATATAGGCACATCCAAGGATAGCTCTAATATTAATAAAGAGCTCAGAAAGATGGCTGTTGCAATAAAATGCGGCGCAGATACTCTAATGGACCTGAGCACAGGAGGGGATATAAAAAAGATACGCAAAGTAATTTTAAAGAACTCAGCTGTTCCTGTAGGCACTGTTCCGATATACGAGATAGCTATTATGGCGGCAAAAAAAAGAGGGCATATCTCTCGCATAAAAGCTAAGGATATCCTTGAAGCCCTTGAAACTCAGGCGTCAGATGGCGTAGATTTTTTTACTGTTCACTGCGGCATAACGCAAAGTGTTATAGAAAGGCTTAGAAAACAAAAACGGCTTATTAACATAGTTTCAAGAGGAGGTTCTTTTCTGGCAGAATGGATGATTGTGAATAAAAAAGAGAATCCTTTTTATGAATATTTTGACGACATACTCAGGATCGCAAAGAAATATGACGTGACGCTTAGTCTGGGAGATGGTTTAAGGCCAGGTTCAGTGATAGATTCTACTGACAGGCCTCAGATACAAGAGCTTATCATGCTGGGAGAGCTTGCTGAGAGAGCTAGGAAAAGCAATGTGCAGGTTATAATAGAAGGCCCTGGCCATGTGCCATTGGACCAAATAGAAGCAAATGTAATACTAGAGAAAAGGTTATGCAACAACGCGCCTTTTTATGTCCTTGGGCCGCTCGTAACAGATATAGCCCCTGGATATGACCATATAACAGGAGCTATAGGAGGCGCTTTGGCTGCTTTTTACGGCGCAGATTTTTTGTGCTATGTTACGCCCTCAGAACATCTAAGGATACCTGACGAGGAAGACGTTAAAAATGGCGTCATAGCTTCCAGGATAGCAGGGCACGCAGCTGATATAGCCAGAAAAATACCAGGCGCTTTAAACTGGGACAGGGCTATATCAGAACTAAGGGTAAAGAGAGACTGGAAAAATCAAATTAAAAAATCCATAGACCCTGTTAAAGCGCAAAAATTAAGAAAATTTTCTATATCTATAGATAAGGACTTCTGTACAATGTGCAGCGATTATTGTTCCATGAAAATCATGGAGCAATACTTCAAATAGGGTAGGGGACAGGCATGCCTGCCCCCTACAATAGCATAATGGAACAAATACTTGTCATCGGTTCTGTAGCGCTTGATACAATTGCGTCTTCTTTTGGATATTCAAAGGAAATACTTGGCGGATCCGCAACATATTTTTCAATAAGCGCAAGTTTTTTCGCGCCTGTAAATCTAGTTGCTACAGTAGGCATGGACTTTCCTGAAGGGCACAAAAAAACCATAAGATCTTTCGGTGTAGATCTAGAGGGGCTTGAGACAAAAGAAGGCAAGACCTTTCGTTGGAAAGGGTCTTATGTTAAAGATATGAATTGCGCAGAGACTATTGAAACGCAGTTAAATGTATTTGCGGAGTTTAAGCCATGCCTCCCGAAAGGATACGAAAACAGCAAATATATATTTCTAGCAAACATAGACCCTGATCTGCAAATATTTATACTTAAAAGATTTGCCGGCAAAAGATTTATAGGCTGCGATTCCATGAACCACTGGATTAAAAATAAAAATAGGCCTCTTAAGAATATGATAAAGAGAACCTCTATAATATTTCTGAATGACTTGGAGGCAAAGATGCTTTCAGGAGAATCAAATGTACTGAAAGCAGGTAAATATCTTCTTTCTTTGGGGCCTCGGTTTGCAGTTGTTAAAAGAGGCGAATACGGGGCAATACTCTTTTCTAAAAATTTTACATTCATAGTACCTGCTTATCTATTGGAAGAGGTTAAAGATCCAACAGGCGCAGGAGATGCGTTTGCAGGCGGATTTATGGGCTATCTGGCAAAGACAGATAAAATAAACGATAAGAATACGAAAGATGCGCTTTTGTGGGGAAGCGTAATGGCTTCTTTTACGGTGCAGGATTTCAGCATAAATAGATTTTTAAAAATCAGTCGAAAGGATATAAAGGAGAGATATAGAGATTTTAGGAGATTGACAGAGGTATAGGTTAAGCCGCCCCTCGCCGCATAGTAGCAAAAGACGAAGGCGGACTCGGGACTGGGCTTACATGAATAGCTTTAGTTGTCCGCGGGTGCCCCTCGGCGCAGAAGAGCAAAATACTAGAGCGCCTCGGGACAGTGCTTACACGAATAGCTCTCGCGGGTGTAGTTCAATGGTAGAACACGAGCTTCCCAAGCTCGCAGCGTGGGTTCGATTCCCATCACCCGCTCCATAAACCACTCGCTAGGCTCTTCTTAGCGGGTCGAGTTTTCGCTCGGGTTTATGGCAGGCCATAAACTATATTGATTTGGCGAGTGGTTTATGAGCCCTGCACCCGAACGAAGATGTGACTAAGAGACGGATAGCTTAGTGAGTGGTACAGGGCCAGAACTAGGAAAAATTTTATGCCAGACGACCGACAAGAAATATTAAATACGCTTATATACAGGATAAATTCCTTTAGCGACGGATACAGGCAGAATATAGCCATATTCGGAGAGCCGTGTATAGGGAAGACAACTCTAATAAAGAATCTTTTTTCTTCAGAATCGCTGAAAAAAGACAGCATAATACCTGTATATCTGGAAATAAAAATAGAGCCTTTTGAATTTTGCGCGAAAAGGTTCATAAAATCAATACTATCTCAGGTTGTAAAATCAGACCCTCTTCTCACAGCTCCTCAGGACGCAGTCCTTCTAATAGAGGACCTGGCAAGAGATTACCCTAAGACTGCCCAGACATGCATAAAGGTTCTTCAGGATATAGAAAGATCCAAATTAGACGAGGCGTTTTCATTTATGATGGATATCCCCAGCATACTATCTGAGGAAACCAAAAAACGCTGCGTGCTTATACTTGATGAGTTCCACAACCTGGATAATTTTATGCTCAAGAATCCATTCGGCACAATTGCAAAAAAGATAATGATACAGAAAGAAACGATGTATGTATTGATAAGTTCCAGGACTACCCTGTCTCTTCGCCTGGTTAATGAAAAACTAGCTCTTTTATTCGGAAACTTTGAAAAATTTTTCTTAAAACCGCTTGATATAGCTAGCGGCAGGGTATTCCTGCAAAATAGCATAAAGGGCGTTACGCTGCCCCAGATTTATCTGGATTTTATATCTTCATTTACAGGCTCCAGGCCTTTTTACATGCAGGCAGTATCCGACGAAATAGAAAGAGCCGTGTTTTCCAGAAGGATAGCGCCGGAAGATCATCAGGGCCTCATAGAACACTCTTTTATGGAGGCGTTTTTCAGAAAAAATGGTATTTTAAACCAGTATTTTTACAATCTTCTTTTTAAGATTTCAGAAGGCAAGATATTGTCAAAATCCATATCAGTCCTTATAGCGCTTTCTTCAGAAAATAAAAAACAGAATGATATTACAAAGGCCGCTAGATTGCAATCAGGCGAGGTTTCCAGGATATTGAACAGCATGATTGAGCTGGATATTATTATGCGCAATGGAGCCTTTTACAGATTTAACGACAGGTTATTCAGATTCTGGCTTAAATCTGTATACATGAAAAGGATTTTGTCTTTCAGCCTTGACGAGCGTATGGAAGAATCAGCTTTTAGAAGAGATATATCCTCCAGATTTAATATATTTAGCCAGGAGTTTGAGAAAGAACTTTCTTCCAGGATTGCGGAACTTTTTAAACTATTCAAAAATGATATAATACAATTGAACGGTAAAAGACATAAGTTTATAGCCTTTACAAACGTGGAAAAACTTGAGAATCAGGATAGAAATCAAGCCGCTATACTGGCAACCAATGGCAGTCAAAAATGGTTGTGCACGATTAAAAAAGAAAATATAACAGAAAATGACATGCTGGATATAATAAAAAATAGCCAGGAGCAGAAGAAAACGAGCAGGATCACCCGGAATATAGTAGTGGCTTTTTCAGGTGTAAACGAGAACGCGTACCTTATGGCAAAAGAAGCTAAATTCTGGACATGGAGCATGGAAGACTTGAATGTGCTGATGGATCTATACGGCAAACCGCACGTAAGTGAGGAGATAACTTATGGAGCTGTTGGCAAACAAAAGGCGACATAAGTTATATGTCCGAACTTATCCCCCCTTCTTTCATTCTGAAAGAATGAAGGGGGGATTAAACCGCACAACAGTTATATGTCCGAACTTATCCCCCCTTCTTTCATTCTGAAAGAATGAAGGAGGGATTAAACCGCACAACAGTTATATGTCCGAACTTATCCCCCCTTCTTTCATTCTGAAAGAATGAAGGGGGGATTAAACCGCTCCTACTGATTCGTTTTGCATTCGCAAAGCGAATCAAAACGGGAGGGGCTCATTAAATGAAAATAGGCGTCATATCAGACACGCATTTATCTTCAGACAATTGCGAGCTGCCTGAAAAGCTAATCAGCGGGCTAGAAGGGTGCAGCCTTATAATACACGCCGGAGATCTAGTAGATATGTGCGTATTGGATTCGTTGAAAAAGATATCAAAGGTAGAGGCTGTATGCGGCAATATGGACAGCCATAACGTTAAATCTGAATTGGGATATAAAAAAATTCTTAACATACAAGAAAAAAAGATATGCGTGATGCATGGATACGGCCATCCAGACAAGCTAGTTGATATTTTAAAAAATGAGTTTTTTTCAGAAAAACCAGATGTAATAATATTCGGGCATTCTCATGTGCCGAAAAATGAATATATAAACGGCATACTTTTCTTTAATCCGGGAAGCGTAACTGATACTGTATTTACGCCGTACCGCTCCTATGGTATCATAGAGATTGATAAAGGAGAAATAAAAGCCTGTATCCATAAATTAATTCCTTAACCAATTTGCCCCTGCTGCTTCGTGAAACGAAACAGCAGGGGCAAATTCAGAGGTGAGTAGTGTATCTGAATAGATTATGGGCGCCATGGCGCAATAAATTTGTTACCATCAGAAAAATAAAAGGCTGCATATTTTGCATGAAAAACAAAGTCAGCAGGGGGCGGTTTCAAACCGTTCCCTACATTATCAGAAAATCCAGATATTCATTTGCCATGCTGAACATATACCCGTACAATAACGGCCACATCATGGTGTCGCCTTTCAGGCATGTAAAGGATTTAAAAGGGTTGAATGACGCAGAACTTCTGGATATAATAAAGCTTACAAGAGATATGCAGGCTTTGCTTGAAAAAAAACTGAAACCACACGGTTTTAATATAGGAATAAATACTGGCAAGGTGGCAGGCGCAGGATATAAAGGCCACCTGCATATACATATAGTTCCCAGATGGAAAGGCGATTCTAATTTTATGCCTGTTGTTGCGGATACAAAGATAATGCCGCAGTCGCTGAAAGAATTACATAGAATATTAAAGACGTAGGGGGCGGTCGTGACCGCCCCCCCTACATCATGCATATGTTGACTCGTAAAGACATAGAAAACAGAGAATCGGATTTACTGGCGCCTTATGCAATGCACAGCAAGGACACAAAAGGCAGGAAATATTTGGAAACAGAGCCTAAATACAGATCTGTGTATCAAAGAGACAGGGATAGGATTATACATAGCACTGCTTTTAGAAAATTGGAATATAAAACCCAGGTCTTCGTAAATCACGAAGGTGATTATTATAGGACAAGGCTTACTCATACAATGGAAGTAAGCCAGATTGCCAGGTCTATTGCAAGGGTAATGTCTTTAAACGAAGACCTGGTGGAGGCAATAGCGCTTTCTCATGACATAGGGCATCCTCCTTTTGGCCACGCAGGAGAAGAAAGCCTGAGGATGCTGATGAAAGATAATGGCGGATTTGACCACAATCTCCAGGGGTTGAGAGTTGTGGAAGAATTAGAGCAGAGATATCCTGATTTTCCAGGATTAAATCTTACATGGGAAGTCAGGGAAGGTATTAATAAACACACTACCATGTTTGACATGGCAAAGCAGTTGAAGGAATTTGAACCTGGTTCTTCGCCTACGATGGAAACTCAAATTGTGGATGTGGCAGACGAAATTGCTTATGATAACCACGATATAGATGACGGGTTGACCTCAGGCCTTATAGAAGAAAATGGCCTTCTTGAGCTAAAACTCTGGAAGGACGCTGCAAGATTTGTGACAAAAGGAAGAAAGGTTTTGCCTGATAAAATAAGAAAACACCAGATTGTACGGAGGCTGATAGACATCCAGATAGAAGACTTTCTGCGCGCATCTGAAAAAAATATCAAACTCAGCAATATAAAAAATGTAGCTGATGTCAGGTCGCACAAGAAAAGACTTGTTATATTTTCCGATAGCATGCAGAAAAAAAGAAAAGAACTGAGAGCGTTTTTAATGGCCAACCTGTATAAAAATTTCAGGGTTATCCGCATGTCAGACAAGGCAAGAAGATTTATCATAGATCTATTCAAAGTATATCTTGAAAAGCCAGAGCAGCTCCCGCCGTCTGATCATAAAAAAATAAATAAAGGAAATATTCACAGGGTTATCTGTGATTATATAGCTGGGATGACAGACAGGTACGCTCTTGACGAATACAAAAAATTATTCGACCCATATGAACGAGTCTGAAAAAAGGGAAAAGCAGGAGTTTTTAATAAGGTTTTCAAGAAGCAGCTCAGTTTCCGCTTTTAGAAAAATCTGCTCTAAAATCCTTAGAAAAAGCCGCTGCGCATTTCTTGACGCAGAATACAAGCCTGTTAAATATGGCGGCGAATGCAACCATCTTAAGCTGGGGAAATACCTGGCCAGGCTGAAATCCAACCCTTTGAGAGAATATATGCTGTTTAGATGTAACTGCAATAAAATCTGCCTTTCTTTCCCAATAATACAGGGTTCGAGCGTGTACGGCCACGTATTATTTATACATTTAAACAAAGAGCCCAGAAAAACAGCTATAGATTCTGTAAGAATATGCATGGATCTGGCTTTGAAGGAATTTCAAAAAGAAAGAGAACTTAACAAGTTATATGAAACAATCAGGCCCAGGGCAATAGCGCTCTCTACAATACACACTATTCACAGGCTCTTGAGTTCAACCCTTAATATGGACGAGCTTATAGAGCGTATTGCAAGGTTGACTCTCCAGGTCATGAGGTCAAGGCATTGTTCTATAATGCTCATGGATGAATCAAAAAAATATCTTATTCCTAAAGCCGTAATTAATTTGGATGAAGAAATACCAAAAACAGGCCCACAATATAAAAAGATAAGGCTTGGCGTTAAACTGGAAGGGAGAGTCGCTAAAACAGGAAAGGCTGCGCTTTCCAGAAATTCAGTTTGCGTGCCTCTTGTGGAAGAGGATATAATCGGCGTCATAAGCGCGCGGAACAAAACAAACGACGCGCCTTTTGATAAATTTGAACTTGAGATCCTGATCACGCTTGCAGAACAGGCTGTTATCGCTGTAAAGAATGCTGAGATGTATGAAGAACAGGAGAAGATGGCTTACGGAAGCATAAAAACCCTGGCAGCGCTTCTTGACTCAAAATCTCCTAATACATTTACCCATTCCGACCAGTTTGTAAAAATGGTCCTTGCGATAGCGGAAGAGATGAAATTACCCAGAGAAGATATAACTAATCTGCACTATTCAGCCTTATTGCCAGATACCGGTAAATTCAGCATACCTGACGAGATATTAAAAAAACCAGGCAGTCTTTCCAGCGCAGAATATGATATTATAAAAAAGCAGCATTTAGAGAGCCTTAAAATAATAGAGCACCTGGAATTTTTAAAACCCGCTATTCCTATAATAAGGCATCATCACGAAAGATATGACGGCGCAGGTTATCCTGACGGCCTAAAGGGCAAGGCCATTCCTGTTGGCGCCAGAGTAATGGCTGTGGCAAACGCCTTTGAGGCAATGGTTTCAGCCAGGCCCTATAAAGGCAAAAAAATAAGCATATTTCAGGCAATAAAAGAAATAGAGAAAAATAAAGGCACCCAGTTTGATCCTGAAGCAGTGGACGCCTTTATAGAGGTCGCTAAAAAACCCGAATTTAAGAATATACTGGGGGCTTCTGCATGAAAAATGTAAAAAGATTATTTAAAAATGAGGCTGTCAGGAAAATACTGCTTTTCTTTAATGAAAATCCAAATTGCATCGATACTGCCAAGGGCATATCGTTGTGGATAAGCTGGGATATTAATATTATACAAAAGGCGCTGAACCAGCTGGTAGAGGAGGGTATAATCACAAGTCATCAGGCGGCATCTACCACTGCCTATGCATATACGAACAATAAAGAGATTGTAAAAAAGATAGAAAAACATGTGAAGTCTATGTTAAAATGAATAGTCACCTTTGATCCCGCCCTTTTGATAATAATGTTTAAATATATTTTCAAAAGGGCGGGATGGCTAAAGAATTCATTACACGGTTAGGGTAGTCATGAAAATTCAGGAAAAAACTCAGCTTGACCTTTTTGAACAAGTTCAGGCTGTAGATAAAAAAATAAAAAGAAAAACCAGGTTTTTTCTCCCGGATGTAAAAAACAGCCTCACTGTTTCCTATGAAACAATGATCTTTTTTATGATAGGGCTTGTAATGGTGTGCATAATAGTTTTTTCTCTGGGGGTTGAAAAGGGCAGATACGACGAAAAGAAAGCTCGGGTAATAATTCCGCAGCAAGTAACACGCGATGTCCAGCCTCAACCTAAATCAAAACTAAAAAAAGGAGTGTCAAATGTCGCTGCATCCAAGCCTAAAAACATCAAAAGCAGGTAAAAAGCACAGGACTGTTTTAAAAAGATATGAGAGATTAACTGCCTTGAAAGAAAAAGGCCTCTTAAAAGATGACGATTCTGTTTTTGGTATGCCGAAGCTAAAGATAATAAAGATCAAGGTCAAGAAGGAAAAAGCGGAGGAGAAACCAAAAGATGGAGAAGTAGCTGCAACAGCGGTCCCAACTTCTACGACTCCAACAGCAGCAAAGGCCGCGCCTAAGGCTAAAGAAGAAAAGAAGAAATAATCGCGGAATCATGTAGGATTATGCAAAAATTATCCGTAGGGACAGAACATTGTTCTGTCCCTACCTCTGCGTATTTCTGTGCGATTAAAAGAGGGGGAGGCTAATGAAATATACCATGAGCTTTACAATCATTTTTTTCTTGCTTACATTCACAGCCTATGCGCAAGAAGAGGCCAAAGAAAGATTCCCCAAAGTGGGCTATGTAAAAAATGACAGCGCAGCAGTAAAGGCAGGAGATAATGAAAATTTCGAAAACCTCTGCGTCTTATCGAAATCCGAATCTGTGAAGATTATAGACAGGCGTTATAGCTGGTTGAAGATTTTATTGCCCAGAAAAGCAGCTTTGTATGTTAACAAGGACTATATTAACCTGACTTCTGACGAAAAAGGCATAGGCATAATAAATGCTGCCAATGTAAACTTGAGGGCAGGCGCAGGCACAAGATATTCCATAATCGGCCAGATATCTAAGCCTGAAAAGGTTTCAATATTATCAGAAGATGCGGGGTGGTATAAAATAGAGCCGCCTTATGGCGCGGCAGGATGGGTACGCTCCAATCAAATAGACATAGCAGAAGAAAACGAGATAAAGAATTCTGAGCGAAAAGAAGCAGTAAAAGAAACAAAAGAGGGAAAGATTAAGGCTTCCGCCGTAAGGCTTAATGCAAATTATCCTGCGCCTAAAGGCAATCTGTCTATATCCACCTCAACAAAGAATAATAGATGAATCTATTCTTAAACCTTTGCATATTTTTCTTCGCAGTCATTATACATGAATACGCTCATGGATGGGTAGCGTGGAAATTAGGAGACTCTACTGCAAGATTTATGGGAAGGCTTACGCTTAATCCTCTTGCGCATATTGATCCCATAGGAACCATATTTTTGCCGCTCATTCTTCTCATAACGCATTCTCCTGTACTTTTTGGATGGGCGAAGCCTGTTCCTGTGGATTTCTTTAATTTAAAAAATCCAAAACAAGGCATGATATGGGTAGGCCTTGCAGGCCCTGCGGCAAATATACTCTTCGCGATAGCGCTATCTTTATTATTAAAAATTCCCTTATTAACATCTAGCTACCTTGCTGTATCTGTAATAACAACCGCTATTATCGTAAACCTGGTCCTGGCTGTATTTAACCTGGTCCCTATTCCACCGCTGGACGGGTCAAGAGTTATGATGGGCCTGTTGCCTTATAATTTAAGCGTTGAATATGCTAAGATTGAACCATACGGCTTTATAATAATATTCGCATTGCTTTGGATGAACGCTATAAATACTATAATTTGGCCTGTGGTTATTTCTCTGGCAAGACTATTGGGCGTAAATTTTGGGATGTAATAATATATTGCCAGTCGTGACAGGTCTACGAAAAGACGCTCGTCCGCCCCAGCGTGGCGGACTTCGTCCCGCCCTTTCTTTGGAAAGGGCGGGGCTTCGCTCCGCGCCGATTCTCGTCCCTCGGCTTCATCCCGCCCTTTGATTACAAAGGGCGGGGCTTCGCTCGGGACTAAGAACCCTGAGCCTGT
>Ga0210019_1002247_pt1 | contig 18996 bp, 15 predicted proteins | sample CryGeyCG2114_020_2_FD_183969 | JGI IMG/M metagenome (GOLD analysis project Ga0210019, IMG submission 183969) | Groundwater microbial communities from aquifer - Crystal Geyser CG11_big_fil_rev_8/21/14_0.20 (SPAdes) (version 2) | ecosystem: Environmental > Aquatic > Deep subsurface > Groundwater ...
CGTGCACCTCATAGCCTCTGTTGCCAAAGAAGCTATCGATGGTCTTGGTAAACTCGACCTCATCGTCGATCGCCACCATCTTGGGCTGCGCCATCGGCTCAACGCGCCGCCGCGACTTGGGGTGACGCCTTCACCGCGGGGAATTCCAGCGAAAAGGTCGTCCCTTTGCCGACGATGCTCTCCACCCCGATCCGCCCCTTGTTCCGTTCCACAATTTGGCGGACGATGAACAGACCAAGGCCGGTTCCCTTGCCAGGCTCTTTCGTCGTGAAGAACGGGTTATAGATCTTCTTGAGGTTCTCCTCGGAAATCCCGCTGCCGGTATCGGTGATCTCAACGCGCACCAGGCCGCTTGACGTCCGGGCGCGCACCCAAATGGTCCCTGGCGGCTTGATCGCCTGGCCGGCATTGCGCACCAGGTTGAAGAGCACTTCTTGCAACTGCCGGCGGTCCGCCACGATCTGCGGCAATCCTGGTTCGATTTCTTTCACCACCTCGATCTTTTCCAGCTTCAGATCATGCCCGACCAAGATGAGCACCTCATCGATTTCCTGCTCGATCGAGACGGTCTGCGCCGTGGGATCCTTGATCGGCTTGGCGAAGTTGGAGAGCTTCTGGGTGATGGCCGTGGCCCGGTCGATCTGCTTGAGCGCCACGCGCATGATGTTGGAGGTCCGCTCCAGCAAATCTTGCGACGACTTGCCGATCAGAATGCCGTCTTCCGAATCCAGCAGGAACGCCTCGCACTGGGCCTTCACGATGCCCAGCGGGTTGCAAATTTCGTGGTTGATCCCGGCTGAGAGCGTACCGATGACCGCCAGCTTCTCTTTCTGAGCGGCTTCCGCCTGCGTCTTGGCCAGCTCTTCGAAGAGTTGCGCGTTCGTCACGGCAATGGCGAGCGTGCGCGCCAGCGGGGTCAGGATATCCAGGTCATCTTTCCCAAATGCTTCATCAGATTTCTTCTTCCCTAAAAGCAGAACGCCAATCAGATCCTCATGGACATGCAGCGGCAGCGCCAATCGTGACTTGAGCTGCAGCGTCATCTGCCCTTTGATCGTTTGCGGGTAGTCGACTTTGCCGTCGAGCCAAACCGGCTCGTGCGTTTCCCGTAGAAATGTGACGAGCTGCTCTTGTTCTCCCAGGGAAACTTGCTGTCCATTCGCTCCCCTGGTTGCCACCAACTCATACGTCCGCTTATCCTTATCAAACAGTAGGAGGCTCGACCCATCCAGTTTCACCGTCTCTGTCAGCGTGTTAACTGTCGTTTCCAGCAGCTGCTTCAGATCAACCTTCAACATGACCTCATCCGTAAACTTCTTCAGCAACTCTTTGTAATCGTACTTCTTCTGAAAGAGATATCGATCCGTCACATTCACAAGCGACTCCCGTACCTTCCCAAATGACGCGGCAACAATCACCGCTCCAAGAATATCCGCTACGGCCCGAGGAATTCCGAAGAATTGCAGCAAGTACTTCGGCACGATCGCCATTAGCAGAACCGCAAACCCCACCAACCCCGCAAACTGCAGGGTTCTCTTAACTAGGACTTCAATATCCATGAGTTGGTGCTTGACCACGGCGTATGCTATGGCAGTTGTATAAAAAGAAACAATGGGGTTGGCAATTGGTGCGGCGAGTCTATACCAAGCTAAATAGTTAGTGATTCCAGAGGAGAATCCGATAAGCGTTCCCCAGAATACGATCGAAACTTGTTTTTTTAACCCTGGTAAGTTAGTTGTCTTGATTACATTAAACATGATGCTGTGAGATATGATTACAATCCCAACAAAGTGAGCAACATGGAGTGGGAATATTGGCCCGGGTCGTAACCAATACGGAAATACAAGAAATGGCTTATCTGCACTAGTCGCGAAGAGAGGTCCGTAGATCGTCGACATTATCAAGAAACCAAGCCCATAATTTATAAAATGAATACTTCTGCTGACTTTTCGCTTAACTAATTCGAGCATAAAGTGAAAGAAGGATGCTGGCATCATGACTACTGGGACCATACAGGTTCGCAGGAAAAACTCTGCAAGTTTCCTATCGTCGCTTGCCAACCAAGCAAAATAAAAGAGCGCCCATATGGCCATTTCCCCAGTAAAAATTGAAAACAGTCTGACGAGCCGAGAGCCTCTTTTCTGGGCTAGGACTAAAAAAGTAATGGTTGCGCATGAAACGAAATTCAGTACGCCAGAATAGATGTAGTACTCAAGGGACAGTCGCATTGGTATCGAATTCCACAAATCCTATTATGATGGAACTTTGAATTATTTCGCCCTTGTTACTATAAAGAACATAAACTCCCCGGTTTCATCTCGCTCAACGCGATATGAAATTTTACCTCCTATTTGACTGATCGCAGTATCAAGCACTTGAGTAAAGTGATCTTGATCTCTCCTATAGAAAGTCCAGTCACAAAACCAATCCAGAGCTGAAAAACAAAACGATTTCTCGTCCTTATGCGCTATGATTAGTTGGCCATTGTTTTCCAACAGACTGACAGCTCTTGCTAGTATTTCGCCCAAGATGCTGTCTGGAAAATAGTCAGCAATTCCAATAGCATATATCAAATCATAAGAATATTTCTTATCATCCCAATCCTCAGATCTTGCAAAATTTAACACACTCTCGCAGCATAATCTGAGAGAACCTATAAGCCGATTATTCTTCAAACGTTTTTCAGAAAATGTGACAGCTTCAGCATCATAGTCAAGGTACGTGAGCTCCGTCCTTCCGTTTAACGACATGTCGTCCATTTCACTTTCCAGTTCAAGCCATTCTCTAGATGGTCCGCCACCCAGTGTTAGGATCTTTATATGTCCAGGATTATCCGCCCTCTTGGCAAGACTAATTCGCAGGCACTCCTTGATTTTATTCTTACGACACATTACCGACCTATACTTGCGAAAGAGAAATTTATCTAAACCGCCAGAGAGACCTTGAGCACTTGCTGAATCGCTGAGGTAACCCATTTCCATCATCATATAATCGCCTGGATACCCTCTTGGTTTTGCTAAGCTTCTTGCTATAAACGGATTATCCTTCATCCATGGCCTGCATAATTCTCGAAAACCACGCTTAATCTCTGCCTTTAGCTGTCGACTCTCTACCTGATCTAGAACTCTCTCCCCCTTCAACACAATGTCATTGCATAGCTGATACAACTTTTCACTCGTATTGATGGAACCGTTACCGCCACCAGATCTGTCTAAGTCTCTGAACATGTTATCCAAATTCTGCAGATTCCCCAGGAATTCTCTAACATGAATAAAGAAGAATTGATATAAGATATGTTCTGAGTTTTCACATAAAGCCTTGATCCGACCTTTGCATACAATCGAATCGAAATACGTGGTTGTAAGTAAAAGCTGTCTTTCCACCTCATCCGAGAATTCCCATTTACCTGAAATCGGCTGGATGTACAGCCGAATCTCTTGACCGGGCTGTCTACTTAAGCGTCCAGTCCTACCGTGAAGCGTTTGTCTTCCAATGCCAAAATGAACCTCCTGCCCCTCTTCCGGCAAGTCTTCGCACGCCTGACTAAACCTTAGCTCTGCACCGGCTGGTCCAATACTACTGATAAAACTTTCAGTAGAATGCACATTATCCTTAAGTCTTAATAAGATAGGAAACTCAAGAATACTCTTCCATGATGATTGCATTTAAACCTCCATAATGCGGCTCCATTAACATATCCCCTGAAACCACAACAAACTATGAACTCACGTCCCGGGGCCCTCTCTATCGTTTGACGTGGACGTTACAACCTTACGGACTATTCCGCTTCGGAGAATCACCCGTGACAAGCGACGGCCTGCTGCTGCCACAGCTGCAATTCCGCTTCGGCCAGTTGGCAAATCCGCCCAATGGCCAACTAAGTATAATCCACCCACGCCGAAGCAATCTCCTGAATCAAGTATTCCAGTCTGCTCAGGCGATGACTCCCAGCCATACATTGCTCCTCGATAATTGCCTGTGTATTTCTCAAGAGTTGGGGGAATAGCAATTTCCCTTACGTCGATCAATTGCGATAGTCCGGGGATAAATGTTTCAATTCGGGCAACAATCTCATCTGCCATTCTTTCCTTAAAGTCGTCACGTTCCCAAAAAGCTCTTGGCCGATATGGCGCCCCTACGATGGCTTGAATGGCATGCATTCCCTCTGGAAGTAGACGTGGATCGTGAAAGGATGGCGTGCTGTAGAAAACGAAGCCCTTTTCCAAACCAACCTCACCTTCATTTAGAAGTCTGTAATATTCATCCACGTGTCCGCTTGGATAATACCAAACGTTTGTATGATGCTTGGCTATACTGCGCAGATTACCACGTATGCCCAAATAAACCATGAAGGCAGACGCTGATGCGGTCCATTTCGATAGTCTGTCCTTCACACCCGTAGCGCTTTGAATAATTTGATCAGGCAACATCTTAACAAGTCCATGAAAGTCGCATGCGGCAATTACGATGTTGCAACGGACGTAATCCTCGGTTCTTCCTCTCCTTTTAAACACAAGCCCTTGAACTTTGCCTGCACGCACGTCAATGGAAGCAGCTGGGGCAAGAAACTCTACATCACCACCGTACTGTCTTATTCGTTCAACTAGAGCGTTGGAGAAGCTTTGCATTCCGCCCCTAGGATAGTATCCTCCATCAAATATGAATTCTCGGTAGAGAAGTACAGCAGTGAGTGCGGAAACACGACTTGATGGAAGTGCTACATTTCCTAGAGGCATCGCGAAAAATGATTTGAGAAGCTCGCTCTCAAAATATCTGTCAAGGAGTGTGTCAAAAGTTATCCTCCTTAGTTCTGCGTAGAGTTGGAGGGGATTTGAGGTGGACATATAGTCCATGAAGCGCCGTACATTTCCAGACTCACCTGGACAGACTTTCTGATATTCCGCGACTAGGCGGTCATAGTTAATGTACATCCTTACTTCTTTTCCATCAGAAATAAGGATATCGGAAGGATCGGTCCTTAGCATTTCTACTCGATTAGTCAAATTATGTTCAAGGATTATTCTTCCAATATGACCGTTCGGGCGGCAACTCCCAAAGTAGTGAGCACCGACGTCGAAGTAATATCCTCTTCTCGTAAATGAGCTCGCATAACCGCCAGCGATGTAATGCTTCTCAATTAGAAGCACCTTTAAACCGGCTTTTGCGAGATAGCTGGCAGCCGTCAGCCCCCCTATGCCAGCTCCAACTATAACTGCGTCATATGAACGGATCATCAAAAGCTCCTTGATGGCTTATCTGGTGCGCCTGGCTCTTTCTTGTATCAAATGTTCTTACTCGACCAATGGGAGAAAACTGTGCATGCATTATTCCCACCGAAAGCAAAGGAATTATTCAGAACAATACGGCTGATATGATGCTGGAATTTGTTGGGCACGCAAGCTATCGGGCACTCAGGGTCGTCTTCTTCATGGTTAATAGTTGGTGGAATCCGGGCATCATAACCAGCTAGAACACAAACGATTGCTTCGAGAGCGCTGGCAGCTCCCATGGTATGGCCGAGCATAGACTTGATGGAGCTGATGGGAACTGTTCGACCTCGTTCGCCAAACACACGATAGATTGCAGCGCATTCGGCTTTATCATTAGCAGGAGTGCCGGTTCCATGGGCGCTGATATAGTCCACATCTCCAGGGCGAATAGCTGCATCGTTGAGGGCGCGCTCCATGACACGGGTTAATCCATCCACATTTGGAATCGTCATGTGGTGTGCATCGCAGCTCAAGCCGTATCCTAAAATTTCTGCATAGATTGTTGCGCCGCGCTCCTTCGCCCGCTCAAACGGCTCGAGCACGAGAATGCCTGCCCCCTCCCCGATCAGCGTACCTTGTCGGTTTTTATCAAACGGTTGGCAGCGCTCCGGTGCGACTGCAAAAATTCGGTTAAATCCGGTAAATGCAATACGAGAAAATGGGTCTACACCACCCGCCACCATGACATCAGCTTTGCCAAGCCGCAAAAGGTCATAAGCATACCCAATGGCATAATTTCCTGCTGCGCAGGCATTGGGGATCATGTAATTAGGGCCATGAAGCTTGAAAAATGCGGCAACATGAGCACTGATTGAACAACTCGGATACTGCGCAGCCCATGAAGGTTTAATACGTCGATCACCATTTTGGATCCATGCTTTATTAGCACTCTCTAATGCTTGGATATCAGCCATAGTGGTACCTAAGCAGACACCAGAGCGCACAGATTCGAGCTCTTGGCTTGAGAGCCCCGCATCCTCGATCGCAAGTTTTGTAGCTGCGACCGCCATCTGAGCACCGCGGCCAATCCTTCGAGCTACCTCGGGCGGCATGAACCGTGTTGGATCAAAGCTCTTCACTTCTCCGCCGTACTGAGTCGGGTAATTTCCTGTGTCAACGTACTCGATCTTTGAGATACCCGACCGGCCAGCAAGCAAACTTTCCCAAAATGCCTTCCAACCGATACCGACGGAAGACACTACGCCAAGCCCGGTCACCACAATGCGTTGTTTCATAATTCGTCGTTGGGTTTAGCTGCAAGCGTGAACTCGCCTTTGGCGATTAAGCGCTCCTCGACAAACACTTCCCCGGTCAAGATAGCGGCATTCGATGTCACTCGAACCGGTGTCACTTCGATTCGAAGCTGGTCTCCTGGCCAGGCCGGATGCAAAAAACGAATTTTGATCCCGCCTAAAAGATACGTGACATCCCGGCCCTCGCCTTTGGAAAGCGCAAAAAACACGATACCAACCTGCGCAATAGCCTCGCAAATCATGGCCCCGGGTGTGACGGCGCGCTTGGGAAAATGCCCCTGATAAAACCATTCATTGGCGGAAAGATTCTTGACCCCTACAACCCGTACTCCTGGCTCGGCCATAGTAATCCGGTCAAGCATAAGGAATGGAAATCGCTGCGGGATGATCCGCTTAATCTGCTCAGAATTCAAAGTTTTAGCTGTCTGCGTGCTACTTGACATATTTTTTTGTCAGCTCAATCGCTCGGGCGACCGAGGTGATTTTTGGCAAATCTTCCTCTGGTATCTTGATGCGGAATCGCTTTTCGATCGCAGCTAAGATTTCCAGCGCCATCATCGAGTCCATACCCAGATCCTCAACAAGGTGCGCATCCGGGTTAATCTCTTTCGGGTCCATCTCAATAATCTCAGCAATTAATGCTGTCACTTCTTGATCCAATGGTCGCTCTGCCATCGTCCGCCTCTACGTTGTCGCTGCTAAAGTGTTAACCCACCGTCCACTACCAACGTCTGCCCAGTGATATACGCGCTGTGATCGCTCAGTAAAAATGCCGCAAGTTTTGCAACCTCTTGTGGCTGCCCAAAGCGCCCAAGAGGAATATTTCGATGAGCCTCCTCAAGCCGCTTGGCATCCAAATTGGCGGTCATATCCGTCTCGATGTACCCCGGAGCGATGGCGTTCACGGTAATATTGTGGCCGGCCACTTCCTTGGCGAGCGCCTTCGTAAACCCAATGATTCCAGCCTTACTGGCCGAATAGTTGGTCTGTCGGCTGCTCCCAACTACTCCAGCCACCGATGTGATATTGACGATTCGGCCGGAGCGCTGCTTCATCAGCGTAATGATGGCCGCGCGGCAGAGGTTAAAAACGCCGGTTAAGTTGGTCTTAATGACATCGGACCAATCAGACGGCTCCATCATGGCTAGCGCCTTATCCCGAAGGATTCCAGCATTATTGACTAAGCCATCAAGCTGTCCAAATCGTGCAATAGTCTCAGCAACTATTTCTTGAGCTCGTTTGAAATCGCCAGCATCAGCTTGAATCGCCAACGCTTCTTGGCCGAGCGTTTTGGTGGATTGAACCGTTTCTTCTGCAGCGTCCGATTGTCGGGCATACGTAAAACTGACTTTGGCGCCCTCACAGACAAGCTCTTCAACAATAGCGCGCCCGATCCCTCGGCTGGCCCCGGTCACGATGAATACTCGATCTTTAAGCGTTGGGGCTCGAGAAATTTTGGCCTGAGCTACCAATGGATCCTGCCGCATCAGCGAACCCCCTCGATCACAAGCGCAGAGGCAGCACCGGTCGGCCCAAACCCATCAACGAGAAGACGCTCACCTTTGGCGTTGCCCGGAGGGGTGGATGATTTACGTCCACTCATTTTTTCGACGACGACGGCTTGGTTTGCAAGAACACCAATTCCAGCCGATAACTGAAAGGCACCGCCGGCGCTGAATGATTCTCCGAGAATTCCTTTGGTTGGCGGCAACATCCTGTCTCTCATTTGATCGCCAAACACCGCTGTCAGCGCGTTCTGTTCCATCACATCGCAATCCTTAAAGGAGTTGGCGCAGGGACCAATGAGATCAATGTCGGCCGAAGTGAGCCCTGCATCAGTCAAGGCCAAGCGGATGGCCTCCACTACACCTTGAGCTTCAGGGTGATAGCGGTACATCGACGCCGGATCAAATGAGGCGGCATATCCCAGCAGCTCTGCATAGATGGTGGCACCCCGAGCCGTGGCTTCTTCAAGCGTTTCAAGCACGAAGAAACCCGCGCCTTCTCCGAGCATCGTTCCTGAGTGCTGTGAATCGAACGGCAAAAATGCCGGCATATGTCCATTTCGCGATGTCGCTAACAGCCCCAGCTTGTAGAATCCAAGAAAAGTCTGGATGCACAGCTCTTCAACACCGCCAACAAGCAGCGCCTCTGCGCGGCCCAGATGGAGCATATCCATCGCGTAACCGACCGCATCAAGACTCGCAGCAAATCCTGTAGAGATGGTGGCGTTGAGTCCTTTGAGGCCAAAGCGGATGGCGACTTGACTGGCGGGAGAGTTGATAACGGTATTCGGAAAGTGTGCGGGGTTGACATAGCGAGGGCCTTCGCGCAATCCTTCCTTGTCGAACTCGCTGATGGAATGAACGCTGCCCATCGTGGAGCCAAGGACAACGCCGATGTCGCACCGATTCGCATCAGTGATCTCAAGCTTGGCATCGTCAATGGCCAGCTTAGCCGCGACAAGCGCGAGGAGTGTGGTGCGGTCAAGATTGCGGAGGCCTTTGGAGCCGAGGTAGGTTTCGGGCTGGAAATTAGAAATCTCACCGGCCCAATGGCAGCGGTACGGCGAGGTATCGAAGAGGGAGATGGGCTTGATGCCTGAGACACCGGCGGCGCAGTTCGTCCAGAACTGTTCCTTGCCGATGCCGTTCGGGGCCACGACCCCGATGCCTGTGATCACAAGCCGCTTATGCTCCATACGCCTCCTCGACGGAAGGTAGAGATCAAGCGTTGGCGTCTAACTGTTGCGGTCGTTCACGTGCTTGTCAGTCTCACCTATTCGTCGTTGGATGATGTCAATGAATGAAAACCTTAGGAGTCGGTTGCGGGCTTGAGCCCGTTGCGCAGCGCGGTCTGCTTGACCGTCGTAATCAGCTTGGCGAACGACCGGCGCTGGTCCACGTATTGAATGCCGAGTTGCTCAATGGTTTGCTTATCAGCCGCTTCAAGATTCAAACCGTAGACAATGACTTCTTTGGGTCGGTATGGGGATTCAACAATTCGGGCCGCGAGCTGGCCACACGGGATTTGATACAGCGAGTCGAAATTGATCAACACCAGATCGGGCTTGAGTGACATCAACTTCTCTTGCGCTTCATTGATCGAATAGGCGAACTCAACTTCGTAACGCCCGCCACAGCGGTTTTCATCGGTGAAACATTCACGCAAGTATTTGCTCAAGCGATCTTCTTCATTCGGTAGCACTTCGAGGATGAACAACAGTTTGGCTTGGGGTGCTCCTTCAAGTACCTGGCTTTTCACGAGCGTCTTCATGCGCCGCTCTGTGTGGGAGAGCACCTCGATGACCTTCTTTTTCAGCGCATCCAAACCAATCGGTTTGGCAAAGAAGGCGTCGATGCCGATCGTCTCAGCCGCCTTCTTGTTCTCTTCATCAAACGCGGTGATCACGAAGGTCTTGATGCCCGGGTAGTCCCGCTTGATGATCTTCAACAGCTCAAGACCGTTCATGCCCGGTAGCTTGATGTCGATCAGCGCCAGCGCCGGCTGCTCTTCCTTAACGAGCTTCAGGGCCGCTTCCGCTGAGGCCGCGGTCATGAGCTGGTAGCCGCGGTTCCCAAAGAAACTGCTGAGCGTCTCAAGCATCGTCGTCTCATCATCGACGACTAAGATTTTGCCCTTCACGATGGCCTGTTGCTCAAGGTACGCCTCGAAATCCTCGCAATCGACGTAATACTCGGCCTCGCAGTAGTTGCGGATATACCAGGTACGCTCCGTTCCTACCCAGCGGTGTTGGCTGTCTGGCTTCACCCGGCAAAGAACCTTTCCGTTAGCAAATAACGGGCACTTAGCTGTCATTGGCCTCATATTTTTTGATGACCAGCGCTGAGTTTTTCCCGCCAAAACCAAAAGAGTTCTTCAGAGCAAAGTCGATCGTGGTCTTGCGGGCCACGTTGGGCACGTAGTCGAGGTCGCACTCCGGATCTGGGATTTCGTAGTTGATGGTGGGGGGGATGACTTGATGTTCCAAGGCAAGCGTCGTGGCGATCAGCTCAACCGCGCCGGCCGCCCCAATCAGGTGGCCGATCATCGACTTGGTCGCCGAGACCGGTACTTTATAGGCGTGTTGACCGAAAACATTTTTGATAACCAGCGTTTCGGTCTTGTCGTTCAATTGGGTGGATGTCCCGTGGGCATTGATGTAGTTGATGTCGGTAGGTTTGACACCGGCATCGTTGAGTGCAATCTGAATCGCTCGGGTCGCCTGCCGGCCGGATGGCTCTGGGGCGGTCATGTGGTAGGCATCACAGGTCATCCCGAATCCCAAAATCTCCGCATAGATGTGCGCACCGCGCCGCTTGGCGTGCTCCATATCCTCAAGCACAAGCATACCCGCTCCTTCGCCAAGCACGAAGCCGTCCCGCTCCTTATCAAAAGGTCGAGAGGCGCGCTCAGGGTCATCGTTGCGCTGCGACATCGCCCGGAGCATGCAAAAGGCTGAGAAAGCCTGCGGGAACAAGGTCGCTTCAGCACCACCCATGAGGATCACATCCATGTCGCCCTTGCGAATCGAGTTAAAGGCATAACCGACAGCATCCAGCGCCGAGGAACACGCGGTTGCCAGCGAGAAGCTCGGCCCGTACAAGCCAAGCTCAATGGAGATGAAGCTCGCCGGGGCATCGGGAAAGACCGTCAGCGCGGTAAAGGGGTTGATCCGCATCGGCCCTTTGGCTTTATACACATCGTGCTGCTCCAGAATGAAGGCATGCCCAGCCATCGCGGTCCCAACAACCACCCCGATCCGTTCACGGTTTTCCTTGTCCAAATCCAGATGAGCGTCTTTGACGGCCATTTTTGCCGCAGCCACCGCCATTTGTGACGTTAAGTCCATGCGGCGTGACCACTTGGCATCAATATAGGCGCTGAAATCAAACCCATTGAGCTGGGCGGCGAACTGGGTAGGATAAGGCGACGGGTCAAACTTACTTACCCGCCTAATGCCGCACTTGCCGGTGCGCAGCGACTCCCAGAAGGCTTCCTTGCCGGAGCCGATGGCGGTAATCACCCCCAAGCCGGTGATGGCAACTCGAGCGTTATGACGGCTGCTGGTTGGCATGGTCATCCTTCGGGCGGCGGTTTCTGCGCTGGAGAGGGCGGTTCCACTGCTGCGCCTTGAGCCACTCGTCAATGTCGGCCCGGCGGAACCGCCAGTGCTTGCCCACCTTAGCCGCTGGAATGCGGCCGTTTTGGGCCAAAGCATAGAGCGTCGGCTTCGGGATCTTCAGATAGCCGTGCAGCTCTTCGACAGTTAGGATCTCGGTTGGGGTCGCGTCCATGGAGATAAAAAACGCAACTGTTCCCAGTTGCTATTGGTTATTATATAAATACAAAACGATCTATGCAAGGAGAATTTTCTGTGAACTGGCAGAGCCGATCAAAAACCTACTTGGAGGGTGATGCAGGCAGTGGAAGGCTCACTTCGGCAAGAGTGCCTTTATGGGGCGTGCTCGAGATGGCAATATGACCTCCGTGGCGCTCAACGACCCCACGAACAATAGCCAGCCCCAGACCCATGCCCCGCTCTTTAGTTGTAAAGAACGGGTCCCAGATCTCTGCCTGGCGGTCCGGCGCAATGCCGCAGCCGGTATCTTTAATCCGCAGCTTTAGGTAAGCTCCATTCAAATTGGTAGTTACATCCATGCAGCCGCCTTGGGGCATTGCCTCAAGACTGTTCAGCATAAGGTTTAAGATCACTTGTTTGAGCTGCTGAGGGTCGGCCTGCACAAGCGTGCCGTTCTCTCCGAACGCCTTACGGACTTCCACCCCCTGCTTCAAGCATTGGTTCGAGAGTAAATCGATCGTATCCTCAAGTAGCTCAGACAGATGTATCGGATGAAGGTCAAGCGGAGCCGGCTTAGCAAAATCTGAGAGCTCCTTGACGATCGTGTTGATGCGGTCGATCTCGCCCTGGACAATCCGAAAGAACTTCTCCCGAAAAGCCGGATCCTGGTATTTCTCCGGCAGGTATTGCGCAAAGGTCTTGATAGCGCTCAGAGGGTTCTTCACTTCATGAGCCATCCCCACCGCAAACTGCCCGGCCGCCGCCAACCGCTCCTGAAGCAAGAGCCGCTCGGAAGCTGCCTTGAGCTGCTCATTGAGCCTGAGTAGCTCTTCATAGGACTGTGCATTTTCAATAGCGACAGCCGCCTCGTGGGCCAACGTGCTGAAGGCGTGGAGGTCATCCGCGGAGTATGCCGCCCCTGAACGCTTCGGGCCTAACGCCAGGATACCGATCAAATCTTCTTGGATAAATCCCGGAACAACCAGCCCTGCACCCAAATTTGATAGCTCTTCACTAACAAGCGCATCCGGATGGAACGACAATTCCTCTTCGGTAAGCACCCGCTGATTGCTCTTGAGCCACCGGATCAATGGATGTGACAGCTCGAGTCCATAGCGTGACTGCACCGCCAAACGCTTCGGCCCGTGGCTGGCCTGAAGCACATAGCGCTGGTGAACTTTATCCCACAGAAACAGTGAGGCGTGAGTCAGCCTCACCGAGCGGCTGACGACATGTGTAATAAGCGTGGAAAGTTTCGTGACGTTGCGCACCTGTGTCATCCCGCGCGCGGCCATCTGCAGCGTGCGTTGGTAGCGGCGCTGATCCTTGAGCAGCTTGGCCTCTGCCTGGCGCCGAAGAAACGCGTATGCAAACGGACCTGCTGTCGCCAGCACCGTGCACAACCCGAGGGGGACAAGCCACCACCGTTCACCTAACTGCTTCATTAACACTGGCTGCCCTATCCACGCCACAATAAACGGTCCTCCCAATACGACCATATAGGTTGTCAGTAGCAACCCAGCTTTTGTAACAGCGAGTCGAATATTAAGAAACCGATACCGTATGATAGACAAGAGCGTGATCAAACCGAGGATAGGAAACATCAGTAGGTGGGGTGTCATTTGAATGTTGTAAATGAGTAAGAAGAGCGTCGCTACGCTGATCCACGGTACCAGCACCCCGACGAGCACCAGCATTAATTGGACTCGGCGTACCCGATCACCCCATTTTCCGAAAAGCTCTAGCAGAAGGTGGCGGAACGCTGTAGCAAAGGTATAGAAATACGTAACTAACAGAAGTACATAGAGCGGCCCTGGGTTTGGATAATAGGGAAAAAATAGCTTCGGTACCAGCGCGGGAATAAACCACGGCGTCAGGGTGGATATCGCAGCCACTCCCGCGATAATATGGTGGTGCGTTTTAGCGTCGTTATGCGGTTGGGTGAACAAGACTGCGAAACGGTAGAAGAAAATCGCCGTCATGCTCCCGAAGAAATGTGAGAACCGACTCGACCAGAGTGCAACGCCATAGGGCAAACCGTCGAACATGGTGAGGAAGAACCCGAGACTCCATAATCCAGCGCAAGCGATAAAAGCCCCGAAATACTTGTGTATTCGAGATGCTCCACGACTGAAATAGATGAAGTAGGCCAATGGACAGAGGAGGACCCCGGAGAATAACGTTACAAACCTAAACACGTTTAAAGTCATGTAGCAATCGGCAGTCGAAGCTTGACCACCGTCCCCTGTCCGAGCTGACTCTCTACATCAATTCGGCCCCCGTGCTCCTTCATGATTCCCTGCACCACAGCAAGCCCAAGACCGGTGCCGTTAGTCTTGGTCGTAAAGAACGGCTCAAAAACTTTTGGCAGGTCTTCCGCTGCAATACCAGACCCGTTATCCGCCATTGTCAGCTCAAGCTCGCTGCCCTTCACAGCCGTACTAACCCGTAGCCGGCCATTTCCGTTCATTGCCTGCAGGCTATTTAGCACGAGATTCAGAAAGACCTGTTTGAGCTGCTGACTATCGGCAAGGATGGTTGCCCGGCCTGCGTAGCATCGCTGAACTTCAACATGATGTGCCATGAGCTCACTGTTCATGAAGTCCAGCGTCTCGTCAACCAATTGCGGAATATCTACGGGCGCAAGCTTCGGGGGAACCGGCTTGGCAAACTCTAACAACTGCTGGACGATGAGGTTGATACGCTCAACCTCACCACCAACGATCTTCCTGAACTTCTGCCGAAACGCCGGGTCGTCATACCGACTGTCCAGATGCTCCGTGAACGTCTTGATAGATGCTAGCGGGTTCTTAATCTCATGCGCCAGCCCTGCCGCCAGGGTTCCAACCGCTTTCATCTGATCGCTCTTCTGAATTTCGACTAACAGCTGTTCCCGCTGTGCCGCTAGTTCTGCTGGCGTTGCCTTAAAGAGTGCTCGATCGACAAGCGTCTGGATGAGGTCTCGAAGAGGGTTGAAGAAGATTGCAACCAGGAAAGCTACAACAGCGGTCGCAACAAATGAACGATACCCAAAGAATCCTTGGAACCATTTTTCCATGACTAGTACGGCGACCAGGTACGTGGCGGTAATACAAGCCACGAGGATTGAATACACCAGACTTCGCTTGATGACCACTGTAACATCGAGCAGATGGTGCCGAACGATAGCATATCCTACCAGGCCAACAAATACTGGAACGAGAAAATCATGTGGAAATGGTTCGCTGCCAAGGTAGAAGCCGGCAAAGTGAAGTCCAGGGGAAAACGCTAGAATTACCGAAGCCAGCACGAAATACCGTAACTGGTTCTGCTTGGCCGGAGAGGACCGTTGTAGATTTCGGATGGCAATCATTACGCCATAGCTGTCTGCGAGGACATAGAATGCGACGAGCCAGTGATAAGCTGGTCCTCCGATCACGGCAAAATGGGGTGCGAATTGGATGAGATCAACGATTAACCACGGTGAGAACGCCAAGAGGCCAAAGAGCGCCCCAAGAGAATAGGCAACACCGAGACACCACCTTCGAAGGACCGTACGCTCATCGCTTGTAATCGCAAAAGCTAAGTGCAGAAATGAAGCGATAGCCAACCCGGAGGGTATGTACGATGCGCGTGCCAATATTAGGATGGAACTATTGGAGAAGGGCAACGAGGAGAAAGTGGGAAAGAGACACCACAGACCTGCGCATACGCTGAAGAAAATAAATGGTTTTGCGGTAGGTGCTTCGTGAGCGCGAAGATACACGAAGGCGGCGATGGCGAAACTTGAAACGACAGCCGACAGCGATGCAAAGACATAGATATTCGGCTGCCAGGTTTCTAACATTGCACTACCGTCCTCTCAATTGCCTCGCGCAGTAACAGGCAAGCGAACCGTAACGCTCGTTCCACGCCCTGGTTCGCTCTGAACAGCAATCCTACCTCGATGCTCCTGAATAATTCCTTGTACTACCGATAAGCCAAGCCCTGTTCCATTGGACTTCGTACTGAAGAACGGCTCAAAAATGTGGGGCAGATCCTTTGGACCGATCCCCGCTCCGTTGTCTGCAACGGTGACTTCGAGCTCGCTGCCCCTGACCACTGTGTTTACTTGAAGTTGTCCGTGGCCGTTCATGGCTTGGAGGCTATTAAGAAACAGGTTAAGAAATACCTGCTTGAGCTGTTGAGGATCAGCAAGCACGAGGGTATCGGCGAGGTATTGTTTTTGGATCTCTACCTTGCGCTGAATGAATTCATTGTTGAGAAACTCTAGCGTTTCATCGAGCAACTGAGGAACTTTGACTGGAATGAGTTTAGGTGGTACAGGTTTAGCAAACTCCAGCAGTTGTTGGACAATGCGGTTGATGCGCTCTACTTCTCCACCAACAATCTTCTGGAACTTCTCCCTAAAGTCTGGATCTCCGTGATGTTGCGCAAGATGCTCAGTGAAAGTCTTAATGGAAGCTAGCGGGTTTTTAATCTCATGCGCTAACCCCGCCGCCAGCGTTCCTACGGCTTTCATTTGCTCGCCCTTGCGCACTTCTGCCAAGAGTTGCTCTCTTTGTGCGGCTAGCTCAGGTGGAGTAGCTTTGAATAGCACTCGATCCACGAGCGCTTGAATGCGGCTACGCAGCGGATCGAAAAAGATAGCAACTAGAAACGCTACTACAGCTGTAGCAACAAAAGAGCGATAACCAAAGAAGCCCTGAAACCAGCGCTCCATAATCATGACCATGACAAGGTAGGTGGCAGTGATGCCAGCTACAAGAATTGAGTATACGAGGCCTCGCCGAATTACAACTCGGATGTCCATGAGTTGGTGTCTGACAATCGCGTAGCCGACCAAACAGATGAATATGAATTCGAACAGGTATCCCTTTGGTTGAAGATTAATACCATACTCCGGCAGATAGTCATACATGCCTAATGTCCCTATAAACATCCCAGCGAGCAGATAGCCGGCCTGGTTTCTGCTATTTACCGAATGAGTTGAACTGCGTAATACGGTTAGAGCGTGCCAAGTAGATTTCAAGCATAGGTATGCGAACCACATCAGAAATAGCGGATGAAATCGACCGGCCGCCGTGAAGTATCCCCATGCATATTTGTGGGCTCCGTCAATGATCCACGGAGTACCCCAGGACAGCAGGATCACCACTACAGCTATTAGGTATATCGTGCGAACCGTTGGAAAACGAGGGTTCAATCGGTAAAGGCTACAAATTAGGTGATAAAGTGTCGTTGGTATTAAAGAAACTCCGATGTAGATGATCTTGGTCCATAGCACAGCTTGTTCGTAGCTCTGCGGACTCGATACGCCGATGGATTGGCCTCCGAGCCAAATTGCAAGCGAAGCATAGAACAGCGCGAAGATTTGATGTGGACGAGAGTGTGGATGTTTGGCCCAGACAAAGCAACCAAACCCAAGAGCCAACGAGGCTGTTAGAAACTGCGGAATCAGGACGGACATGATTGCTTCGGTCAAGCTATCTCCGATTGAGAACTCCACGCACAGCATTCAAGATCTGCTCACGCTCAAACGGCTTCGGGAGATAGTCCATGGCGCCGAGCTTGACGGCTTCGCGAGCCAGTTCCACGCTCTGATAGGCGGTTAAGACAAGCACCGGCGTGCCGCCATTTACGTTCTTGAGACGCCGCAGGACCTCGAGCCCATCAAGCTTTGGCATCTTAATGTCCAATAAGACGAGAGCGAAGCGATCGCTGTTGAGCTTTGTAAGCGTTTCCTCGCCATCCTTGGCAAATTCCAGCTCGTAGTCATCGCTGAGAATAAGGCTCAGCGACTCTCGAATGCCCTCTTCGTCATCCGCGATGAGAATTCGTGCTTGTCCCATTCACTCCTCCCTTGACCGGTAGCCGCACACGAACGGTCGTGCCCTTGCCCAGATCGCTGTGAATCGTCACTCGCCCGCCATGCTCTCGCACAATGCTGTGCACAACAGACAGGCCCAGCCCACCACCGTTAGCTTTCGTCGTGTAGAACGGATCGAACACTCGCGATAGATCTTTCTTGGCAATCCCAGGTCCCGTATCGCTGACGGTAAGATCCAGGTGGCCATTTTCTCGAACGGTCGCGACGCGAATCGTGCCCGCCTGCTGCATGGCTTCAACACTGTTGATAAGCAGATTCAGCAGCACTTGTTTCATTTGCCCTGCATCCGCCATGACCTCATCTTCTTGGGTGAGGTTGGCCACAACCTGAATTTGTTTCATAAGAAGCGTCCCTTGAAGAAACTCCAGGGTTTCCTGAATGAGCGGGCCAGCATGGACACGGCTCAGTTGCGGCTGTCCTGGCTTGGCAAATTCCAACAAGCGTTGAATTAGGCTGTTCATACGATCAACTTCTTGCGTGATGATCTTCGTGAATTTAGCGCGGTAGTCTGGCTGATCGTATTTTTGGGGCAAATATTCGGCGAATGTCTTGATAGAAGCGAGAGGATTCTTGATTTCGTGGGCCATGCCAGCTGCGAGGGTAGCAACAGCTTTCAAGCGCTCTGACTGCGCCACCTCCTGCCGAAGCCGGTCATTCTCTTCCGCAAGCATCGTTACACTTTTGGCAAAGAACCACCGATCAACGAAACGCTGAACCACGCCTCGCAATGGGTTGAATCCTAGTGCCATGGCAAATCCCACGATAGACGTCGCTAAAAGTGATCGGTACCCAAAATACCCTTGAAACCATTTTTCCATAATCAGGACAACGACAAGATAGGACGCCGTGATGAGCGCGGCCAGAATGGAATAGACGGCCGTGCGCCGGATAGCGACGTTGAGATCGAGCAATTGCCGTTTGAGAATCGCATAAGTAAAGATGATCGCGAAAGTTGTAGTAGTGAAACAGCCTACTGGGTAGAAGGATACATCAATCAACTTGGGAATATAGTCCAACCCACTAAGGGACAAACTGGTCATCGCCACGCACCCATATTTGAGGCGGTTGTACTCCTCAACGGAGCCGGTGCGATGAACTTGACGGCACCGAATAAAGAACATCACCCAACAATAGATTGCCGCGGTAGCCACCAAGAGAGCATCAATAATCATGATGGGCCCACCGACTGGATAGACACCCCAAGAATGGACCTTGACGCCGCGAACCAACCAATCAGTGGAATGGAGGATCAGCAATGAAAGGACTCCGACAACGTAATAGGCGCGGACGACCCGTTTCAAG
>Ga0210019_1002248_pt1 | contig 18992 bp, 15 predicted proteins | sample CryGeyCG2114_020_2_FD_183969 | JGI IMG/M metagenome (GOLD analysis project Ga0210019, IMG submission 183969) | Groundwater microbial communities from aquifer - Crystal Geyser CG11_big_fil_rev_8/21/14_0.20 (SPAdes) (version 2) | ecosystem: Environmental > Aquatic > Deep subsurface > Groundwater ...
TGGGTAGGGGAGAGGGCACAAGATGTTCTCCTTGCCTGTTTCCCTCGGCGGCGGGCATGCCCATCTCGATCCGGGATTCTTGAAACCCGAGGAAGGAATGTCTCAAAGCATCGTTACATTCGATTGGGAAGATGCCGGGATGGCCGCGGTGGGGGCGGCCGTGTTCCTGTTGACTTATTATCTGATCCGCCGGCGGAGGGGCAGGATGGATCAGCGGGCGGTGTACGATGAAATTCGCGCGCTCGGCGGGGAGTATCAAATGGTTCATGACGTGCTGGCGCTCACCGGCCAGGGCTTGTGCCAGATCGATCCGGTGGTGGTTTCCCCTTATGGAGTGTTTGTCGTCACCTGGAATTGCGCAGAGGGGACGCTTTCGGGAAGGGAAAGGGATTCGGAGTGGGTCCTGAAAAAGGGACGCCGGAATGAAACCATCCGCAACCCGCTTTGGGAGAATCGCCGCCAGGTGAATGCCTTGCGGGATCTTGCCGGGGATCTCCCCCTGTTCTCTCTCGTGGTGTTCGTCAACGCCCGGTTGGGAGGAAACCTGGGGCCTGACGTGGTGACCCTGAGGCGGATGAGGAGTTGGTTCCAACAACACCAAAAAACCGCGTTAAGCCCCGATCGGCGGGAAACCTTTCTGAGAACCGTGAGCCGGGCTCCGAAGGGTTAAGATCGCCGTCAGGGGAAACGCGGTTTTTTGAATGCAAACTTTTGGAGTGCCGTTTCTCCGGATCGAGGGGTCAAATCGTAACGTTCAGGTTGTTCCCGGTGAGGCCCGGAATCGGAGTCTGATCGTTGTTGTTTCCGTTTTCTCCCGCCGCTTCGACACCGCCCTTGTCGTTATCACCGTCGTTGTCCGCGTCCTGATTCTGGACGACCGGGGCCGGTTTGGATGCTACCGATTGTACTTGATGTGTGACGCCGGAAGTGGAATTGACTTCCATAAAGCCCCCTGCATTTAATGTGTTTATATTAACCCCACAGCACCTTATGGGATGCAAAGGCGACAAGTTGAATCGAACCCGGGACTAAAAAAAACTGGCTCAAGTCCGAAAAGTGGGGGCGTTGACCGAATGATTTGCCACCGTTTTTCATGGTGGACGATTTATCCGCGAATCAACCGAATCAAACGGTGATATCGATGCTGTGGCCCGTGTTTCCCTGAGGAGTTGGGGCCGCATTTTGTCCCGTTTCCACAGCCGACTGGATCAGATCCAGAGCGTTATTTCCTTCCTGTTTCTGCACGTCCAATGCCGTTTTGGTCACCGCCGCTTGCAATTGCTGGCTGATGCCCGAAGTCGCGTTCAATTCCATGTTTTCCTCCCAAAGTAAGGTTTTCCTTATTGGTCTTTACGGAATAAATCCTGGAAACTTGAGGGCTAATTTCCCCAAAATGAGGGGAAATCGCTAAATTCCGGTTTTTCAATGCCAATCGAATCCGAACCCGTTCCGCGCAAGACCCGGAGGCCACGTTACGGGGTGAAGGGGGCGCGTCCCTGAAAAGAGGGGAAAAGAAAATGAGATCAGTACCTTGACAAGTCGGCGGGGTGCATTAGAATAAGCGAAAATCCGTTTTGATGCAAGGTGGCACGCAATCAAGTTTTTCCCGGTTCGGCAATTGATCCGGCGCCCGTCTTGATGGGCGGTTTCCTGGCCCCGGTTTTTAGAAGCTCCCATATATCGATTGGAAGGTAAGATGATAAAAACAGTTTTCAGTTCATTATTAGTTCTTACGCTTTTGTGGTCTACCCCGTCCTGGGCGGCGGCGGGAGAGGCATCTCCCGGTGCCTGCGGCCAGCTGGACCTCACCATATGCACCATCGAGATCTGGCTTGCTTACGACAAAGAACCCCTGAACAAGGAAATTCGGGGTTATCTGAAATCCCGGTCCATCAAGGTTTTGCGGAAGACCATCCAATACTGGAAGCCGAAAGGCGGCCATCCCCCCACCAACATCGCCATTGGAAGCGGATTGAGTGTCGAGGATGCGCGCTGGGCCATCGATCTCGCTCTCAAGTACAATGACAATATCGACGGACTGATCCATCAGCGCCTCAATCCCCCGAATTACGTGGCGATCGCCACCTCGGCCTGGGACGAAAAATCGGAGGCCAAGATCTCCCCCGAGCAATTGCAGAGCCTCCGAGATTCCAAACTGACGACCGAGGAATTTCATGCGCTGTACCGGAAGTTGACGGGCGAGGAAGGCCTCCCTGGAAGGTTCTATTGAGTTCCCCTTCAAGCCAGGGGCTTCATCAAGACCGCCGGACTACCTCCTTTCAGTTTGACAAAGCGCAAGGGATTTGATAGAAGCAAGCCTTCGATCTTGCGCCGGGACGGGGCACCTTGTATGTTGCTAACCGATTGTTTTCCGGTAAAATGTTGGGTTGCGACCGGCTGGGGTACGCCTCAGGACCACCCGGGTCCGCCCAGATTAACTCATGAAGGACAAGGATTATGCTGGATCTTGCGTATGCCATGATGCCCCCACCGGAAGGGCAGGAACCCGGGGGCATGGGAGTGTTGGGGATGTTGCCGCCCATGATCATGATGTTTGTGATCTTTTATTTCATCCTGATCCGGCCCCAGCAGAAAAAGCAGAAGGAAACACAAAAGATGCTGGACAACCTCAAGGAAGGGGACAATGTGGTCACCCTCAGCGGGATCCATGGTACGGTTAAAAAATTAAAGGACGATTACGTAATGCTCCAGATTAGCGATCAACCCCAGGCGGTGAGGATCAAGATCAACCGAAGTTCCATCGCTTTGATGAAGGATCAGGGATAACCGGATATGTTCCGAAACCTTCGTTGGAAAATTCCCTTGATCCTGTTCACCGTCCTGGGTGCGGTGTTCCTCGCCTATCCGTTGGAGGAAAAAATCTCCCTCGGTCTCGACCTCCAGGGGGGAATGCACCTGGTGCTTGAAGTGCAGGTGGAAAAGGCCGTCGATACCAGCCTGGAACGCCTGGCCGACGACCTGAAACGCGATATCGGGGAAGAGGATTTGGAAGTGGAAAAAATCTCCCCCAACTTCGAAGACCGTTCCCTCAAAATTGAAATGGTCGATGCGCTCGACGTGCCCCAGGTGGAAAAGATCCTCGATCGCTACCCTTTTTTGAGCAAGCAGGAAGTGGCGGAGCGCAACCTCGTCTACCGTCTCACCAAGGACCAGATCAAGCGGACCCAGGAAAATGCGGTGCATCAGGGGTTGGAAACCATCCGCAACCGGATCGACCAGTTTGGGGTGGCAGAACCTTCCATCCAGGTTCAGGGGGCACGGCGGATCCTCATCCAGCTTCCCGGCATCAAGGACTCGAACCGGGCGCTCAATCTGATCGGCAAGACCGCCCGACTTGAGTTCAAGCTGGTGGACGAGGAAAACCCCATCACCGAGGCTCTCAACGGCGTGCCCCCCGAGGGAAGCGAGATCCTTTACCAGCGGGTGGAGAACAAGGAAACCCATGAAGTGACCCGCCAGCCCTATCTTCTCAAGAAAAAAACGGTGCTGACCGGCGACACCCTCACCGGGGCCGATGTGCGCTATGATTCGGAATTCAACGAGCCCTACGTTTCCCTAACGTTCAGTAGCGTGGGAGCGATGATCTTTCACCAGGTGACCCGCGAGAACATCAAGAAACGGCTGGCCATCGTTCTCGACGGCAATGTTTACTCCGCACCCGTGATCCAGGACGAAATTGCGGGCGGGCGCGCCCAGATCACCGGGCGGTTCACCACCGAAGAGGCGCGGGACCTTGCCATCGTACTGCGGGCGGGAGCCTTGCCGGCGCCGGTGGTGATTCTTGAAAACCGCACCGTCGGCCCCTCCCTTGGGAAAGACTCCATCGAGAAAGGCATCACCTCCATCATCTGGGGAGGAATTTTTCTGGTGGTGTTTGTCATCATCTATTACCGGCTTTCGGGTGTGGTGGCGGTGACCGCCCTGTTCCTGAACCTGGTGCTGATGTTGGGGGCGCTGGCCTATTTCGGCGCTTCGCTGACCCTGCCGGGTATCGCCGGGATCATTCTCACCGTGGGCATGGCGGTGGACGCCAACGTTCTGGTGTTCGAGCGCATCCGGGAAGAACTGCGCATCGGGAAAACGGTGCGCGCCGCGATCGACGCGGGTTTTGCCAAAGCGCTCAGCACCATCGTGGATGCCAACACCACCACCCTGATCGCCGCGGTGGTGCTGTTTCAGTTCGGCACCGGTCCCATCAAGGGATTTGCCATCACGCTCAGCATCGGCATCGTGGCCAGCATGTTCACCGCGGTGTTCGTGAGCCGTGCGATATTCGACTCATCCATGGCCCTTAAAAAAATTACCCGATTGAGTATCTGACCCTATGCAATTGATCAAGGAAACCCACGTTGATTTCATGGGGCAATCCCGGCTGGCCCTGTCTTTTTCCGGCCTGTTAATCCTCATTGGTCTCATTTCGATCTTAATGCACGGAGGTTTGAGGTATGGGGTCGATTTTGCGGGGGGGACCCTGGTCCAGTTGAAGTTCAAAATCCCGCCCGCCCTGGATGACGTCCGCGAGGGGTTGAAATCGCTCGGGCTGGGCGATAGTTCCATTCAGGAATTCGGATCCAAGAACGACATCCTGATCCGCGTACAGCGGTCCGAGGAAGGCCTGCACTCGGTTGGGGACGAGATTCGCAACGGCCTGGGTAAGAATTTCAACAAAGAAGACATTGAAGTGGAACGGGTGGAAATGGTGGGACCCAAGGTGGGCAAGGACCTGCGAAGCAAGGCCCTGTTGTCCATCCTTTACGCCATCCTGGGCATCGTGATCTACATTTCCTGGCGGTTCGAGTTTCATTATGCCATCGCGGCGATCATTGCCCTGGTCCACGACGTGCTGGTCACCCTGGGAGTGTTTTCCCTCCTCAACAAGGAATTTGATCTGGTCGTCGTCGCCGCGTTTCTTACGATCATCGGGTATTCCCTCAACGACACGATCGTGGTGTTCGACCGGATCCGCGAAAATCTTCGCCGGCGGGGGAAAAAATCCCTGACGGAGATTGTCAACGAAAGTATCAACCAGACTCTGAGCCGTACGCTTCTGACCTCGGGCACCACCCTCCTCGTGGTGCTCGCCCTGTTCATCCTGGGGGGAGAAATCATCCACGATTTCGCCTTTGCCCTGCTGGTGGGGATCGCCATCGGGACGTATTCCTCCATCTTCATCGCGAGTGTTTTCCTCACCTATTGGGAAGCTTTCGGCAAGATCAAACGAAAATAAAAGTTCCCCGCAAAATTGGTATTGGCGCCGGAATGAGTCGTGTCCGGGGCCACGCATCCCGAACCAAAACATTTGCCATCCCACGGACCCCGTGGTAAATTCAGGACTCCAAAGCGTTTCATTTCCCATCGGATGGCCCATGAATCCCCAGCTTGAAAAACTGATTGCCCTGCAATCGCTCGACAGCGAATTGGCCGAGCTGAAACAGGCGCAGTCGGCCCTGCCCGGCCAGGTCCAGGCCGCCACCGCCGAGATGGAGGCAAGAAAAAAGGAACAGGAATCCGCCCGCCAGGAAGTCTCCGACCTTATCAAAAAACGCAAGGAGCTGGAGCGCGAGGTCCAGGTGGAAAACGACCACATGGCCAAGACCAAGGTCAAATTGCCCACCGTCAAGACCAACAAGGAGTACAGCGCCATCCTCCACGAGATCGAAGCGATCAAGACCCGGGTTTCCGATATCGAGGACCGGGAATTGGCCGTTATGGAACAGCTTGAGGAAAAGGAAAAGACTCTTCCCCGGTATGAGGCGCGGTTTAAGGAGGAAGAAGCGAAATTCAAGGAGTACAAGGCAAAGAAAGAAGCCGAAGGCGAGCGGTTGGAGAAAGAGATTGGAAGCCTGACCTGCCGGCGCCAGGAAGTCGTTCCCGCCATCGAGCCCGAATGGGTGGAGAAATACGAAAAAGTTTCCCGCGCCCGTGGCGGCTTGGCGGTGGTGCCGCTCAAGGGGATCGTCTGCCAGGGATGCCATACCCAGGTGCTCCCGCAAACGATGGTCAACACCAAGATGGGCAAGGAAGTCCAGCAGTGCGGTCATTGCCTGCGCTTCCTGTACTGGGTTGAAGAACCCGAATCGGAAACTGCAGTGCCGAAGTAAATCAGGTGATCGCCGTCCCGGTCTTCGACCGGGAGGGAGGAAAGTCCGGGCTCCACAGGGCAGGATACTCCGTAACGCGGAGCGGGGGTGACCCCAGGGAAAGTGCCACAGAAAAGACACAGCCCACCCGGCCTCGCCGGCGGCAATGGTGAAAAGGTGAGGTAAGAGCTCACCAGTACCGCTGGAGACAGCGGTAGCTTGGTAAACCCTATCCGGAGCAAGGTCGAATAGGAAAGCGATCGAGGGCGGCTCGTCCGATGCTTTCGGGTTGACCGCTAGAGCCTTCCGGCAACGGCAGGCCTAGATTGATGATCACCACCCCGCCTCCGGGCGGGGGACAGAACCCGGCTTACGATTTACTTCGGCCCTGCGGGTTCCCCTCGAACCCACCCCTTCAAAGGTGGGCCGCCGTCCCTTTTCTACTTTTCCGATTTCAGTTCGTACAGAGTGACTTTATCGAATTGGGCGTGGCCCTGCTGGTCATGGGGATGTTGCATGGCGCCGCCGAGCTGGTGGGCAATGGTTTTGCCGAGCGGATCGTTGTGTCCGTAAACCAGGGTGGCGGTGATGAACCCGGCAACCATTAACAGGGTCAGGATTGGTTTCCACATACTCCCTCCTTGGAATATTCATTGCACGTCAATCTCCTTTTCGGTGGGAGGCGGGATGGGCTGAAGGCATTGGGCCCCTTTTTTTCTTATTCCGCCGTTTTTCAGAAATTTTGATGCGGACCCGGAGCCGATGGGCCGAAAAGCGGGGGGGCGGCTTGACGATTGACCTTCGATCGTAAAGCTTGCGCGGGCCGGGGTTCAGGAAAGGTCGAACTTGAGCCGGAGCTCCTTGAGTTGCCGGGCGTCGGCTTCGGAAGGGGCCTGGGTCATCAGGCAGGTGGCCTTCTGCGTTTTGGGGAAGGCGATGACGTCGCGGATGGAGGCCGCCCCCGACAACAGCATGGCGATGCGGTCGAGGCCGAAGGCGATGCCTCCGTGCGGCGGCGCTCCGAATTGCAGGGCGTCGAGAAGAAAACCGAACTTCTGGCGCGCTTCTTCGGGGCCGATGCCGAGAAGCTGGAACATTTTTTCCTGAACTTCCATCTGGTGGATACGAATGCTCCCTCCGCCGATCTCGTTGCCGTTGAGCACGAGGTCGTAAGCGCGCGCGCGAAGGTGCGCCGCGTGAGCCTCGTCCAGCTTGTCCAGATCCTGATCCCGGGGGGCGGTGAAGGGGTGATGCATGGCCGCCCAGCGATTCTCCGCCGCATCGTGCTCGAAGAGCGGAAACTCGGTCACCCAGGTGATGCCGATTTTACTCTCGTCGATCAGGTTGAATTTGCGCCCCACCGCCAGACGGATGTTGGCCAGCGCATCGGCGACGACCTTGGGAGTGTCGGCGATGAAGACCAGCGTATCGCCCGGTTCGGCGCCGGTTTTTTTCAACAGGTTGTCCAGCATTTCCTGTTTAAAGAACTTGATGATGGGGGACTGGAGCTCGTTCGGTTGCACTTTGATCCAGGCCATGCCCTTGGCTCCGTAAGTTTTCGCCACTTCCGTGAGGTCGTCGAGGGCCTTGCGGGAAAGGGTCTCGGTGCTCTGCTTGATGTTGAGCGCGCGCACCTGGCCGCCGGACTCCAGCACCTGCGCGAACACCTTGAAATCGCATCCCCGCACCGCATCGGCCACGTCCACGATCTCCAGGCCGAACCGCGTGTCCGGCTTGTCCGATCCGAATCGGTCGATGGCTTCCTGATATTTAAGCACGGGGAAGGGGCGTTCCAGGGAGATGCCCACGACTTGCCGGAAAATTTCCGAGATCAGTTCCTCCACCAGTTCGAAGATCTGCCCCTCGTCCACGAAGGACATTTCAAGATCGATCTGGGTGAACTCGGGCTGGCGGTCCTGGCGCAGGTCCTCATCGCGGAAGCATTTGACGATCTGAAAATACCGGTCCATTCCCGCGACCATCAGGATCTGTTTGAACAATTGCGGGGACTGGGGCAGGGCGTAAAAGCACATGGGATTCAACCGGCTCGGGACGAGGTAGTCCCGCGCCCCTTCGGGGGTGCTCTTGGTCAGCATGGGGGTTTCCACATCGATGAAGCCCTGCCGGTCGAGGACGTTGCGCACCACGCGGGTGATGGCGTACCGCTGATGCAGGTTCTTCTGGAGTTCGTCACTTCGCAGGTCGAGATAGCGATGCTTCAGGCGGATCGCTTCGGAGACCTCCTGCGCCTCCCACGGGGAGAACGGGGGCGTCTTCGTTTTATTGAAAATAATGAGATCGTCGATGTACACCTCGATCTGCCCCGTCCTGAGTTTCGTGTTGACCATTCCTTCCGGCCGGGGGCGCACGGCTCCGCGGACGCCGATCACGTAGTTGTTGCGCAGGGACTGGGCCTGCTGGTGCGCGAGCTTGTCGATCTGGGGATTGAGGACCACCTGCGTGATCCCGTGCTTGTCCCAGAGATCGACGAAGATCAGGCCCCCGTGGTCGCGGCGGGTGTGGATCCACCCGCACAGCGTCACCGTCTGGTCGATATGGACATCGGTCAATTCCCCACAATGGTGGGTCCTGCGAAAATCAAGGCTCATGAAGTTACGGTCCGAACGAAGTCAGGTCTGGTTAGAATTGCGGATCCCGGAACCTATCCGGAACGGGGCCATTTATTTTCCCGTGGAAGACCCATCAAAATACTGAAAACCCGATTTTTTTTCAAGGATTTAATTCACCCGCCCCATTGCGGGATCAGGATCGGCAAAGACGGGGGGGGGTGGGAACCGGCTAGGATTGGGAGTGTGGGTCTTCGCAGGGGCTTTCTTCGGTTTCGGATTCAAGAGAAGGTTCCGGAAAATTTTCGGGGGATTCGAATTGCACGCGGGCTTCTTCGTACGCTTGTTCTTTTTCCTTGCGGCGTAGCTGGGCCTCCACCACCATCTGCGGTTTGATTTTGATGGCGACGGGGGTATTCACCGTATTGCAGGACCGGGCGCAGACGCCGCAACCGGTGCAGATGTTTTTATGGATCTCCGGCAGGCCCTCCTGGGTCTGGGTGATGGCGCCGGGGATGGGACAGTCGATCACGCATTGCTGGCAGAACAGCCCGCCATAGGCCGCGCACTTGCTTTTATCAAGGATGGCGTAACCCATCTTGACATCGAACTTGCTCCGGCTGGGCGGCATGACCAGCGCGCCGTCGTCGCAGGCCTCGATGCAGGGCAGGCCGTCGCACATGACGCAGGGAACCTTGAGAGGCTCGATGTAGGGCGTCCCGGCGATGAACAGGCCCATCTTTCTCGGGGCTCGTTTGATGGCGTCTTTGGGGCATGCGTGCATGCACTTGTCGCACCGGGTGCACGCCTGCAGAAATTTCCCTTCCCAAATGGCGCCCGGGGGGCGGATCAGCGCCGGCCGCTTGGTCAGCTTGTCGATGGTGCTGTTGACTTTGTCGATCTTGGTCTGAACGGCGTTGACGGCGGGTTTGGCGAAAAAGTGGAAGCCTTCCCTCAACAGGCCCCGGCGGCTGTACTCGGGATCGTCCTTGGCGGGATCGAAGTCATCTTCGCTCTCCCGCTCCATTTCCTCACCGGAGGTTCCGGTTCGGAATTCGGCCCGGGCGGACCGCAGTTCCTGCCGCACCGCTTCAGCGGCCTGCACGGCGAATGAAGGGGCCGCGGCGTTGGAGGGGGAGGGGTCGGCATCGGGGGTGGCGTTTTCGGAAACGACGGATTCGGGGGCCGTCTCCTCGGTACTTCCGGGGCGGATTCTGGCCCACAGCCGTTTAAAAAATCCCGGTTGTTGCTCCTGCGGTGCTTCCGGGATTATCGACTCGACGCCCGCATCGGCATTCTCTCCGGCATCGGGGCTCCCCTGGTCGTCCCCGGTCCCCTGGGCGGCGCGTTTTTTACCTTTGCGGCCTTCCTTCTCCTTTTTGTCCGACTCGTCGGAATATTCCTTGAGCCGGTCCAGGAAAAACAAATCCCGGCGCGAAACCTCCTTCTGGAGGGCTTCCTCCTTTTTGCGGATCTCCGCCTGCTTGGCCTGGCTGATGGTCTCGGCATCGAGGGCGAGCAGGTCGGGGCGCGGCGCGGCGATGGACTTCGTGTGGTTTCCGCGCTGGTCGGGCGAGATGTGTTCTTCGCTACTTCCGGGCGAGAGCGGGGGAGGAATTTTCTTTCCCTTGAACGCGTCCTTGTTGAGTTTGTAACGAAACTGCATGTGTTGGGTCTTTCCGAATCGGGTTCAGCGAAACTGGCGGGAAATGTGCTCGTAATCGTGCCAGTTCTGCGCATCCGCGTTTTCCAGCATATACTCGTCGGCGGCCAACACCAGCGGGTGTCCCTTGTTCACAAACGACTGAACGGTGGGAAACCGGAGCATGAAAATGCGCGCCGCGTTGATCCCCAGGGTCAAAATGTTGGGGTCGTTCTGGATCTCTTTCAGGATCGCCTCCGCGTTGTCCTCGGTAACCGACTCGAACATCTTCGCGGTCCGCTCCTCCAACTCGGGATGGGCGTCGCAGATGCGCGCGACCTCCACCTGGAAATCCAGAATCCGGCGATAATCCTCCTGATCGTACTCCCCTTCCATTTTACCCTCGTCCCAGGCGGAGCCTTCCGGGGTGCGGTTGCCTTTCTGATCTTTACGTTCAGCCGTTTCACAAAATGCCAAATTTGCTTCGTCCAACATTATTTTTGCGATGGTTTCGGTCGTCGGTATTTGGGGTGCCATGGAACGAAGGGATCTCCTTGAAAAAAATCGCGCCGCCGGATGGAATCGCGCACAAAAAGCGTTTTTTCCCGACGGCCATCAAAACATTCAGCCGGGTTCTTCCGCGCCATCCACCCGCCTTCCCGTTTCATAAAGGAACCCCCGCTCATTACCCCTGGCCATGAGATTGCCCTTTTCAATGAGGGCAAAGACGAGCCGGGGGTAACATCATGAATAATCAGAGGCACCTATCGATTATACCACTTCCGGGACGGACAGGCGTCTTTCCGGCGCTTGCATATTTCGGCGAACCCGCGGAATTCTCGAATGTTCGTTTTTACCTTGTTTTGAATATGCTACCATAAAGGTTCCTTGAGGGAAAAAACGAAATCGACCACCACCGGAATTTGTGAGGATGCCCGGATTATGAAAAAGGCCATGTTGCTGTTTCCGCCGGAATGGGTGCCCACCGCCCCTTACCTGGCCCTGCCCAGTTTGACGGCGGTGCTTCGCCAAAACGGCATCGAGGTGGTTCAGAAAGACATCAACGTGGAGATGTTCGACCACTTTTTCAGCCGCGGCTGGCTGGAATTCATCCGTGCCCGCATTCAGGCGACGCTCAAGGAGTTTCGCGGCAAGGAGCGGCAGGGAATCCTCTCCCCCGAGGAGCGGGAACTCAAGCAGGTCCTCCTCGATTACAGCCACATCGACCTGGAACACCACATCCGGAAAGTCGAGCGGGGGAAGGAGATTCTTCGCGGACCCGAGTTCTACGAGGTCAGCAAGGCCGAGTGGGCGCTCAATGCCTTCCGGGAGGTCATGGATTACATCTCCATCGCCTACTATCCCGCCAGCATTCAGTTTTATCCCGTCGAGAGCAACCTCAACATTTACCGGCCCTGGGTTTCCGCCGACCTGCTCAAGGCCCCTTACGACGACAAAGTCAACGTTTACGCGGACATCTGCCGGCAACTGGTGTTCCCTTCCATCGAGTCCGAGCGGCCCGACCTGGTGGGAATCTCCATCGGCACCCCGGTCCAGCTCATGTCGGGCATTACCTTTTCCACCCTCATCAAGCAGAAGTACCCTCACATCCACGTCACGGTGGGAGGAAACATCATCACCCGGCTGAAGGACGAGTTCCCGAAAAAGCCCGCGTTTTTCGACCAGGCTTTCGACTTCATGATCTGTTACGAAGGGGAACATTCCCTGGTGCGGCTCATGGAGGCGCTCGACGGCAAGCGCGACATGACCCAGGTGACCAATCTCACCTACAGGGACCCGCAGGGGCAGGTGCGCGTCAACGACCTGTACCAGGAGAGGGTGAGCGAGCTTCCCCCGCCCGATTTCGACGGCTTCCCCTGGGATAAATATTTTTCACCCGAAAAGATCGTTCCCTACCTGGGCACGCGAGGCTGTTACTGGGGGAAATGCACCTTCTGCGACCACGGGGCAGGCTACATCGACCAGTTCCGCGCCAAGCATGCCGACCAGATCCTGAGCGAACTCGAATACCTGCGGGACAAACTCGAGGCGCGCCATTTCCTGTTCACCGACGAATCGTTCCCCCCGGCCCTGTTCAAGAAACTCCCGCCCATGATGGTGGAGCGCGATCTGGACATTTACTGGACCACCCTTATCCGGTTCGAGGCCAGCCTGCTGGAGCCGGAAGTGTGGGACATCGCGGCCCGGTCCGGTTGCCGGTCGCTGTATTTCGGCCTGGAATCGGCCAACGAGCGCATCATCAAGCTGGTCAAAAAGGACACCAGGATCGACGCCGCCATCGTGAACCTGGAGCAGGCGCGGCGCGTGGGTATCTGGAGTCACGTCATGGCCTTTTACGGGTTTCCCGGTGAGACCCAGGGGGAGGCGGAGGATACCCGTAAATTCCTGCTTCAGAACCAGGGCCGGATTCACTCCGTCGAAATGTATTTTTTCGTGCTTTACAAGAATGCTCCGGTATTCAAGGATACCGGCAAATTCGGGATCCACGTTCAGGAAAATCCCGATCACGACCTGGCCCTCGACTTCTACTACAACCCCGACTCCGGCCTTACAATTGAGGAGGCCATGAAGAAGTACGAAAACTTCTACCGCGACGATTTCGATCCCTGGGCTTTGAGGATCAACGCCCGCGAACACGTCTTCCTCTACATCACCCACTTCGGCACCAACGACCTGCCGCAGATCTACGTCAAGAACCAGCCCAGCCACGAACGCGAACTCACTCCCGAACTCATGATGTAACGGCTCGGCTATTGCGGCCGTTCGAATCCGCGGACCTGGATTTGCGGTTCCCCGCTTGCCTTTTTCTTTGCCTCCTCCTCGCGGCGGCGGATCTCTTCCGGATCCTGCTTCTCCAGGAGGAACACGGTGAGGTCGGAATTCACCCGGTTCTCGGGGCACATCTTCAGGTGTTGCCGGTAAAAGGGCATGTTGACGACCGGGTCGCTGTAAAAACAGCCGAGCCCGAAATACGCGAAGAATCCCTGCATGGGCCGGGGACCGGCGAGAAAGAGAAGCCCGCCGGGGGCGAGGGCATCCACCACGTGTTGCAGGATGTTCTGGCAGTTCTCCCGGTCCTGGTAAAACATCATGGGGATCCACTTGAAGATCAGGTCGTATTTTTCCTTGTACACCTCCGACACATGCTCCCGCTCCGGGAGAAAAGAAACCTTTCGCAGATTATCGAGCTGGTTGCGCGATGCGGCGTAATCCCACAGGAGCTGGGCGTTGCGGTGCGCCAGTTCGGGGTCGCCGTAAAGCACGGTGTATTCGCGTTCGCGGGTGCAGTCCACGCAACCGGAGATGACCATGTCGAGGGTGTGGATCAGCACCTTGCCGACCTTCTCCAGCTTTTCGGGCATGGCGGGCGACATTTCCATGTAATAGAAAAACTGGTCGAGGACCATGGGTTGCAGGGCCGATTCGTCGATCTCGCTGTCGTCTTCGGGGAAGAAGGGCAGGGTGTACTGCATCTTGACGGGGTCGGCCCTGGGCGGGAACCCGTTGAAGAACCATTTCCAGGTGAACAGGTGCTTGGGGCGCTTGATGCGCTCGTACGGCTGGGGAGCGATGTTCCAGTCGGAGTTGGTGGGAACCTCGCGGGAGTCGTCGCAGTCCAGCAGGATGAAATGATTCGGTCCCACCTCGACCTCCCGCTGGCAGGAGGGCTTGCCGCCGCGCGAGCAGTTTTTGTACGGGATGGGAACGGGATCGTCCACGACTGTCACTTTGAACAGATTCCCTTCCTGCACCGTCATCACCAGGCCCTTTTTGAGATCGAAATAACGCCAGGGCGGATTGGGCCTGGGGGTCCAGGTGATCTCGTGCGAGCGGTTCGGATCCATGAAAACGGTCACGAGGTCCTCTCCCTCGGGTCCCTTCGGGACGAAGAAGGCGGAGAAAATATTGAGCGCCTCCTTCGAGGGGTAGGTGGGCAGGCCCCGGTACCTCAAGGGAGGCAAAGCTTCTTCGCGTGACTGGTCCTCGTACAGTCCCCAGATGAACTCGAATACCGCGCCGCCCGAACCGGCCAGAGCCGATTGGAACAGTTCGACCACCGGGATCAAGTCGAGCCGGGACCAGTCGAGGGCGCACATGAAGCTCATGAACAGGGGCTTGTCGAAGGTGCCGTCGATCAGGGCGTAGAGGGCGTCTTTCTGGAGCTTCACCTGGTACTTGCCTTCGCCGAGGTGGACCAGGTTTTCGTCCTTGTAAAAATATTTGACCTCGCTGAAGGGCACCCGCCAGGCCTCGGCCGCCTTTTGCCGCAGGTCGTCGAGGGAAAGCGACTGCCAATCCGGCTGGCCGGAAATGTCGATCTGCGTCTGGAAGGTCCGCGCGCGGGGTTTGATGCCCACCCATTGAAGCGAGTCGAGTTGCATGCGCACCTGACTCAGGACCCGCCGGCCCGTTAGGGGATCGGTGGCCCAGGCCGCTTCGTGCAGAGGGTGGCCCCCGGGATCGGTCATCAGAAACCGATTTCCTTCGGGGCTGTAAAAGGCCAGGTGCCCGGTGGGATAAACCTTCACCCGGGTATTTGCCGCCGATGGACCGTCCCCTTCGAACCAAAAGGTTCCCGCGCCCGTCTTGCTCGACTTCAACCCGGGGATTTTCTCTTTCAATTTTCCGGCGATAGCTTCATTTTCAGGGAAACGGATGGATTCGAACCGGTTCAGCGCGGCGATCAATTTGTCTTGAGGTGTCACGGGGAAGATTCCCTTTCAATTCTGTTTTCAGGGTGCCTCTAATCATTCCCGATGGTCCGGGCCGCCCACTCCCAGGCCCCTGAGAAGGAGGGACGACTCGGGGCTGACGGAAATTTTTAGAGGTCCCCTCGATTTCGGGGTCCACTTAAAAGAGGAAGCTTCCGGTTCCGGTTACTTTTAAGAGGTTCCATCAATTAGAGGCTGACAAAAATCAGGATTATAATGATGCGGTTCCGGCCCTGTCAATGCAAGGAGACATTTCCAGTCCGGCAGACGGTGGGTGCCGGGCTCCATCGATCCCCGGGTTGACAGAAGTTCGGCGAGTCCCTATAATCCTTAGGCTTATCACAATAAATTCTTACGTTACAATGATCTAATTACTCTCCCGGTCCCCGGGGGCCGTGGGGCTCTTTGCGGGCGGGGGAGTTGTGGATCCGAATCGAAGGGGTGTGTTCGGATGGGAGATGGAAGAAAGTTTGAAAAGCTGGCTTATGCCAGTCTCAAGAATAATAATCTGAAAGAAGCCGAAACTCATTTTCTTCATGCACTCAAACTGTTTGAAGAGGATAAGGACGAAATGGGTCAGGCCTATGTGCTCGGCAACCTGGGAAACGTCTGCTTCCAAACGAAGAAGCTGGACGAAGGGGAAAAATATTACACCCGATCGCTCGCCCTGATGGAAAAATTGCAGGATAAAAAGGGCATGGAAAGTTCCCTTGGAAATTTGGGAAGCATTTCCCTCTACCGGGGCGATCTGCAGAAAGCCGAGGACCATTACCGCCATGCTCTGGGATTGATGGAAGAGCTCAAGGATCCCCTGGGCCAGTCCATCTACCTGCAGTATCTCGGCAATGTTTGCCTGAAACGGGAAGAGCTCGAAAAAGCCCAGGACCATTATCTGGCCGCGAAGAACCTGCTCGATCCGCAAAAGGACGTGGAAAAAATCCAGCAACTGGAAGTCCAGGCCGAGTCGATCCGCAAGCATCCCCGATTTTTAGCGGGCCGGGCGGAGCAGATCCGGGGGGAGGTGGATCAGCTTGAGAAATCCGGAGAAAGCGAACGCTTGTTCGGCAAGTACCAGGAACTGGAAGAGGCGTATTACCAGGCCCGGCAGTTGGACAAGGCCGCAGAGGTGATCCAGAAAACCGCTTCCCTGTTCGAGAAAAAGGGCGATTCCTATTCGGCTGGCATTTGTCTCGGCAATCTGGCCACCGTCCAGCTTCAGTTGGGTTATGGCGGGAACCGGTCCATGTACGACGAAGCGGAAAAGAACTGTCAGAAAGCTTTGGAACGGGTGGACCGGGAGAAAGACAAGCGGCGTTACGCGTACCTGGTGGGGAGCCTCGGCAGTATCCACCTGCACAAAAACGAAGCGGACAAGGCCTGGGAACAATATAACCGGTCGCTGGCGTTGTTGTCGGAACTGGGCGACCGGCAGGGGGAAGCCCGCACCTACGCCAACCTGGCCAACGCGAAGAGCTTGAAAAGCGAATGGAACGATGCGCTGGATTATTATCGCAAGGCCGCCGACCTTATGGAAGGGATGGGGGATTCGGCCGGCATGGCCCAGCAATACGAGGCCATGGGAGATATCTACCTCAAGACCGGCCAACTCGAACTGGCGGAGGACTGCTTTGTCCGGTCCACCGGACTCTACGAAACCCTCAACGACGGCAAAAGCGTCGAAGACGTTCAGAACAAACTCATCTTCCTGATGAATAAGCCGGAGTACCTCGAGCGGCGCGAGAAGGAGTTGGGGGAAGAGTTGAAGAAAGCGGAAGCTGAAAAGGATGAAGAACGCCGGCTGGCCCTGCTTGAAGAGTTGGGCAATCTCCTCGTCCTGGCCAACCGCCCGGAAAAGGCGGCGGACGTTTTGAATCGATCCTTGGGGATTCAGGAAAAGAAGAATGACGAATCGGCCATGGTGCAGACCTTGACCACCCTGGCCCACCTTCAAACCGACCTCAAACGTCTGGAGGAGGCCGACTCCTGTTATTCCCGCGTCATTGGGATTATGGAAAAAAAGCAGGACGTCGCCGGTTTGCCGGGTTTGTATTCCGAACACGTCAACGTTCTCCTGATGCGGGGCAAGCTGGTGGATGCGGAAAAGACCATCAAGCGTGCGATGAAGCTTAACAAAAACTCGGGGAACACCGCGGCCCAGGCGGCCGATTATCAGAACCTGGGGAACCTGGCCCTGCAAAAAACCGATTGGGCGACGGCCGAGATCAACTACCTTAAGGCCCTGAAACTTCACACCCAGATCGGCGATCGCGCCGGCATGGCTGAAGACCATCGCAACCAATGCAACCTGTACATTCAAAAAGAGGACTGGGGGAGCGCCGAAAAATACGGGCTCAATGCTCTGAAAATCGCCGAAGAGTCCAAGGATGCGCGAGGGATCTGCTATGACTGCCGCACCCTGGCGAGCATTTATGCGGAAAAAAAGGACCGGACGGCCCAGGAGAAATATTACAAACAGGCCCTGGAGAATTCCAAAATCGTGGGGGACAACCGCGAAATCTGTACCGATTACCGCAACCTGGGCAGGGTTTACCTTGCGCGGGGATACCGCGAAACCGCCGAGGAACATTTCAGGTCGGCCTTCAAGATCTCCGAGGAGCGCGGCGATAAGCGGGAATTGGCCGAAGATTACCGGAACCTGGGAAACCTGGAGTTCAGCAACGGGAAACGGGAAAAGGCCGAAGAGAATTATCTCCACGCCCTGCGGCTGACGGAAGAGGCGGGGGACTGGGTGGGGGCGGGCCAGGACAGCACCTACCTCGGCAATTTGAAATTCCGATCCGGCGATTTTGGAACGGCGGAGGAGTATTTTGCCCGGGCCATCGATTATTTTACCCGGGCAAAAAGCCGGGTAAACCTGATCCAGCTTTTGCTGACCGTAGCCCGCATGGAAGTCGTGGTGAACCGGAAGGAAGAGGCCGACCGGTACCTGGACCAGGGGAAGGAATTGTGCAAGGAGATGGGCAATCCCGAACACATCCTGGCCGCCATCGAAGAGATCAACAAGATCAAGCAAAACGTGGAAGCCCGCTAAGGAAACGGTTCGGGCGCTGGCGGGGATTGCTCAGGGGGACAGAAAAAAATGCTGGTACCCCTGAGTTCCGCCGTTTATCCAAGGGTGAACGGGCGGGCAAATCACAAAATGGAAAAGCCCCGAAGAAACTCGTTTGCCTGGCCGTAAATTGTAGTAAAATATACTTTTCGAATGTATCGATCCCAGGGGGGATGAGCATGCGGGTCGCCCGTAGTTTTGGCCCCGCCAGGGAAAGAGACGTGCCGAAAATTGGGTACACTTGACGAGTTAGGTTCCGGGAAAAAGCGTGTCCGCGTTTCCCGCATGATTATCAACCATACAAGAATAAGGTTTTTGGGGGGCATATCGGAAGTGGATGCGCGGCGGGGGGAAAATGACAGGTTTTCCCCAGGTTATTCACAGGAATAACCGGCTCAATTTCCTTGACATCGACAGGGAAAGTGCATATAACTTCTTATATCTAGTAGGTTAATTGTCTGCCCGTGGCCTGCCTTTCGTCCGGGTCTTGCCTTAACCGAACCCCTTAACCTTAGTGACAGAGGGCCAATGAAAGTCTCCTTCAGCCCCCAGCTAATGGAAGAGGCCGTGTTTCGGCACCTTAACCATTTGGAACGCTCCGGTTATCGTGCCGAATACGACGAATACCACTCCCTCGCAGACCCCATCTACGAACTCCCCGAAGACGATCGGGAAATAGCCTTCGAAAAAGTCAATAAACTGTTTTTCTCCGAGCGGCTCAAGCTCAGCGAACACGTTCTCCGGGCCTTGGAAGCCGTGGGTTTGATCCCGAAACGCCGTAAAACCCATCGGAAGGCGCAGATTGCCGCTCCCCTGCTGGTTTCTTCGTCCGAATCCCCCCAAAGCGGGGAAGGCGGGGAGGAGCCGAAAGAGGCCCGG